>Ga0209089_10001457_pt1 | contig 21631 bp, 30 predicted proteins | sample ArcticOcean_MG_C_FD_187431 | JGI IMG/M metagenome (GOLD analysis project Ga0209089, IMG submission 187431) | Marine microbial communities from western Arctic Ocean - ArcticOcean_MG_CB2_150 (SPAdes) (version 2) | ecosystem: Environmental > Aquatic > Marine > Oceanic | place: Arctic Ocean: Canada... | reverse complement strand
TACATTTAGGCTGTAAGTAGCCGCATCATCTGGGATATCTAAAGCATCACTAGGATTACTTACGATACCCTTAGTAAAGGTTTTTATTTCAAAATTCTGTTTAGGCATTATTATTCCCGTTTAAAACCTCGCCCCATAAGCTAGTAACACCATCAATAATATTAACAATGTGTACTGTGAACCTGTCATCTGTATAGTAATCAACGACTGCAAAAGCGTGTGCCCAATTAGTCTTCCTATTTTTAAGCCATTCATTTTTCTCATCACTCATATCTTTTAAGCATCCCAAAGACCAAGCTGACTTCGGTCCATCCATATGGGTAACACTTGATTGCTGTAAATCGTGCCAATGCCCGTACATTATGTTCACACCAAGCTTTAATAAGTGGTTCCTTGCGTGATACATACCTCCGTAATGATTTCCGTGATAAAACCATAAGTCGCCTATCTTAAGATATTTCCCATTAGGATAATACTCATAACCCCTCTGCTTAAGAAGAAGAGCATCTTCCACATTAAGTCCTTGGAGATATGGATTATCATTAGCAAAGTAGTTAAGCCATTGGTCGTGGTTTCCTTCACAGAAATATCTATCCTTTACTTTTACGGCATTAAGTGCATCATCAATTAAGTCCATCCCCTCATTAACAGCCTTAATATCTTCATAAACCCTTGGGAGTACATACTCCAGAGGTGGTTTAGTCTTATTCTTCCACTGGTGATGTGAAACTGAACTAAATTCACCGGTGTCCCCGAGGTCGACATAGAAATCGGGTTTAATAATCTTAATAGCTTTTAGTACAACATTTATTGCAGGTGCGTCGTGTAACGGAAAATGCTTATCTGGTGTAATGATTCCACGCCTAACTACGCCTTTATCTAATTCGGTAATTGTTCCCATATATTTGCCAGCCCTTCAAGGTCGACGTATAAGTCGACGGTTTTTTCTAAGTACTTGATTGTTGTTGTCTGAGTGTATCTTAACATTCTCTCAGCACACATACTGCATTCCCAAAATAAGGGTCCGTCTTTAGCTCCAAGTATCTCTACTCCTTGAATCTCATCTCCACAGCAGTATGGGCACAATTCTGGAGCCTCCTTCCTCCATCTCTTTGTCCCTTTGAAAGCAAGCTTATTGAAGATATCCTTTCCACTCGCTAAGTTGAAATCAACTGTATCGTACACTATGTTTTTTTTGCTCTTCTGTACCATCCGTACCAATATTTCTCTAGAGTAGGCTTACGAGAAACCAAATCAGCATAATATTTAATTCGGTAACTACGTAGTCTCTCTGGTTCAAGATTAGACTTCTTTAGATTCCTTATTGTATTCGGTCCTATTCCTCCATCAACAGTTGTAGGAATACCTTTACCATTCAAGGCAGATTGTAGAATTTTCACAGCTCTACTTTTGCCTACATTTACAACCATATCGAAATAAATAAGTTGTAACCCACTAGGGACACTAGAGACCTTACCTTTATTCCAGTAATCTCTCTTATAGATGTCCATTGCTTCACCAATAGTCAACTCCTTAATATTTAGTTCAGGATATTGACGTTTGGTTATACCAAACTTAGTTTCACCACCGGGGTCATCTTTGTCATTTACATATCCACCTTCGTGGTCTAAAACGACTCCACAGCATTCAGTAAAGCCCATTACTTGCCTTTAAAGACACCTTCCATTAGGTCAGTTACTACGTCCACAACCTTCTCAAAGAGTAGTTGCTCTTTCTCTTCAGAGACGAAAGGGATATTAATCTTTTCGTTTATCTTGGTGGCTATCGCATCAGCAAACTCATCAGATGCAATAAAGCCCATTGCTTCATCCTGCATCTTATCAGCCTGAGCTTGTGCCATATCCATCAGCATTTTCTTAAAGTCCATTTAAGACTCCTTTATCTTTTTTGTTTTCAAATATAAGTAATAAATCTGTGCTACAAACATTATACACATTAATACCCCAGAAATAACTTCGGTGTAGTATACTGCTCCTAGACTTGTACTGATTGCACTTACTTTTAAACTATCCATATTAATGATTTTTCCCGTTAACTCTGCTTAGACTACCTTTTATTTCAGATACTTGGTTGTCTAAATCGTTTATTTCTTTATTTAAGGCATCAAACTTCCTGTCTAATTTATCATCACTGGCATTCCACCTGCCAATCAATTTAATTATCATACCTTCCATATTCTCAAGAGTTTCCGATTGACCCTTGTTCTCTATTTTTAAATCTTCTAATGTTTCCTGTTGAGCAGAAGCTTTGTTCGACATCTGTACCACCAGATAAACAAACATTGCTCCCACGACGCCTATCATTCCAGCTTCGCCGTATACCGCAATAAAATCCATTCTTCATATTCCGCTAATTATTGTTCCTGAATTATTACTCATCTTCATTTGGTGGATTAGGTCTACCAACAAGTTCTAATAGAATAGCCATAGCTTCTTTTATAGCTATAATATCATAACTTTTCCCCTCAACAAATTTTAGAGATTTCTCAACCTCATCTTTCCAATGCTTTATCTCAATCTCTAGTTCAGATTTTGTCATACTAATCCTTGTTTAATCATACTTTTTAGTGATTACAATCACGTAATCTATTTAATCTGTGTTATGATACCGTCTACAACTGTAATTGTCTTTGTAGCACCTTTAGTACTTGTCAAGAATGTTGCAGTTGTATCTAGGGTACCTGAACCATCTGCACCCGTTGCACCTGTTGCACCTGTAGCACCTGTAGGACCTGCGGCTCCTGTTGCTCCCGCACTTCCAGTAGCACCTATTGAACCTTGTGGACCAGTACTTCCTGTTGCCCCCGCTGAACCTGTATTCCCTTTCGCACCAGCCGCTCCAGTTGCACCTTGAGAACCTGTAGCCCCTGTGGGTCCAGCAACAGTACTATTTGCACCCGTTGCTCCCGTAGGTCCCGCAACCGTGCTATTCGCACCAGTAGCACCTTGAGAACCAGTACTTCCAGTATCCCCTTTATTGCCCTTAGCTCCAGCACTTCCAGCTGAACCTGTGTCGCCTTTTGCTCCAGCACTGCCTGTAGCTCCTGTAGGTCCTGCTACTGTACTATTGGCTCCTGTGGCTCCAGTTGCCCCTTGGGCTCCTGTGTTTCCTTTAACTCCTGCACTACCTGTTGCTCCTTGAGCACCTGTCGCTCCTTGAGCTCCAGTTGCACCAGTAGGTCCTGCGACCGTACTATTTGCTCCTGTCGCTCCAGCACTACCTGTATTACCAATATTTCCTTTAGCTCCTACGGCTCCTGTAGCTCCCTGTGCTCCCGTAGGACCTGTAGAACCAGTATCACCCTTAGCACCAGCAGAACCATTACTTCCATTTGAGCCATCTGTACCATTAGAACCTGCATTTCCAGTATTCCCTTTTGCCCCAGCACTTCCTGTGGCTCCAGTATTCCCTTTAGCTCCTTGAGCACCTGTTGCTCCATTATTACCATTCGAACCTGCTGGACCAGTTGCTCCTGTAGCTCCTGATGAACCAGTCGAACCAGTATCACCTTTAACACTTAGTTCAGTGAAGTAAGTATCATTTGTGGGTGCATTACCAGTACTGTTTTTAATACAAATATAAGAAGAGCCGCTATAATAAACTGAATCATCTACTGTATAGGCAGTAGAACCACTATAAGTACCTCTCCAAACTAAACCTTCTGGTCCCGTTGACCCTGTTGGTCCTGTAGGACCTGTTGGACCTGTGCTACCAGTTGGACCAGTTCCTCCTGTTCCACCTGTAGCTCCGGCACTACCCGTAGAACCTTTAGCTCCAGTAGCCCCTTGAGCTCCAGTAGCTCCTGTAGCTCCTACTGAATCCCATTTTTCAGATTCAGCAGTACCAAAAGCATTATACAACATTCTATAAACGTGCTGTACATCATCGTGAAGTTTATTGAAGTCTGCTCTAAGTTCTTCTATTACATTAATAAGATTGTGCGTTATAGGGTCTTGTGTGCTAGTAATCTGAACATCGCTCTCATTATAAAGGTGTGCAAGCTTTGATTGCGTCTTATATGAAGTTGGCTTCGATGTTAAGTTTACTAATGAATTATTAGATAATTTTTCTTTAGACACATCTATACCTATGTTGGTTCTATTGTTATGTAGCCACCATACAATCTATGAGAAGTAGAGGATGGTGCCCATCTTAAAATTATATATCTACCTGAGGAAGTGTACGCTACTGCTGAAGAATAAAACGTGTAGTCGTTGTTTGTATAAACAGTAGTTGGTGGTTGACAGGATGTAGCTGTAGCTGTAGTTACATCACTATAATAAGCACCAATACTTACACTACCTGTACCATTAAGCCTGAATGTTACTGCTTTATATCCCTCTGGGATTGGAATATTAACATAAGCCTCTAATGCTGATGTCATAGGCTTTAATTCACCACCATTATCTACTAGTGCTACATTGTAATAACTGTTATCATCATTTACTATAAAATCTGCTGGAGTAACAAATATTTTGTCATTTGAATGCCACCCCCCTATAAGAGGGTTTTGTTTTACTCCTACGTTTATACCTTTCTTTACTGCTAATGACCCCCCTGTAGTAAGAGACATAGCACCATCAGAAGCATTATCACTTACGTCTCTCCATAAGAATCCTCTGTCACCATCATTATTCATAGTAAAGGTCATTGCGTAATCATTGAGGGAACCAAAGGTACAAGCTGATTTCATCCCTATTGTATAATTACTGTTTTCCCAGACTCTAATCTTATCATACGCATCTGTATCATTACTGTTAAGGATACCACCAACCGTAATATTGCCTGAAGTTTGTAATGTCCCATCGGTAGTGTTTTTAAAACCAACGCCTATCCCGCCATTCTTTACATATAAACCTTTATTAGTACCATCAGAACCTATAATAACTCCATTAAATGCAGTCTTATCATTAGCCCAGAAACCCATTCTACCAGAAGCATCCAATGAAAAATCTCTTTCGAAATACGGTGAGGTGTTGTCGTACATATGGGCGTGATGGATTCCAAACTGGTCGTTATAAGCAATCGGTTGATTAGCAGAGCCTACATAGGTTGTAGTAGTTGAACCTGTAATAAACAAGATTCTGCCTGAGTTTCCTGTACCACCTCTTCTTATATACATAGTTGACGAACCTAGTGGACTAGTCCCCCCTAAGTCAAATTGTGGGTTAGCTCCATTAACTTCTACTCTAGCAGTACCAGTACTGTCGCCCGCCAGTATTATCTCAGAATCTCCACTTGCGTCTTGATTAATAGTAAAACTACCCTTAGAGCTTACTTCTCCAGTAGCGGCAACAGTAAATTCATCTCCGGCAATAGCCAGTGCTCCACTGCTTGATACGGCAAAAGGATACACACCACCAACTGTGGTACCAATACTTAGTGTACCACCAACCATAGTAATGGATGCGTTACCATCTACAGCAGATTTAGCTGATGTTCCAGAAGCGGCACCTGACTTTATAGTTGCGGCACTTGCCCCATTAACAGTACCTGTTACATCACCAGTAAAAGTACCAGCAAGAATAGTAGCACGTGATTCGTTAGCCACATTGCCAAGACCTACATCCGAAGATGTTACTCCACCACGCATTGTGGCGGCAGAATAGTTAGGTACGTTTCCTAATCCTACATCACTTGCAGATACTCCAGCTCTCATTGTAGCCGCAGAGTAATTAGGGACATTCCCTAACCCTACATTAGCGGCGGTAGTTCCACTTCTTATAGTAGAAGTAGAATCCTGATTAGATGTGGTACCTTTAGCCGCACCAGATTTAATTGTGGCTACTGCAACGCCATCAACAGTACCTGTGACGTTCCCAGCAAAAGCTGAATCAGCTCGTTGTAGTTTTTTCCAAACTTTAGCCATCTTGGGCTACTATAGATTCTTCTTCTGTTTCAACCCACTCAGGGTCTGCTTCAGCCGCTTCAATAAAAGCCTTATCGAATTTCTTGTACATTTCATAAACCCACATTCCATCCTTTACCCCGACATTAACTTTTTCTAGTAAATTGCAAACTGCCTGCAATTCTTGTGTTGTGCATTTAACCTGTTTTAACTTCACTACCTTCCTCCTTTAACTGGTTCTTAATGAACCTTAATTTTAATAATAGAGCAGTTGCCTCCTCTATCTCTCTCCCCCTGAACTGTTTATCAAGTAGTGTCGTATAGAGATACTCTACATCACTATAGGTTAACCGAGACAGTTGTTTCTGTAAATCAATGACTATTTCATTCTCTATATCAGGTTTATTTCTGTCAATTTTTAATTTTGCCTCGACATCCTGCCAGAAAGTCATCCGGATTTGCCAGCATCTACTACTTTTGTAGTACCATCTGGCTGTTTAACCTTAAAAGCATAATCATAACCCGCTATGTCAGCGTTCATCTTATGATAGTCAATGAATGGTTTTAGGTCCAATTCTAAATCGCTTATTGTATGTACTGAACTCTTAGGAGAGGTTATCTCTTTTTTACTAGAGTCCCATACAGACATATAGTCATCCACATCTAATTTAGAACATTGTTCCTTTTCCCATTCTGCGTCTGTCCAAACTTCACAAGCTACCTCAGTCTCTTGGTCCATCCCCATATCGTTTTGCATAAGCCAAACTCTACGGCTACCGTATTTAACTGTTCCCTCAGCATTTGAAGCAATATAATCATACTCATCTGGGACATACCCCTTTTCTAGGAGACTATCTTTCAAAGATGAATAGTCATACTCAGCTCCAAAAAGCTTTACACCTACCCCTAGGTGTCCACTAACAGGGACACCATTGGATAGGTTTTTTAGTTTAAATTGCTGAATAGACTTAGCCATTAGATGTCCTGTATTACATAGAGTTGCCCACTATATATACCCTGTACACCAACATCGTCCGTAGGAGCTGTTGCTGGGTTAGCTATAGTTAACGGTTTAATTCCTTTTGTCGCAATAGAGGTTACTAATGTACTCGATAGAGTAGCATTGTTAGCAAGTGAACTTGATATTTTTGTAAGCGTATCTAGAACACCCGGTGAAGCACCAACAATGTTAGTAGTAGCAGTTGATACTGCGGCGGCTTTAGTCTCCGCTAGAGTTGAGCCGGCAAACGTACCTGTGAGATTATTACTCATAATAGTTGCTATAGAAGCATCAGCTACGTTGGTAAGACCAACATTAGCTTTAGTCACTCCAGCTCTCATAGTTGCAGTACTAATGTTACTTACACTACCTAATCCAACGTGAGTCGCACTTACACCAGCAACCGTACCAGTGAAGGTAGGGGATGCAGTTGGAGCTTTTGTAGCGATAGATGTTGCTTGTGCTGTTGATACGGGTTTCCCTGCATCTGATGTATTATCAACACTGCCTAATCCGACATTACCCTTAGTTACGCCTTCCCTCATAGCCGTAGTAGTAATGTTACTTACACTGCCAAGTCCTACGTGAGTTGCACTAACTCCAGCTACTGTACCCGTGAAAGTGGGACTAGCTATAGATGCTTTTAATGCGATAGATGTTGCCGATGCCGTAGAAACAGGCTTAGCGGCATCTGAAGTATTATCTACATTCGCAAGTCCAACGTGTGTCTTGCTTACACCTGCTACTGTACCAGTAAATGTTGGAGATGCGATACTAGCTTTTAAAGCGATAGATGTTGCTTGTGCACTAGATACCGGTTTAGAACTATCTGCGGTATTATCAACACTACCAAGTCCTACGTGACTTTTGGTAACACCACCGACAGTACCGGTAAAGGTAGGGCTCGCTGTTGGTGCCTTAGTCGCAATAGAGGTAGCCTGAGCAGATGAAACTGGTTTAGCCGAATCGGCAGTGTTATCTACACTTCCGAGTCCAACGTGACTTTTAGTTACCCCGCCTACAGTTCCCGTGAATGTGGGGCTTGCTATAGATGCTTTTAGACCTATTGATGTTGCTTGTGCTGTTGATACAGGTTTGTTAGCATCACTTGTATTGCTAACATTTCCTAATCCTACGTGAGCCGCATCTACTTCTGAGTTTTTTAATGCGTCAGCCGCATTTGCGGCTTTTAATACGTTACCTGTAAATGCCGCATCGGTAACGACTTTTGCTGTTGTTCCAGCCGATGCCCCAGATTTAATAGTGGCTACAGCTACATTGTCTACCTTTCCGGTAACATTGCCTGTATAGTCACTATCTGCTCTCTGGAGTTTTTTCCAGACTTTTGCCATAGCCTTATTCTCCTATTCTTCCACAGAGACCATCAAAGTGTCACTTGAACTACTATAATAAATAGTTCCTTCGGCATTATTCGTTGGTGCTGAGGTCATTGGTTTAAGATGCACTGCTCCCTGATAGTCTACAGAGAACACTTCTGTGCTGTTATTTAATATCTGAAACAAATCACCAGAACTTACAGTTCCAGAGGTTTGATGCTTCAAAAGATTGCCAGTGACAAGTGAAGAACCGACAGGTACTTCTACGTCTGCGGTTCCATTGTCCCTGTAAAATTTGCTGTCTGCTGTATTAAACCAGACTAACTTTGTATATACGTCCTTTATCTTATTCGGACTACTTAATGTTCCTGCCATTATGGTACCCTTGTATATGTTGGTGCTGTTGGCGGTGTAACCTGACTCATAACAACCGCAGTCGGGAATTTCACTCTTACTGAACTTACTGGAACCCCTTTTGGAATCTTAGTAAATAACATTACTAAGGTGTTATCAAAAGCTACTCCAAGCTGATTAAAGTACCACTGTACCTTATCAAAGTTAAGATTTCCTATTCCGTCACCTAGAGCCATTAGAAATCCTGTGTTCTGATTGCGATTGGAGAACCATCTCTTCCTCGATAAGCATACTTTTTACATTCTTTTACACCAATTTCATATTTTTGTAAGAAGTAAGATGCTAATTGAATTGTTTCTACCCGTCTCTCATATCCATTAGCTATAACCCTAGAGACTAGGGCTTCGTGAAATTGTTCTGGTATCTCAGCCTCTTGACTCAGCATATTAGCTTCTAACATTGCTGGAGGAGTTGTATTACTTAGGGCAACATCTAGATATGTATCTTCAGCAGAAAAACCATCTCGTTCTGGATTCTCGCCTGTTATTAAAAATTTATCAGGTCGTTGTATATAGAATAAGGTTATCGTCTTAGCTACTGACGGAGATGTTACTTTATCAAGAGAAGAGTCATAATATCCTATCATAACAGAGTCTCTCTCGACCCACCATAACCATTGGCTAATACTTAAAGATTGCTTTTCCACTATGTTAAATCCCTTTCAAGCGGTCTACCAAGTAGTTTTTTAATCGTTTTACCATCGTAATCTACGGCTTTTATCTTTATGATATGCTTCTTTAATTTATATACTCTTTGGTTTACGATAGTTTCAAACTGGTCAGCAGATTCAACAATATCTGTTTTAAACCCCATATCGTTCATAGCGTCGTTTAAAGACTTAACTATCTCAGTAACTCCCATATCTGGATGATGTTGTTGTACCCGTTCTACCATTTCTTGTAATTTCATATGGTCTTCTCCTGAGGATTCTCGGGTGTCATTGATGCCTTAAAAGATTGTATGAACTCTTGTTTCTTACCGGTTATTACTTGTAACTGTTGAGTAAGCCATTGATAATCAGTAGATATCTTCTGTATAAGAGTAGTATAAGAACTCATCTTTTTACCAAGATTTGTTGAGTATTCTTGTAAAATATTTTGTTTTTTCTGCAATGCGTCTTGTAACTCTGCCTGATACTCTGATATATCTAGACCAATTCTTTGAGCTTCCTTCTGTATCTCAGAAGTATATCTTGTCATTTCATTATTAAATACCTGTACCTTATTACCTAATTGAGACTGGTGTTCAGAAAGAATAGTGTTAGCCCTGTTTAATTCTTGTGCGGCTACAGAAAGTGTTGAACCAACCATATCCTCATCTTCGTCTAGTAACCAATATTGGGCACTCTGATTTTCTTCACCACCACCCATACTTGACTCATCTATCATAGCCTGTGCCTTGCTCAATGGGTCCCCTATCTCATTAGATGGAAAAGTAACAGTGGTAAAAGTTGGCATTGTAATAGTTTGACTAAAATTAGTTGGCAATCCCTGTGTAAGACCCGTAATACTAAGGTCAACATCACCTATCTTATCGAAGACAGTGGTATCGTCTAAGTCAGTAGGTAATTGTAGAGTCATATCCCCTAACTTTTCAATAAGACATAGCTCAGATGCGTGTAAAACGACAAGTTCTTTCCACCCTGATGGGAAGTTCTCTTCTCCAGTAGAAGTAGTTGTGCCGAATACTAAATCATTATCTACTATAGTCTCACTTGTATCATTAATAGTTTTACCATCTCCTGATGATATACAATATATAATCGCTTGTTCGGAACCACTTGAATCTGGATAAATCCGTAAGACCCCTTCAAAGTCTGTTATATAAACAGGGCTTATAGCTAAAGCCCTATAGATACTAGACGTATCAGATACTTTATGCTTATTATCGGCTGAAGATGGTTCGGCTATATAGCCATTTCTTTCTACTTTTAGTATATCGAAAATATTTAATGCACCTAAGTCCATTCCATCTTTTATAACAGCAGTTACAGCAAAAGTAGCTCCACTACCACCACCTGCATTCCCCACTGTTACTGTAGGAATACTTGTATAATTAGAACCAGTTTTAGTTGAAGGACTACCAACTGATGAACCAAGCCCAACACTAGTGATAACACTACCATTCGCATAGGAAACAGTTAAAAATCCTGTTGCCCCAGTACCACCTCCTCCAGAAAAAATAATAGTAGACGAATTAGAATAGCCACTACCAGCAGTTAATATAGAAATACCATTAATATATCCAGATGTCAAAGCTCCACCTACTATAACCTTTCTACCAAATAATGGTAAATTCTGTGGAGATGCAGACTTAACTACACTAAGAGTGTAATCCACTGCCTGAGTTAAGGCTGTATCAACACTACCTGAAGCTAGGGTGTCAGTCTGACCTACATATCTTTTTATTTTAGTCGTAAATGACATAGTTAGTTACCATTATGGGGGGCTAAAAAAGCCCCCCATAAATCGTTTACGTATCCTACGTCCACTTCATAACAGCGTGAGTTTCAGGAAGACTGATTTCTAAACCGGCTTCGGTTAGAATCATATCTTTCCGTCCATCAACATTGTTATTCTGGACGTTAGTGACAATGTGAGTGTCTCTTGAGACACCATTGCCAGATAATGGACGATACTTAACATTTGCTAAATCAATAGCAACTGCCATATTCTCGTCTTGGTTACGAAACAGAGGTTCTGCAACAAAGTGCAGGTTACCAAACAAGGTGTTTACTCTCGTGACCATATGTCCGAAAGAACCTTGAATGTTTTGAACATCCATTTTGAACTGTGCAGTCCCAACGGTGTTGTTCAAAAACGAACCTGTTCCCAATTTGTTCAACCAAGCAAGTACTTTACGTGAGCAAAGAACTAACTTGTCGCCGCTATTACCAGATTCTGGAGCGAAAAAAGTCTCCATTGAATCAATAAAGCTGTCATAGTCAGAACTAGCATATGTGTAATTAAAAATATTACCATACTGTTCAGTATAGGGTACAATACCCCAACTATAACGAACTGGACCGGCGGCGGCGGCTTCATCAGAAGCCCCAACACCGTAAAGCATAGCGTGCTCGATGTCCATTTTGTGTTCCATTAACTTATCTGACCACACCCGACGGTACTCGTCAGGTCTGCCACGATAACGTGTTGCCAAAGCAGTTCCACTAAAGAGCTGGATTCCTGTCTTAAAAATCTGACAGTATCCTTCTCTTGAGTAAAGCTCGTCTTTCCATCCATCAGGGTCGAGGCTACCTTCAGCCCAAGCACTACCAATAACTTGTCCTAATTTATCTGCGGCAATAGCCCCAGATGCTTCAAGACAGGTACAAGTAATCTCGGAAAAAGTAGCGGCTGTACCTGCGGCATATGTAGCTGATTCGCCGTCACCGACGGAATCAACAGTCTTAATACGCATAGCTTTACCAGCTAGGCGAATTACTTGACCTATTACAAAATACTGAGGTGCGGCGTTCTTACCTGTTGCGGATTCTACTCCGTATTTGTCGTACCCACAAACCACTTTAAGAGATGCTGTATCAGCACCCTTAGCAATGTTACTTGCTATAGCGGTTTTAAGGCTAAAGTTACGACGTTGCCATTGATGACGCTGTTCAAGGAACTTGAATACTGGGTCGTCAGTAGCTGTCTTCGCAACTTTTGACAGATAAACGAAAAACGGACTTTGCTGTGGAGCTAACTCGGATACTCTCTCACCAAAATTAAAAATTCGGCGGGAGTCGTTAATACTAACTTGGTCTAAAGACCCTTTAGCATTTCCTGTGCTTAAACTATAAGCATTTGCCATAGCTATTTACTCCTCTACGTCCAAGGGTTTCGATTATTGTAATCTGTAAGCATAGAGTCCATAACATTGTCTTCAGGTCTCCCTACAGCGTTCTTATTACTACTGGGCAATACCCCCATTGGAGACGGTACCTGTTGAGCACGTTTCATTTGGTCAAAGTTATCCGTTGACGGAGTTTGACTATTCGCTCTCTCTACAGGTTGTCCCTGAGTTGGTTGCCCACCATTTTTCAAACGGTATAGCTGAAAAAGATTGTCGAGATTAACACTATCTGGTGACTCCATAACCCTAACAAAATCAGTTATCTCTTCTGGAGATGCCTGATATTTTTGCGTCAAAGTATCTCGTACACCACTCATATTACTCTCATACTGTTCTTTCTCTGATTGCTGACGAAGAATATTCTCTCTTTCATCTCGCATTTTAGCCCTTTCCTCATTCATCACTGCGGCATTGTAATCATTATGGAGTCGGTTATATTCGTCCATATTATCACGCCAAGCATCAACATCATTAAGGTGTCGGGCTGAATTACTGCCAGAATCGGACCAAGCCTCTTCTCTGTTAAACCCTGTCGGTTGACGAGGCTTCTCAGGTGGAGGGGGAAATCCTTCTATGTCATCTGTCTGTGCTTCTTGTACAGACGCAACCTGTTGCTGAGGGGCTTGTTGAATTTGAGCCTTTAACTGCTCATTCTCATTACGAGCCTTATCTGCTTCAGATTGCCAGTATTGATACCTCACGGTATCATTATCAGGCTGGGCTTCTTCTGTTGCTACTTGTTGAGTCTGAGGTCCGGGTTTCTGTTCCGGTTCGTCTGCCAACTGAGCTCTAAAAAAATCGCCAACTTGATTATCCTGACTAAAAATGTCATCAGGAGTTAACTCTTCGGGTGCTGAAATATCCGCAACCGGCATTTCTGCTGGATTCGGGGTAACTTCTGGCTCTACCATCTTCGAGTTCCTTTTTTTGTCCTTACCATTCGCACAATGGGTAAAGGTTGTTAATTGGACTCACGGGAAGCCTCTTCTTTGACCCCCGCCTTTACTTGTCCTAGTGCATCATCAAGGCGTTTCTCGAACAACTTGCCAGACATTTTAGACTGGGTTGAAGTTTTGTCGAGGTCTGCTTTGAATTTTTCTAATTCAGCTTTCTGTTTCAAGTGATAGTTTTCACGTTCTCTTGTCTGCAAATCGCCTTCTAATTCTTTAATCTGCTCTTCCATTTGTTTAGTTTGAGCCTGAAGCTGTCCCACAGTGTCTGTCCTTTGAAGAACACCTTCCACATCGAAGACTTCTGTCTTTTTAAGAACTTCAGTTTTGTCAATAATACCTTTTTCATAAGCATCCATATACATTTCTAGTTGAGCAAATCTGTTAGTCGGTAGCGTACTACCAGTAACAACAACAACATCATAAGTACCTCTTGATATGTCGTTCATTACATTTGTAACGCCTGTCTTGTCGTCGTACATTTTCTTGTTGATAGCGTATTCACTTAACGAATTATTAGGTTGTACTAGTCTAACAACCTTCTCGGCTTGATATAGTTGTTGCATAAGCGGAATAGCACATTTAGCCATTCTAACTAGCCCCGTCTCTATATCCTGTAACTTGGACTTTATCTTTCGTTGACCAAATTCATCAAGTGCGACTGTAGCTTTATATGTATCTGGTGCGGCTTGTGAATTACCTTGCATCATTTCATACAATCCTAGTTGATGGTCAATATCCTGCTTAGCCATTTGCTCATTTTGATACAAAGAATTAGGCAATGGAGTTGGTTGTATTGGCTGTGGAGCCCCATTATCCATATCTACCTCAATGGCAACACCGGGTTGTGCCCATCTTTGTTCAAAATCTTGCATATCTACCGAACCAGACGGTATTAAAATCTTTGTATTTGTGCTAGTAGTAGCGTGTGCTATTATCAGAGACCGTGTCTTGTTTATATATTCCTGCATATCTTTGACCATTCGTACGTCGCTCACTGGGTAGGGCGTTCGATTGTGAATGTTCATAAAGAACACGATGGGATAATGGTCAATAGGAAGGATACGAGAGTATAAGTAGGAATCACCCATTATTACACACATCTTTATCCGTTGTACAGGTACCGACACGGTCTCGATAATATCTTGTTCTACTAAATCCTGATATGTCAGTTTTTCTATTACTGGCGGTGGAGGAGCGTCCTGCTCTTGCATCTGGGCTTCTTGTGCCGCTTTTTGCCATTCTTCCTGTACCTGTTGTATAATACCACTAGCTTTCTTCGGGTCAGAGATTATCTGACCATTTACACTAATAGCAGGTCTTTCTAGGAATTCTGGCATATCCTCAGCTAAAAGGACTTCTTCCTTACCATCTAAATTATTTTTTACGTGAAATCTCTTAACCCATATCTTGTAGTAACGCTCGTAACCTCTGATATATTCGGAGTTCTCGCCCCAACTTGCATCAGTTTTAGTAGCTGTATCTTCAGGGAATATTACCCCTTTAGTATCAACTCTTGATGTTGTTGGTCTATCTGTATGTAAATCGCTCTGGGCATTTTTGATTGCATCCTCATACATAGGATACATAGACATTGCTTGTTCTTTAGTGAAGAGCCTAGAGATAACAATGTTCTCTGCGTCATCACATAAGCGGTCCCTAGAGTTAGGGTCTATATAAACATCTAATGGGTCTACATCTCTTACGCAGACCTCTCCTCTACCATAATCTTTCAAGGGGTCAATATAAACCATCATAGTCCCCATACCCATAGTATAGTAGTCATCTATGCAGTTGCGGAGTGCCTGAGTCCCGTCGGAGATGTACCACATATATTCCAGTAATCCATTAAAGACTTGTGCAACTTGGTTGTCACTGTCTTCTCTGGGGGATACTCGGAATTGGGGTCTCCCTGTTGTTAGCATAGCCTTTGCGGCTTCTACAGCAGGGTGGATACGGTTAACTACAAGAGGTGCTTGACCCCTCTCAAGTAGGATTCTTGTTTGTTCTGCTGTCCACTGTCTCCCCAATCGAAACTCGGAATCTTCCTGAGCGTGTTGTGCCCAAGTATCTCGTTTTTCTGAATAGGACTTCCAAATCTTCTGGGTGTCCTCAACCATTGTAGGAGAAACATCTGTTTCTTTCTCTACGTACGCCATCTTCGGAACTTACAGCTTATTGTGTGAGCCAGTCAAGAACTTTTCTCTTCTTTTTTGGCATATCTGGGTTAAAATCTTTTACACGACATTGTTTAGCTCCATCTAGTGCATAATATATAGCATCTAGGCAATCATCGTGCTTTCCTTTTGGATAAGATAGAAACTCTTGCTGTGGAACTAAATCTTGGCTTCTAAAAAAGAACTCCCCCCTAGCTAAAGGAGCTACAAGGCTCATCAGCCTCTCACTCTTTCTAGACCTAGGTTTAATCCCTTTCTCTAATCCGGGTATATACATTCCTTTTTCCATCATAATCTTCCTTACACTAGCACGTAACGCTTCCTGATACCCAGTTGTTTCAATTTTCATCCTCTTCGGACGATACCTTTTATATATCTCGATAATTTTATCAGGTTGGAATGCAGGATTGATTTTATCCCTGAATATATCCACAATATACTTATTCCCAGCATTGTCAAGAGCAATAGTAGCAATAACAAAAAAGTCCGACCGAGCAGATAGACTACTAGCAGGGTCAATGCCACAATAGACTTCCACAGGTTTTTGCTCTTCCGAACCATCAATAACCCTAACGAGACAATTTTGCCCATTAATACGTTTATAATGGTAGTGGTGTAATCTAATATACTCTGGCTTAAACGGTGCATTGTCCGGTGATTGTGCTTCATTCATATACTCCTGATAAAATCCATTTAGGTTTCCTACCGACTCAAACTCTGCTTTTATAGCGTGAATACGACTCATAGGGAATCTTTCAACCCATATACTGTCGCCATCGTCATTCGTTATAGCAAACCATAAGACTTTCCAAGCCGGAGAGTCCTTAGCCCAATATAGGAAACAGTCTTCTGATATAACTGTACCAATCATTACAATCCTACCTTCGTCAGAAAGAGATGGTATGACTGCTTCTGTTATCCATTTCCTGTTCTTAGCCCTAGCTTCAGGTGTAGCGGCGTTTAGCTCTGATTCATAGTCATCTACAATAATGAGATTAGGACGAGTATCACCCTCAATAAACCCACGAACACGCTGACCAGTACCAACAGCAATAATCCTCGTTCCATTAGCGAGTACAATGTCATTGTTAGTCCACCTTTTTGCAGTGTTTGGTCCCATATCGCCAAACATTTCTATAAAATTCTTAGAATTAACTAAGTGATGCTTAATACGGGATAAGAAGTTTATACTCTGGCTTTGACTCTCAGATATAATAACTATAAAAAGGTCTTTATCAGACGGCTTGAAAGCGGCTCGATGAAGGGGCAGTATCAAGGAGGTCACTGTGCTTTTAGCCGTTCCACGAGGGGCGGCTATAAGAAGCCTCTTAACAAGACCGTCTGATAAGTTTTTATAGATATCGTGGTGAAATGGGGGAACTGCCTTGTTTATGGCAGTAGGGAACATAGTCTTGCCGAAAAGACCTATATTGTCACGAAGTTTCCTTAGTGCTTTCTTTGCGGCGTACCGTTGTTCGTAGTCGTCAACTACCAGAACTTGTTCCATAACTTCACCATCCAGTCCTTTCCGTTTAATTTGAATAAGTCGTCTCTATCGGTAATCCATTGCTTATCCTTCTCAACAGGGTCAGCATATGGGAACAGGATTTTCCTAGCCTGTCTCCAAGGTACTTGCTGATTTTGGGGAGTTCTACTTAAATCACTCTTCATTCTTGTCCCAAAACCCCTTTACCCAGAGTTCACTATTTATAATAACGAGTACCGCTACGGCTAATAAACATAGTTCAATCATTTATCTAACTTCCTTTCTATCCTAGCTAATCTAACTGTTATGCTAATAAAGAATAATAGCATAAATAGTAAGTATACTTCCCAAGCTGGGAAGTATTCAGGCTCCAGTAGAGTTTTTATCCACATCATCCCTTGTCTCCTTTACTGGTTGCTCCACCTTACGGGTCGCAATCAGCTTTTCTTCTTCTTGATTTATGTTATCAATCAGTTTACGGGTCTGTACAGCCTCTAATCGCTCGGTAGTAACCACAGTATCTTTGTCTTTCATACCGTGAATCTCCATACCATCATTAACAAAACCCCTGATTGAGTTAACATCTTTCTTTTCCTTAGCCATATCAATGCCTTCATTCATTAAATCAATGAAAAAATTGGCATCCATCATTCTATCGGTTAAAAGTTTCTGTGCTTCGTCTCTTTTCATAGTCTTAAAACTCTCTGTTCTCATATGCCGTCTTAACTTACGGCGTTTCCCAGTAGAAACTGGACCAAATACTTGGTCTATAGCTATATCTCTGTCTTCCGTGAGTGCCGCCCACATAGCTAAAGCCTTATATGGCTCTGTATTTACTGCTACATCCAGCCACTTCTTGCCAGTAAATGTATTATTAGCGGAACGTCCCCCTGCACAGAACTTCTTGTCAGGGTATTTAGGATTCCACATAATATACCCAAATGGCATTCTATAATAATAAGACTCACGCCCAATATCATCTGTATAGACCTTTTTCTTAATAATCTTTGCAACATATCCATCATCCGTTAGGGCATATTGCCCCTCTTCTGCGTCCTGCCAGTAATCAAAGTCGATATCCTTGTCAATGGCTTCTTGAGAATAGTATATGGGGTATTCAACCGCCCCAATATCGTTATGTTTGATAGTTATAGTGTACACTTGCCTTAGTAACGTCTATAAATCCAACAAATTTTACAATTTTATCATCAGAACCACCAAAATCAGTGTTCTTTGGCATTTCTCTCCAATCCCACTTGAAATTGTACTTCTCTGCATTCAGTTTAGTAATGTTAAATACATATATATCCCCACCTACGGAGACTATATAAAGGAATTCCTTACCATCTTGCTCCGATTCTTTTAAATTTAGGTCATACTTGTCATACTGTACAAGACAATCGGGATACCACTTCTTTCTCACCTTCACCTCTACTAGGTAATCAGAATCAAAAGCGTCATATATACAGTATTCATCTTCAGACATAACAAAAGAACGGTTGCCCTGATGGTTTACTTCCAGAACGACCTGTTCTTCAGTTGGAAGACGTCCTCCAGAAAACAAAAAACCCTTATGAGGGCTATCCTTAACTTCAATATACTCAGGTCTATCCCTAGCTGGAATATCCTGATTGCGTTTCTTAGTATTGTAGGCATTTACGACCTCCTTATATAACAATTCTCGTCTCTGCTGGTACCCAAAGCCACCTATGGCACCTACTTCTGACCACAGCTTCTGGTAATCTAACTCACCATCACTATTTAAGTATTTGTCTAACACGAAACTACCCCTTAATAAATAGTTAAGTACACTTAATGGTGTAAGGGTACTATAACAACCAAATATTACTAAAAATGTAAAACAAATAAATCGAATATACAAGGGCTATCATTTACTTTAGGTTCACAACTTTAAAATAAGTAATAACAGGCTTTTGAAGGGATACCTTGTAAATGGGTAGTAGCACTAACCGATTCCAAGGAGCAAATCCAAAAACATTAGAAAATTGCTGTAGAGTGGGAGTACGGGATATACATTGCACCGTACCCGTGCGTTTTTACCCCCTAGGGGTCGATGCCGGGTTGAGAAAGCTCTCAAGCTACACAACCCGCCCGTCCCTACGGGAGTAAAGCAGTCGCTACGCTCCTTAACGCACTGTTACTGGTGCAGTGCCCCTGCTGGCTACTGTGTATCCGAGTTATAACTTGGAACGCATTATCAATAACCTAAACGAAGGACAGTTTACGCTATGGCTAAAACGAAGACTATATCGATACGTGTATCGAATACCTATCGTGGTTCAGTTATAAACGGTGTCTTCGAGCACGAAACAGACAGGAATGGTCGCTGGATTCCCAGTGACAATATCCGCATCACTACTAGTGATACTGATAGTACCCTGCCTGTTCTACTCGAAGCCAACGCTGTAAGCAACCTTGGTGCACAAAAGCCCGAACTTTGTTTCGTAGCTCAAACTGACTATCGTCTTTCCAAGACGATGGAGTTAGAGCCGAACAAAGAACTCGGTCTTCCGTCTGCCAAGGCATACTTCTATAAACCAATCGTTGCCGATTTGTCTATGGAAGTTGCTGACAGTTCCGTCTCCGACTGAATCCGGTAGCTAGATATCAGGTGCCTATTGGCACGACATCTGATATCGCTCAAACCTGTGCGTTGGTACCCATTCTGGGTGCCAGCCACACACAGGCATCGCTATAGCTTATATTTTATCAAACCTACGTAAAGGAAGCGGTTATTAGAAGACTTATGTCGGCTGTATCTATTAAGTGGAGTACGCAATGAACATATCCCATATTTAAACTTAAGCGTATGTAGTAACGAACAGTCGACTAACTTTAGTGAATGGTTCGTAACCTGCACAGGTGAGTCACTCTCAGTTGTGTAAAAGGGTAGAGATATCCTAGCACTAATTCTGTATGGCTAACAGCATTGCCCTAATGGCGATATAACTGTTAGTCATTCAGTACGTAAAGATTTATTGTAAATAGGACGCTGGGCAAGTGAGTGCTCGACTATCGTTCTAACATTTAGGAGTCATAAGACTACGACTTAGCGGTCAAAGTATTATGGCGTAGTATATCTATAGAGTTACACCTTAAGCCAACAGCAGGCGGGTGGCTATAGACTATCAAGTGGATGAAGTGAATGTCGGGAGACAACTCGGTGTCCACTACTCTAAACGGCTATAATTGTCGTAGGGTAACCGTCAAGGATTGATAGTACGTTCGTTTAAATACAGAAACAAGTCTGTATAGTCGGAACATCATAAAGTAGAAGGAGAACTAGTCAACATCTTCTAGTAATCTACTTGCCAGTTGAGACCTAAGAGCCTAACCCTATGTGAATGGGGATGGTATCTTATAGACAATGGAGTTAACAGCTTTGAGTCTTGGGTCGTATGCCAGTAATGGTAGAAGGGTAGATGTATACGTGACTCGAAAGAGCAGTAAACCAAACATAAGACAACGAATCAGAAGGTAAGTGGACGCTGACAATAGTCAGTACTGTCTCAGGTACAATCTTCTATACTCCTAATCATTTAATCCATAACCCTGTAAAGGAGGTCAGAGATGACTAAATCAGAGAAACCAAAGTGGTATTTCATAGTACGTGGAAGCTTGCTCACTGTTAGAGCGAGTACAGAAGCAATGGCTTACAGAAGGCTAAGACTTCTACAGCTTGGGATGGCATCCTAGTGGGTGCCGTCAAGGGCGTGGTCACATATGCCTGTGACATTTTAGACATTTCTATAAAGGAAGCAATGGAGATGACAATTCAGGAGTTACAGAGTGCGATACGAGTGGCAGAAGACAAGCTCGATGAACTCAACTCTAAACAAAGTAGTGACGAAGGAGAGTAGCCTTGGATATTATCAATTTTATTGAGCATAAAGACCTAATTGATATGATGTTGTTAGTCTCTTACCTTTTACTGATGATAGGAATGGTTATGTTTGTAACCTTTCTTCAGTACCATCTCAAGAAGGTAGAGCAATTATCAGCAGACGTTGATTATTGGCGTGAAAAGGCATTGTTCTTAAACAAGAATAGAGATGCCTGATTTCATAAAAAACTCGGTTCCCATAGGCGGTGACCCAGCACAGTTGCAGTGTGCGGAATGTGATTCTTATAACACAGTGTTCGAAGAGTATGCTTATGCCTCACAGCTAGAAGAGTGTATGGCGGCAAACTCCGAACTTGGCATTTTATGCCTAGATTGTAATCACACCGAAGACCCTGATGTACTAGGTCACCGTTTCGAGCCAGAGTATAACCCAGAACCATAAAACAAGGAGACATTGTGAGAAAAATCAAATCAATGTTACGTCCACTATATCGTATGATATTTGGACAGAGTTCACGTAACTATAAAACGTACAGTAATAAAGGAAGCAAATATCCATCACCACAGTCAAATCCCCCAGCAAGTAACAAGTGTTGGGAACCTGTAACTGCTTCAGGTGAACGATGGAAAACTGAAAACTTTTCTACTTGGACATCACAGAAGACATTCAGTTTAATGAAA
>Ga0209089_10001449_pt1 | contig 21662 bp, 19 predicted proteins | sample ArcticOcean_MG_C_FD_187431 | JGI IMG/M metagenome (GOLD analysis project Ga0209089, IMG submission 187431) | Marine microbial communities from western Arctic Ocean - ArcticOcean_MG_CB2_150 (SPAdes) (version 2) | ecosystem: Environmental > Aquatic > Marine > Oceanic | place: Arctic Ocean: Canada... | reverse complement strand
TACGACTGCTCCTGCTGACATATTCGCAGACGTGATCGCTAATGACGACAACCTGGTTCGTGTATGGCGGTTCAGCAACGCAGACCAGACTTGGGAGTTCTACGACCCAAGGGCAGCGTTTGCTAGCGCTAACACTCTGGAGAAGTCCGGAGCTGGCGACATCGTCTGGGTGAATGTCATCGCAGAAGAGGCATTCCAAAGCACGACCTTGTACCCAGGTTGGAACCTGATTTCCCTAGACTAAATAGGATAAGGTCAACGCTAGGCCGCCGCCTCGCGGCGGCGGCCTAGCAATACCAACCACCATTGAAACAAGGAGGACTGAATGACCAAGACTAGATTTCTGGCCTTAGTAACGGCCTTGGCACTACTACTAGCAATACCCACATCGGTGCTCGCTCAGCGTGTGCCGCCCCACGTATTCGTAGGGTCGGTCACTCTGGACGGCGTTGCTGCTGTGGACGGCGCTGCTGTCACAGCGTGGATCGATGGCGAGCAGGTTGCGGCCACCAATCCATCAGGCGGCGATTACAGCCTACTCATTGACCAAGGCGACTCATCGTTCGCTGGGAAGACAGTGTCTTTCAAAGTCAGTGGCGCGAATGTCACTGAGACCGCCGCTTGGACACAGGGCGGTGGCACTGTCTTGGACCTCACCGGTATCACTGGTTCCGCTGGAGCCAGTGGAACCAGTGGCTCCACTGGCGAAGCCGGTCCTGCTGGTTCCGCTGGACGTGCTGGTCCTCCCGGACCTGCTGGCCCTGCTGGCGCTGACGGCTCTGCCGGCTCTGCCGGCTCTGCCGGTTCTTCCGGTTCCACCGGTTCCGACGGCGCAGCAGGTTCTGTTGGCCCCGCTGGTGAAGCCGGTGAAAGCGGCGGCGGCGCCATTGGCGTCATCGCACTCATAATTGCCATCGTGGCCCTCCTGGCCGCTGGTGGATCTTACATGATGGGAAGGCGCGCCTAAGTTTCTTAGGAAGCCTTAGTTAGCAAACAGAAGAGGGAGCCTCATATCGAGGCTCCCTCTTTTTTGTCTGTCATAAAAATTCCGAGACAATCGATGAACCTAAGATGTTGCAAGGAACCGCTTCATAGGCCACGATAGGTATAAGGGTTCTCCCGATCGGATTTAACGACCGAGACAGTTCCAATGCCGCTAGGAAAGAGCGCGCACCTTGGAGTCCGAACTGAGGTCACCCTTGAGGATCCGTGAGGTGTGTAGTGAGGCGGTACTCAGGAATTGCTATCCTAGCAACGGTCGGTCTTCTGATAGCAGCGTTTGCGTCGCTAGGCGCCGGGCCGAACCAGGCCGAACGCCCTCCTCAACCATTCTTCCAAGACTTCTTCTCGGGATCCGTGTTGCTACAGGGATCTCCCCCACCCGATGGAACCCTGCTGATTGCCTGCATTGATGGGTGCGAAACCGGGTTTGAAAGTGCACCGTATAGACTTGCTGCCAGCGGGACCTTCGATCAACTGGAAGTAAACCCGATCAGCGAAGACCTGGTCGGGCATATCATTACTTTCTATCTGGTAAATGATTTCGGTCGGATTATGGCGGTTGAAAGCCGGCCATACATCGGGGTGTTCGACTTCTACGTGCAGGATCTCACGTTCGTGGATCCCATGCCGTCGCCCCAACCAACACCCCAGCCCAATGCAACCCCGATGCCGACGCCCACAGCTTCATTGCCGGTCGCCGGCGATCCTTCTGTGGTCCAACTACCAAAAATCGCTTTGGTGGCGGGGGCAGTAGCGGTGTTGCTCGGTGGCGGTCTTTTGGCAGCTGTCAGGCGGACCGAAACCTGAGATTACTCCCCTGAGCTTGCCCCGGCTTTCTTTTTGAATGTTCCCTATTGGGCGCGACCTTAAAATAGCTGCGTGCCTCGTGATAGGGCAAACGGGTATACGGCTTGGATAAACAAACGGAAAAAATGCCTGCTGATGGCGAAAAACAGTTGTCGGAAGCGGAACTACCTGGAGCTATCGAGGTCTTCCCTGGCTGGTCATCACCACGACGCGCATATCAGTGCCCAGGTTGCTCTCGTTGACCACCAGTCGCGCCTGAGGCTGAACTTCGTCTAGTCCCATACGCCGGACGAAATTGTCGATCGGGTCCATCTCTACAGTGATGCCATCAGTCTTGTAGTGCATCGGGATGACGATCTTTGCGTCCAAGTCCTGTAGTGTCTGATAGACCTGCTCCATGTTCAACGTACAGTTCCCACCTGTGGGCACCAAAACTACGTCCACGGGCTTTAGTTCGTCGATCATGTGGGTGGACATGGGCATCGAGATATCGCCTAGATGGCAGATGTTGATACCGCCGATCTCGATGGTGAACGCAACGTTGCGCTCTTCCTGAGGCTGGCCGTCGTTCAGTGGCGTCATCACACCCCGTGCGGTCACGCCGTTGTATTCGTACTCGCCAGGGTCACTGAAGATTTTCGGATCTCCCTCGATACTCTCTGCATTGTTGTGATTCGGGTGAGTATTGCTAACGGTGACCACCGATGCAGGCCGGTTATCTACCCTTAGACCCACCGAAGAGGGGTAAGGGTCCGTGACCACTGTCATGTCGGCGTCGTGCAGACGGAAGCAGGAATGTCCCAGCCAAGTTATATCCATGTTTCTTCATCACGGTTTCGTCTTAGATTTAAAAGGCCCCAGCCCACAGGGACGGAAATAGCGGCGATGTACAACTTGATCAGGTCGCCCACGATGAATGGGTAGAGCCCGTATTCCATCACTTTGGCATCGGGTACAAAGAAGGAAAGCTGTATCAAGCCAGGGATGTAGAGCACCACGTTACCGGCCAGCATGGCCACTATGATCCAAGACTTGGTGTCCCAACCACGCTCACATAGGTAACCGACTACGAACGCAGCGGGAATAAAGCCGATGATATAGCCGCCGGAGGCCAAGTCCCAAACCAGCGCGGAAGACCCGGAGGTTATGCCGAAGATATATCCGCCGGAACCAGCCTGCCAATGGAAGATCGAGTCGCTACCGCCGGAAAACATGTTGAGCTGGCTGCCACCCACTATGTATAAGACCATCGCAGCAGCGCCACGGCGGCTGCCCAGTGTCGCGCCTGCCAGGAGTACCGCCAAAGTCTGGCCGGTGATAGGCACAGGAGTGAACGGCAGGTGTACGGAGATTCGTGCAGCCCCAGCTGTTATCAGGCTGAAAAGGACTATGAGGGCGATATTCCGGGCGATACGGGGATAGTACCCGTTCACCGGAATAACAAAGTCAATGAGGGAGCGAGTTCCAGCTTGAGTAGCCACGTCTATCCCAACCCACCTATCTTAATAAATCAAACTCCGGAGACTCTCCGGTCAAGCTCAGGCTGAGTATAATTGTATAGGCCCAACGGGTCAACGTTTGACACCGCCCAGAAAGCTATGTTAACTTCAAAAAATAGGCTCCCTAGCCTCAAACTGGGGAACTAGATGCGGTGCTGGTGGGAGACTGATGCTTAGTGAGCGGGCAGCAACAGTACTCAACGTTATAGTTGATGAGTACCTCCAATCCGCTACTCCGGTAGCGTCGGATGAGATTGCCCGGAACCTCGGCCAAAAGATCAGTTCCGCCACTGTCCGTAACACCATGGCCCAGCTGACCGAGGACGGCTACATCTCCCGGCCACACGTCTCCTCCGGCGGCGTTCCCTCCGACCTTGGTTACCGGTATTACGTAGAATCCCTCCCAGACACCCCCCGCCTACCCACGGAACTGCGCGAAAGCGTTGACCGTGACTTGGCGGAAACCGAGCCCGACATCGGCGCTTGGAGCAAGCGGTGCGCGGCCATTCTGTCCAGCCTCACTGAAAACCTGGCCATCGTCACCGCTCCCAGAGCCCAATTCCCACGCCTCAAGCGTATTCAATTGGTCTTCCTGCAAGAGTCCACAGCCCTGCTGGTACTCGTGCTGGAAGAGGCCCGCCTGCTGAGAAAGATCCTGCCATTTGGTAATAGGGTCGACCAGGTGCAGTTGGACCTGGCAGCAAGCCGCCTGAACGACTCCCTCGGCGGCCTGGACCGGTCTCAGATGCAGTCGAACAACCTTGAGCTTAACCCGCTGGAGATGCAGGTCAAACAGGGCTCCGTAAGCCTCATGCGGGATGCGGAGGCCAACGAAGACCAGGAACATTACACGGATGGGCTGAGGCTGCTATTGAGCCAACCGGAATTCTCCGGAGGAGAACTGGCGCGTAATCTGGTTAAATTGGTCGAAGAAAGAGCACTGTTGGAACGGGTCCTGAACGGAGCAAGAGAGACTGAATCCCCAGCTGTGCTGATCGGTTCGGAAAACCGAGACGAGTTCCTGAACCCCTTCGGTGTCATCCTCTACCAGTACGGCGTACCCCGGGGAGTGAGCGGCACCATCTGTGTCATTGGCCCCAAGCGTATGGGATATCAGGCAGCCATTGGCGGTGTCCGCCACCTCTCTGAATTCATGAGCCAGATGGTCAACGGTATCCAGGGCACACGCGCCGAGTAACTGACTATGGCTCCCACCAACGAACAGATCGCCGAGCTCTTCGATAACATGGGGTCCCTTCTTGAGATGAAGGGAGACACCATCTTCAAGATTCGCGCCTACCAACGAGCAGCCCGCACCATCGAGCAACTGTCCTTACCTCTGGCCCAGTCCCTGGAGAATGGAGAAGACCTCACAAAGATCCCGGGCGTTGGCAAAGCCATCAGCGAAAAGATCGCCGAGTTCGTCGAGACCGGGCAGGTCTCCGCCTATCAGAGGTTGCTGGAAGAACTCCCACCCGGCGTACTCGAACTGAAAGACATCCCCGGCATCGGCCCCAAGACCGCAGTGGCTATCGGCCGTGATCTGGGTATCAGTACCGTTGAAGGCGTGGCTGAAGCCGCAGCCGACGGTCGCCTGGCAACCCTGCCCAGGATGGGCAAAAAGGCCACCGAAGGCATACTGCGGCATATCAAAGCCTTCCAAGACATGGGCAGCCGCACACCCATCGGCCAGGCGCTCCCGGTGGCTGAGCAAGTGATTGCGGCCCTGCGGGAGCAATGCCCCGAGATCGGCCCGCTTTTCCCCGCTGGCAGCCTCAGGCGCTGGGAAGAGACAATCGGAGACATCGACCTGATCGGCACCGCGCCCGACCCCGAATCGGTGGGCGATGCCTTGGTAAAACTACCAATGGTCAAAGATGTCCTCGTTCACGGCCCCAAGAAGACCAGCGTTGTTGTCGAGTCTGGCATACAGATCGACCTACGGATCGGCGAACCAGGCTCGTTCGGCGCCCTTCTGCAGTATTTCACTGGCAGCAAGCAGCACAATATCCGGCTCCGGGACTACGCCGTCCGGATGGGTCTATCCCTCAACGAATACGGCATCACCAACACCGAGACCGGGCAGGTGGAAGAGTTCGCCGATGAAGAGAGTTTTTACGCCCGGCTAGGCCTGCCTTGGATGCCGCCTGAAATACGCACCGGGGTCTATGAACTTGATGCCGGTTTGGAAGACCGGCTGCCCCGTCTGGTAGAGGAGTCGGACCTGAATGGCGACCTGCACCTCCACAGTGAATGGAGCGACGGGAATGATCCCATCGAGTTGATGGTCGAGGCCGCAGCCGCCCAGGGCTACGAATATATGGCTCTGACTGACCACTCGGCGGGCTTGGGCGTGGCCAACGGTCTCACCAACGAACGGCTGGAGTCGCAGATCGGACTGCTCCGCACCATGCAGGAGAAATACGAAATCACCATCCTCTGCGGCTCGGAATGCGACATCCGGGCCAACGGCGAGATGGACTACCCCGACGAGATACTGGCCCAGTTGGACGTTGTTGTCGCCTCGGTCCACTCGGCCATGGGCCAAGACCAAGCAACCATGACCGCCCGCATGATCAAGGCCATGGAACACCCATCGGTGACCATTATCGGGCACCTGGCAACCCGGCTACTCGGCCAACGCGAACCGGTGGAATTTGACCTGGAAGCCGTGCTCCAAGCCGCCCGCGATACCGGTACGGCCCTGGAGATAAATGCCTCGCCCGAACGCCTGGACCTAAGGGACACCCACGCCTACCGGGCCAGGGAACTGGGCGTGCCGCTGGTCATCAACACCGACTCCCACCATCACACCCATCTGGACAAGCGCCGGTTCGGAGTGGCAGTGGCACGTAGGGCGTGGTGCCGTCCGGAAGACATCTTGAACACCATGTCCAGGGAACATTTCTTGGAGTTCATCCGGGCACCCAAACCGCAACGCATCAGCGTCTTCGACCGTCGGCGTAACGGTACGGCCCCGGCATGACCCAGCCGTCAGACATGACTCGACCCCAAGGCACGACGCAGGCGCAGGACACGGCGCAGCCAGATGACTGGGCGCAGATCATCGAGCCGTCCGGTGAGACAGCCATCGCACAATCCGCTCCCGACGCCATACTGCACCTCCGGGCCGCTTTGGCTGCTGGAGCGCCCTGGCACCGCGCAATCCTTGAAGCCCTGGGACGTTGGACGCTCCCCGAAGAGACCTTCGACGGCCGCCAGTACCGTTACCTGCTCATGGGCGAGGCCTTCGATTGGTTATTGCTGGCCGAGCGGCTCTGCGCCGATGTTGATGGCGCGATCCCGGTGGAGGAGAAGGAGACGTTCCTCTTCAGCGGCCAGATACCCAGCACCGTCGATGAGGACCAGTTCCGCGATTATCTGGGTCCGAGCAAGTTCCGGGCCTACATGAACTACCGCTACGGGGTTGTCCTGGAAGAAGCGTTGCAGCTGGCCGCTGAAGAAGAGGTCCGCAAACGCCACCTTTCGCGCAGCTATGCCGACAACGATGAACTGATCGAAGAAGCCTACACCCATCTCTATCAAAAACCCCGATCCGAGTTGCTGAAGACTTTCCAGAAAGAGACCAAGCGGGACCGCCGCCGAAACCTGACCCTCTCCGACCTGAAAGAGTTCACCTACTGGCTCCACAAACGGCGCATAAATCTTTGGGACCCGGCCCGGGTTGCCAGCGACACCCGAAAAGCCATCCGCCGGTTGGAACTCCTTGAGATAAGCCAGAACGGACACCGGCCAAATTCCAGCTAAAATTAGCCCCGGAATTCCTCGGCCAACCAATCCTCAGGCCCACTTTCACCCTTTTACCGCGCTAAATCGCCTTAGAACGCGATTTTGAGGTTTCCAGGCGTGGATACCCGCCCGCTCTTTCGTCCATTGGCGAAGCATCCCCGATAGACGCTAATCAACGGCGAATGATATATTTGCTCATGGCCGGTTGAAGCGATTTTTGCCCCGGTCAATTATCTCGACCATCAATAACCAGGGAGAACGATTCCGGCAATGACTTCCGCCCAGATGCCCAGTGCGTACAACGCCGCCGACGTTGAACAACGCATCTACCAGGACTGGCAATCCAAAGGCTATTTCAACGCCAAGATCCAGAAGGGCCAAGAACCCTATGTGATCATCATGCCGCCGCCCAACGTCACCGGTGAGCTGCACCTGGGTCACGCCCTGGAAAAAGCCATCGAAGACGCGCTGGTCCGCTGGCGTCGGATGAGCGGTGTACCGACTCTCTGGCTGCCCGGCACCGACCACGCCGGCATCGCCACCCAGTGGGCGGTGGAACGTCAACTGGCCACCGAAGGCACCAGCCGTCACGACCTGGGCCGCGAGAAGTTCCTGGAAAGGGTCTGGGACCACGTCGATAAGACCGGCGGCATCATCCATGAGCAGTCGCGGCGCTTGGGCATATCGGCCGATTGGGACCGCCTGACATTCACGTTGGACCCCGGTCCCTCCAAGGCAGTCCGCACCACCTTCGTCAATCTATATAAGAAAGACCGAATCTACCGGCACGAGCGGATCATCAACTGGTGCACGCGTTGCGCCACGGCACTCAGCGACCTTGAAGTTGATTACCAGGATGTGGATGGCCATCTCTACTACATCCGTTACCCGTTGGAAGACGACCCAAAGTCCTACATCACCGTCGCCACCACCCGGCCCGAGACCATGCTCGGCGACACCGGCGTGGCCGTGCATCCCGAGGACGACAGGTACAGCGACATAATCGGCAGGAACGCCATGCTGCCCATCGTGGACCGGCCCATACCGATCGTCGGCGATGAGGCCATCGACCGCGAGTTTGGGACCGGCGCCCTGAAGGTCACCCCCGCCCATGACCCGATCGACTTTGAGATCGGCGAACGCCACGGCCTGGAAGTCTTCAACGTCATCGGTCTGGACGGCAACCTCACCGCCGCCGCCGGCAAGTACGCGGGCGTCGAACGTTCCGAAGCCCGGAAGACAGTGGTCGAAGAACTCGACAAACTGGGCCTCTTGGAAAAAGTGGAAGATCACCGCCACTCCGTCGGACACTGCCAACGCTGCAGTTCGGTGGTTGAGCCCCTGGTCAGCCTCCAATGGTTCGTCAACCTGGGAGGGCAGGACCAGCCGGACAGCATCGCCGGCAAGGCCCACGCCGCCGTGGCCGATGGCGACATCAAGGTCGTCCCCGAGCGCTTCCGGCGGGTCTACCTCAACTGGTTGGAAAATATACGGGACTGGTGTATCAGCCGCCAACTCTGGTGGGGACACCGCATCCCGGTCTGGTACTGCGGCGCCTGCGAGCACATGACCGTGGCCGTCGAAGACCCCGACAAATGCGAGAGCTGCGGCAGCACCGACATCGAGCAGGACTCCGACGTCTTGGACACTTGGTTCAGCTCCGGACTCTGGCCTCATTCAACGTTGGGATGGCCGGAACAGACCGAGGACCTGGAGTATTTTTACCCCACAGCAGTCCTGGAAACAGGCTACGACATCCTGTTCTTCTGGGTGGCCCGCATGATCATGCTGGGCATCGAGAACACCGGCCAAGTCCCGTTCCGGACTGTGTTTCTCCACGGCCTGATTCGTGACGGCACCGGCGCCAAGATGAGCAAGACCCGAGGCAACACCCTTGACCCCCTGGAACTCATCGACAAATACGGCACCGATGCCCTGCGTTTCGCCCTGACGACGGGCACCGCGCCGGGCAACGACCTGCGCTTTGGCGAGAACCGCCTGGAAGCCGCCCGCAACTTCGCAAACAAGGTCTGGAACGCCTCACGTTTCGTGATCTCAGGCCTGGAAGGCAAGTCGGGGCTTGAAGGCTGGCACGACCTGCCCAAGCCCGAACATCGCGAGGACCGCTGGATCGTCAGCCGGTTGGACCGCGTGACTACCGAGGTCAACGAATCGCTCCAGAACTTTGAGCTTGGCGACGCCCAACAGAAGCTCTACGACTTCTTCTGGAACGACTACTGCGACTGGTACATCGAGATGGCTAAACTCCGGATTCGCTCCGGGGAAGGGCCGTCGCCCCTGACTACCCTCGCCCACGTGCTGGAACGCACGCTACGGTTGCTGCATCCCTTCATGCCTTTTATCACCGAAGAGATCTGGCAGAACCTGCGCTCCAAGCTCCCGAAAGAAGGCAGCGACGCCGAGTCCATCATGGTGGCGGACTACCCCCGCGCCGACGAGCCCAGGGAAGACGCAACCGCCGAAGAAGAGATCGGTATGGTCATGCAGGCGATCCGGGCCGTGCGCAACACCCGCGCCCAGCTTAGGATTCCTGCCGGCCAACGCCTGGAGGCCCAGATCGAAGCCAAAGGCATGCTAGTCCCTATAGAGGAAGAAGCAGCCGTCATTCGGGCCCTGTCGCGGATCGAGCCCCTACACATAGTGGTTGACAGCTCGACAGGCAAAGACCTGCCCAAGGGTGTGACACTAGTGGTCAACCCATTGATCGTCCATCTGCCGCTAGAGGGAGTGGTCGACCTGTCCGCCGAAGGGGAACGCCTGCGGTCAGAGCTGGACGACTGCGTTCAGAACATGCAGCGTGTGGAGAAACTTGTCTCCAACCCCAATTTCTTAGAGAAGGCCAAGCCAGAGGTTGTCGAGACGGAACAGGCCCGCCTGCAAGACCTTAAAGAACGCCAGCAGCACCTGAAAGAAATTCTGGAACAGCTGGCCGGTTAGGGGTATATGACAAAACGCCTGGGCATAATCGGCTTCCCCATCGGGCATTCCATATCGCCTATCTTCCAGCAGGCGGGCCTTGACCATTTGGGCATCGAAGCCACCTATGAGAAGTGGGAGGTCACGCCCGACGAGGTGGGAGATTTCGTCAACGGACTGCGCGCGCCTGGCACCCTGGGCATCAACATAACTGTGCCCCACAAGCAGGCGGTGATTCCCTTTGTGGATGAAGTCGATGAGTGGGCGACAACTGCCGGCGCGGTAAACACGATCGTCAACCACGACGGCCGCCTGACCGGACACAACACCGACGGCCCCGGCTTTCTCCGAGCTTTGTTGGTCGAGACCGGCTACGACCCCAAGGGAACCCGCGCCCTGATATTGGGCGCAGGCGGCGCGGCACGAGGCATCCTGCTGGCGTTGGTCAGGGGCGGCGTAGAATCACTGGTCATCGCCAACCGTACCCTGGAGCGGGCAGAGACTCTGGCCCAGCTTTCATCGGACAATGGAGTAAACGGGGAAGGCATCCCCCTTTCCGGTGAAGCTCTCACCGAGGCCGCCGCATCGGCAGACCTCATCGTGAATTGCACGACCATGGGCATGTCCCACGGGCCGGACGAGCATGGCTCTCCGCTGTCGGCAGCGCAGATTCCAGCCTCATGTATCGTCAATGACGTCGTGTATAATCCGTTGGTAACCCCGATCCTCAAGCAGGCCGCTGAGGCTGGGGCTACCACGCTGGGCGGGCTCCATATGCTGGTCTATCAGGGTGTCTTATCCTTCCAGATGTGGACCGGTCGGGACGCTCCGGTGGACGTTATGCTGGCAGCAGCCACCCGCGAGATGGCCTCCCGAGGCGCTTAATCGGCGCCGGCGTCTCTTTTCACCCTATATTTCACGCAGGCACGCAGGATTTCCATGGTCAGATTTTTCACCGCAGGCGAATCCCACGGACAGGGCCTGGTAATCATATTGGAGGGCATCCCCGCCGGACTGCCCATCAGCGAAGACTACATCGGCGTCCATCTGGGCCGCCGCCAGAAGGGCTACGGCCGCGGCGGGCGTATGCTCATCGAACAAGACCGCGCCAAGATCATGTCTGGAGTGCGCCACGGCCAGACCCTGGGCAGCCCCATCGGTATGACCCTGGAGAACAAGGACTGGGCCAACTGGACTGAGGCCATGGCAGTTGATCCTCTGGAAGGCCCGCCACAGAGCCCGCGGACCCAACGCATCACCCGGATCAGGCCTGGTCACGCTGACCTGCCGGGCGCCATGAAATACGGCTTTGACGATGTCCGCAACGTACTGGAACGCTCCAGCGCCCGTGAGACCGCTGCACGTGTCGCAGCCGGGGCCATCGCCATCAAGCTGCTGGAAGAGTTTGGCATTCAGATTCACAGCCACGTTTTGTCTATCGGTTCCGTGAAGGCTGAGCCGCCTAAGAATATCGACTGGACAGCCGTTGAGGAATCGCCCGTTCGTTGCGCCGACCCCGACGCCGCTGTCAAGATGGCTGCGGAGATTGACGCGACCAAAGAGGCCGGGGACACTGTCGGCGGCGTCTGCGAGATAATTGCAGAGAACGTGCCTATCGGACTGGGCTCCCACGTCAGTTGGGACCGGAAGATCGACGCCCTGATCTCTCAAGCCTTGATGTCCATCAATGCCGTTAAAGCTGTGGCGATCGGCCCAGGATGGGAGATCGCCAGCCAACGTGGCTCCGAAGTTCAAGACGTGATCCTGCCGGTTACCGACCCCGATCACCCCTGGCAGCGCGAGACCAACAAGCTAGGTGGTACCGAGGGCGGAATGACCAACGGCATGCCCCTTGTCGCCCAGTTCGCGATCAAACCGATTGCAACCATGGTCACTCCACTGCCTTCCGTTGACCTGGACACCGGCGAGGAAGTGTTGGCCCACTTCGAACGCTCCGACGTTTGCCAAGCGCCCCCAGCCTGCGTGGTCGGAGAGGCAATGGTTGCCCTGGTCCTGGCTGACGCTTTCATGGAGAAGTTTGGCGGCGATTCCATACCGGAAACTCGACGCAACTTAGAGGGCTACATCAAAACGGTAGGACCCCGCAAGGTTTACCAATAGCCTCGATACCCGGTTGACCATGGCTGCCGACCGTCAGATTCCTTCCATATACGATGCCTCCGCACTTTGGAACGCCATAGGGGTTTTTGCCCTGGTGCTGGGCCTGTTCCTGTTGGTCTTCGACGGCCCGGTTTTTTCGTTCGTGGAATGGCTGGTCGAAGATTCTCATTCCGGCCCCAACCCGCTAACTCCTAAGACGGCCGAATTCGTCGAGAAGGGAATAGACACCTGGGTCTGGGCTGGTTTAGCTGTTGCCGCAGTTTCGTTCACACTGGGCAATGGAAGATTTAAGGCACGGCTGGCCAGCCTCCTGCGCCCCATCGTCGCTCGGCAGGACAACGATTCTTTACCTCCTAACCGTCAAGACTGGAAATTCCTTTTGGCCGCGCTGGCTGTGCTGGCTTTTGCCGTACTCTCCCATTCGGTGCTGATGACCCATCTGGACACTGACTGGTTAGAGGGCGAAGGCGGGATCAGCGAGTGGTGGTCGGTGGCCACCTACCTGGTTGCGTCGGGTCTCGCTGGGGCCGCTGCCTGGGCGCTGTGGGCGACAAGGCACACCAAGCTGCGGTACTTCTACATGGTTATTGCCGTGGTTTTCTTTCTGGGCGCCATGGAGGAGATCAGTTGGGGGCAGAGGCTGGTGGGCTGGGGGACTCCCGAAGCATTTAGTGAGATTAATTTCCAGGATGAGACAACCATCCACAACGTGAACTTCGCCAACAACGTGATATTCGAAGTCCTATTCTGGGGTAGCGCGCTGGGCATGGTCGGTGGGCTGTGGCGATTGACCGCCAATCTTCGCGGGCTGAACGACCGCATGAGGTTGTTTCTGCCATCCCTGACAATGGCCCCGGCTCTGCTGATGATCATGGTCTGGCGTACCGGTGAGCTCTGGCAGACCGCCAACATTCCCAGGCTGGTCATGGACCACTTCAATTCCGGGCCCAGAGGCTCGGAAGTCCCGGAGGTGATGTTGGGCCTCTGCATCGTGATGTACACTTTCACCAACATGAAACAGGCACGGCATATCAGCCGTTCACAACAGGCGAAAAACTTGGACCTAGCCAAGGAGAGGGCATGAAATTCGGAGTCGGCATCGTCCCCCACGACCTGAAAGAAACAGCCGTCAGCGCCAGGCTGGCCGAAGACCAAGGGTTCGACTATATCGGCATCCCCGATTCCCAGTCCCTCTGGCGGGAGCTATATCTGAGCCTGAGCGTGGTTGCCAACGCTACCAGCAAGGTTCGCATCGGCCCAACCGTATCTAACGTCCTAACTCGCCACCCTGCCGTCGCCGCATCGGCGATCGCCACCCTGAATGAGATATCCGGCGGCCGTGCTTTCCTGGGAATTGGCAGCGGCGACAGCGCCATCCTCAACCTGGGCTTGCGCCCGGCACGCTTGGCCGAGATGGAAGAATATATCCTGGCAGTGCGCGCCATCCTATCCGGGCAGTCTTATGATTACAAAGGCCGGTCGATTCACGTGCAGTGGTCGAAGGAACCGGTGCCCATAGTGATGTCAGCAGAAGGCCCCAAGACTCTGGCGCTTGCAGGTGGGATCGCCGACGCTGTTATCATCCATTCCGGCCTGACCAAAGACGTTTTGCAGGACACCATCGCTCGCATCAGAGAAGGAGAGCGCGCTGCAGGAAGGCCAGAGGGGTCGGCCGAGGTCTGGGCCTTCGCCAAGTGCAATATCTCTGACCGGCGGGAAGACGCCATCAACGAGATCAAAATGGCCCTGGTGGCATCCGGCCATCACGCCTTCCGGTTCACACTTGAAGGCAAGAACGTCCCCGAAGAGCTACAAGAGTCGGTGATGGCACTGCAGGGCGAGTATGTTGCCTCGGAACACGAGCAGTTGGGCGAGACTCGTAACGCCGCTCTCAGTGACGAATTGGGCCTGACCGACTTCCTGGCCGAGCGGTTCGCCGTGGTGGGCACCCCTGACGAGTGCTTGGAGAAAGTGCGGACCATTCAGGACGCAGGCGTTGACCATCTTTTGATACTGGCAATCAGTTCCGACTCGGACAACATCATCCGCCGCTTCGGGCAAGAGGTTATCCCACGCCTTTAATGGCTGATAGATAATGGTCGCATCGCCTGCTTGCCATCTCCCGGATGGCGTCATGTTCAACCAGGCTTGATCGGGCCTAACGATTTCTCGATCTTCGTGCCTAGATTGGGTTGACTTGAGGAAGTTATGCGCTAAACTGGTGGTAGCTAAATCAAGGATCACTCGGAGGAACCAAATGGAAGGCAAGTTCCAGATAGAAATCACCTACTGCGTAAGTTGACAGCACCACGCTGTCGCCACGTGGATGGCGAATGAATTTTTCCGGCACTATGGCGCGGACGCTGCCATTGCTATCTCCCCCCGCGGACAGGGCATCATGGAAGTATTCTTCAATGGTGAGCGGATATTCGACAAGAAGGGCGAAGGCAACATATACCCCGACCTGAAACGGGTCCGGGAAATGCGCCAAGTCATCGACGCCAAGCTCGAGACCCTCGAGCCTGCACCGGCCGACGACTAGACCTTCTTCATCCAGAAGAAACCAAAAGGCCCTCCCAATCGGGAGGGCCTTTTTTATGGTGCTGAAAAGTAATTCTCGTTATTCCTGCGAAGGCAGGAATCCAGAACGCTGTTGCAGAACAGTGCTTGCCCGATCCAACCAATCTGAATTCTGGCCTTCGCCAGAATGACGGTAATCAGAATGCGATAGAAACACCGGAGATGGCCGAGCTTGTGTCGCTAGCCATGCTGACCCAATGTCATTCCGAGAGAAGCGAGGAATCTCATTGCTGAGGTCAACCAACTATCGGTCATGCACAGCAGTCAATGGTGAAAGGCTGGGTAATGGGATTCCTCGTCGGCTAGCGCCTCCTCGGAATGACAGCCTAGGCGTGGCGTATTCAATTATCGGAGCGAGACTTTCTTGTTCGCTCACCCGTCATTCCTGCGAAGGCAGGAATCCAGGCAAGTCATAGTTGGCGGTGATTAGGTGACTTGTTGAGAGACAGGTGCCCTCACCTCCGACTGCGCCGGACCTAACCCCCTTTCGTGCGTGGGAGAGGGGCAATTCCCGTCTTGGTTTCCAAAATCGTAGGCGCGGGTTTTCAACCCACCGTTGCTTGGCCTTAGAGACCTTGCCAAGATCAACCAGTCTCTAACCCGGTCATTGCCGGGGCCGCAGAAATGGAAACAGAGTCAGCTTAACTCTTAAGCCGGTTGCGGCTTGGTACTCGAGAACTTGCCAGGGAGCGCCAGAGAAGACAGGAATCCCAGGAAGAACAGCCCGGATGCGAAGTAGAACGCCGAGTGCCACCCAACGTATTCCACCAACACTCCCGCGATGATTGACGCCATGGCTCCGAAGAATGCGTTGCTGCCCCACATGAGACCGATGAACGTCCCTTCAAGTCCCTTGCCTGCGGCCACATCGACCGCGGCCGCCTGGGTGAGTGAGTTGACCGAGAACAAGAACACCCCGAACATCATCACAGACGCGGTCATGCCGAGCCCGTCTCCGCCCAAGGCCATTGTCGTGGGGAAGATCACCGCCGATGCCATGATGAAGACGATGATGGGTTTCCTGCCGATGCGGTCAGACAATGCTCCGAACATCGGCCCGGCGAATATCCCCGGCGCAGCCAATAGAGCAACGTGGAAGCCGACCCAGAAGTTGCTCAGTCCCAGTTGGTCGGACAGATATAGAGGAATGACCCAGAGCAGCGACCTGTCGCCCATACCGCGCACTGCGGATACAGTGAAAATCCACCACATTCCGGTGCCCTTGAACGACTCTCGCATGTCGAGCATCTGTTTGCGGAACTTTGCTTTGTAATCGACTCCCTCAACCTTGGGCCCGCTGACATTACGAAGCAAGAAGAATATGACAAAGGCCAAGAATAGCAGGACCGGTGTGCCGCCTCCGACGATCCAACGCCATCCGACCACTGCCAGCAAGCCGCCAACGATCAACGGACCGATCCAGTCGCCGACGTTGCCGGTGGACCGGTGCATGGATATGAACAGGCCCCGCCGGTTGGGGAACCGCTGGGCCAGCAACCCAAGGGCTGGCGGGTGCCACAGGGCCGTACCGGCCGATGCCAACGCCAGGGCGGCCAAGATCAGACCGAAGGTCGGCGCGATGGACACTAAGAAATACCCGACCGCGATCAGGCTCATGCTGAAGGCGAGGATATGGGCCCGGCGGTGCTGGAACATGTCTACGAAGAAGCCGCCGGTCATGCTGGTGGCGCCACCAGATAGTTGTCGCACAGCGTCTAGCAGACCCGCCTGGATGGGCGCCAACCCCAGCGCGATGTAGATCTGGGGTATGAGCACCAGGAAGGCGCGGCCGTACATGTGCTCCAGCGCGTGGGCGCCGATCACAGTCGTGGCCATCACCGAGTCTTTGGTGCGGTTGTATTCGGGGTCGGCGACCGATTGCGGGTCTATGGCTTCAGCCAATATTGTCATTCCCTCTGTGGATCGTTTTCTGTGCGGAACATACGCCAAAACGCGCGCTGGGGAGTATACACCGGTGATTATTCCCGTAAAACCGCGGGCGTATGCCGATGGCTGGCCCCAGCCTAATAGTCGTAGAAGAGCTGCTGTAATTCCTGGCGGTCCTTGGTGATGGTCAGGCCCAGCATCAATAATATCCGCGCTTTCTGGGGCAGCAGGTTGTCACAGACGAGAAAGCCCTGCTCTTCCTTTTTGGGTGTGATTACCACTCTTCCCGCCGTGGAACGGGTGGCCAATACCACAGGTATCCCATCATCGACCAGCTTCAGGGCGGCATCCACGACTGCCGGCGGGAATGTGCCGCCGCCGAAACCGGCCAGGATCAGGCCGTCGGACCCGTTATTGCGCACGGCGTCTACCAGCAGCCCGTCGGCGCCGGCGTAGGAGTAGACGATGTCCACTCTGGGCAGACCGGTCATATCATCGACCATGAAAGGCGTGTCCACGGTGTGCTTCCGCAGCGGCGCCCGGTAGAAGACGACCTTGCCGTCGGAGTCGGCGTAACCCAGGAATCCCAATTCGTTGGGCCTAAAGGTCTCGACCCGGAAAGTGCTGGCCTTGGTGACGTCACGGCCGCACTGGATCTCGTTGTTCAGCACCGTGAGAACTCCCAGACCGGCTGCATCAGGGCTGGCGGCGGTCCGGACGGCATCCAGCAGGTTGAGGTCAGAATCGGTGCTAAGTGCGGTCGGTGGCCGCATGGCCCCGGTGATCACCACGGGCTTTTTAGATTTAACTGTCAGGTGAAGGAAATATGAGGTCTCCTCCAGAGTGGCTGTCCCATGGGTTATGGCCACGCCGGCCACTTCGGGTTCGTCGCGGAATATCTGGTTGATCCGCCGGGCCAGTCCCAGCCATTCGGCCGCGCCGATCGCCGTGCTGCCGACGCTGACCAGGTCTTCGGATTTAACATCGGCGATGTCCCGTATCTCCGGCACGCGGTCCAGGGATTGCTGGATGGTGATGTGGTCGCCGATCTCGGGATAGAGGATGAAATCCATGCGGTCGGGGCCGACTCCGGCGATGCTGCCACCGGTGCCGATCACCCTGACAACGGGTTTTATATCGGTCATTTTTGTCCTTGTCATAGAAGCAGATTAATCAGCCGGAGAACGCCCAAGCGGCGGACACCGTCCAACGAGTATAATTACCGGAACATCTTACCGGATTTCACGCCACGGTCCCGAGTTTATCGAGATGTTTCAGGGATTCCGTGATTATGCGAGCGTTGATCTTATCCGACATTCATGCCAACCTGGAGGCCCTGGAGGCCGTCCTAGCTGACGCCAAAGTCAGAGGCGGGTTCGACGTAATTTGGTGCCTGGGCGATACGGTAGGGTACGGCCCGGACCCGGGGGCCTGCATCGATCGTATAAGGGAATTTGAGCTGGTGGCAGTGGCGGGAAATCACGACCACGCCGCCGTTGGCCTGATTGACGCGTCGGATTTCAATGAGGCAGCCAAAGCCGCCGCCAAGTGGACAGCCGGTCAGATCAACCCAGACCAGCATGAGTTCTTGTCCTCTCTTCCTTTCGTATCGGTACAAGAACCGTTCACTTTGGTGCACGGTAGTCTTCGGGACCCGATCGTCGAGTACCTCCTAGACCGCAACTCAGCGGTGGGTACGCTGGCCCTCATGGAGACCAGTTACTGCCTCGTCGGGCATTCGCACATACCCTTTGTCTGCTGTGAAGTGATCGAGAACCCGGAGGACCCGGAATTCGTCGAATTCCCTGAAAATGAACCGGTTGCATTGAACGGTGAACGCCGGATCATTAATCCGGGAGGGGTCGGTCAGCCTAGGGACCGGGATTCCCGCCCCAGCTACGCCATCTACGACAGCGAAGCTACGTCCATCCAGCGGCACCGGGTGACCTACGAAATAACCAAGACTCAGAAGAAAATGAAGGCGGCAGACCTGCCTGTGCACCTGATAGACCGGCTCGATCACGGTCTTTAACTCTCTCTTTGTTCGAAGTCATGCACTGGGTTGGACAAAAATAGGCGTCTCAAGCAAATTGACAGTCTCCCAGGAATATTGTTAGCTTGTAGACGGCAATTCGCCCACTCAACAACGCGGCCCGCTAGCTCAATGGCAGAGCAACTGACTCTTAATCAGTAGGTTCTCGGTTCGACCCCGAGGCGGGTCACCACGAAATTAGGCACGAAAAAGCCCAGATTCTAGAAATCTGGGCTTTTCTTATTTGGCGTTTTGGCCCCAAAAAGGCCCCAATTTATTTTTCGGGATAATCTTCTGGGTGTTGTTTGCGGTAATCTTCATGCCACTGCAACTCACGTTCGTGATCTTCCCGTAGCTTCTTAAAGAAATCCCAGTAAACCCCAGGCGCACATGTGGCGAAATAATCGTGGTTGATCCTTCTGTCATAGCTCGTTGCGCCCTGATACACGCTGCTAATGCCAACAAAGACGGTCATATATACAGCTATAAAAATCCAGTTGTCCATAAACCAATGTTCATTAGGATACGTACCTAATATTACCCGATATATCAGGACGATCCCCACTGCGACCAAACCACCTATTATCCAACCAACGGCCAAGCTCCATAAGGTCCACTTCAAATAATCAAATGGAGTAAGGCGTTTAACAGAAAACCTGTTATGTATTAGGAGTTTTTGGGGATCTATTAGGGTCTCTTCTAGAGGTGGCAACATTCACTGCCTCCCTTTATTTCCCAGATAGTGCCGCGTCGATTGCCAGGGCCGCTTTTTCCTGCATATCCGGCAACACATGGGAGTATATATCCATCGTTGTAGCGACGCTGGCGTGGCCCAGGCGTTCGGATACAACTTTCGGGTTAACGCCTTGCTCCAGAAGTATAGTGGCATGGGTATGCCGTAAGCCGTGGATAGTGAGCTTTGGCAGTCCGGCCGTGGTTAGCACCTTCTTGAACGCCCTGGTCATCAGGTTGGGATCTAGTGGAAGTCCGTCTGGTTGTGTGAACACGTAACCCGAATCAGTCCAAGCGTCGTTCACTTCTAGTTGTTGGGTTATCTGTTTCCCTCGGATCTCGTGTAGAAGGGATACGGTATCTGCGCTCAATGCAATCGATCTTCGGGAGCGTTCGGTCTTAGGTTGGCTGTTCACAAGACCTTGCCCTGTGATGCGCTGGAGCGTGTTCACAACTTGAAGATGCTTACTGGCAAGGTTAACGCTGGCCCATTTCAATCCTGCGAGTTCCCCTATTCGCATGCCAGTCATTAACCCCAGTTGGTAGAAGCCTCCATATTGGGATTCCTTTAGGATCGTCATGGCTTTGGCTCTGGTTTTCGTGTCCCAAACTTCGACTTCTTTTTTAACTACCTTGGGCGCAATCACGGCGTCAAGGATGTTGCGCTTAATGGTGCCTTGTTTGACCGCTGTATTGAGTGCGATGCTCAACGCCTTGTGGAGTGCATCAACGGTGCGATTGGATAGCCCGCGTTTGATCATCCCTGCGTATATCGGCTGGATGTGGATCGCGTCTAGTTTCTGTAGCGTTATGCCGGCGATCGGACCTGTGTAGCAGTTTATGGATTGCTTGTAACCTTGTACGGTCTTGGCGGTACAGTTGGTTACGGCATATGTCTCTAACCAATCTTGGAGGTATACGCCGGTGGTTAGCTTTTTCTTTCCAACATATTCGCCGTTCTCTATGGCGACTAATCGCTCACGCAGAACTTTTTCGGCTTGTTTGAACGTGCCGTTGACCTGCTCGTATTTGCGTTCACCGTCCTTGCGGTAGCGTATCTGCCATCCGCGTCCTTTCTCGCGTATGGATCCACTGTCATATGCGCTTTTTGTTATATTAGGCATGAGAGGTTTCTCCTTCTTTGTTTTATCACTTGGTTGGGTGCTTCTCGATTGGCCCAGGGTTACCGCCCTGGGCTTTTTCTTGGGATGCCTATTCGTTTTCTTCAGTCACATCCATTTCCTCTTGTACCGGTTCAAAGCCATAGATTTGAGCGTCTTTCATCACTTTGATAAATCGCAGGAGTTGCCATTTGGTTTCGTAATCTTCGGTGCTCATCCCAACTGGCCGATTTGTCTGAAATTCTTTTAGTTGTTCCACCAATTTTCTCGTTTCATCTTTATGCCAGTATTCCATCAACTCGATCCGAACACTTAGGTCGCTTAACTTACGGTCCAAGCAGGTTTTTGAACGACTAGCTTGATACTGGGTCAAACCACCAAGGATTGCGATGCTTATCGCTGCGATTACCCATATGCCTGTTGTAGGTGAACCATATGTCCACGCCAAGACCAACACTGGGATGATTGCCAGCAATAACCCGAGCCCGAAGGTGGCAGTACCAAGAATAGCAACGCCACGTACGTAATCGCATAACCATCCCAATGTAAATGTATTCGGTTGCTTCATATCGTTCCTTAGCCTCCCTCCTCTTGATTGGTGTAGACGATATCTAGTCCAGCATGACTCTCATCAATCTCATACCCCTTTCCTAGGAATTCAGCCAGGATTTCTTCACTCCCTCGATCGGAGGGGTCTTCCGTGTCAGACCCGCTTTCAGGTTTCTGTATCTCGAGAACTTTCCTCCTCAAATCCTCTGGCTGTACCACTTCTAATTCAGGCACTCTCTGACCCGAGTACTTTGCCGACATCACAAGAGGTTCGCCCTTGAGCTTTGAGGCGATGATCCACTCCATATCGCCTTCGGTCGCTTGTTCCCAGATCGGTATAGATACACCACCTTTGGCCTTACGGATCTTGTCGGTCAGGTCTGGATTTTCGTGACGTTTATTCCACCGCATCAACACATCAGAATCTTCGCTACGAATGGGCATGAGTTCCCCAAAAGATTTGGCCTGTCTCTCGAGGCTTGCGAAATCATACGCAGAATTGAGTGAAACGAAACAGTCGAGTCTGACCGTCAAATCGAAAAATGCAGATAGTTTCCATGCCCAATCGCAAACGCTTTTTGGAAAACCTGGGAACTCAGATGCCATCAGTTGGTCATCGTCTTTCTCTCTTTCCCAGATATCGCA
>Ga0209089_10001430_pt1 | contig 21810 bp, 20 predicted proteins | sample ArcticOcean_MG_C_FD_187431 | JGI IMG/M metagenome (GOLD analysis project Ga0209089, IMG submission 187431) | Marine microbial communities from western Arctic Ocean - ArcticOcean_MG_CB2_150 (SPAdes) (version 2) | ecosystem: Environmental > Aquatic > Marine > Oceanic | place: Arctic Ocean: Canada... | reverse complement strand
GGGCTTTGCATACAACTCTGCCCGCTCAATCCACGAAGCGGCAATACTTGCGCGGCAGGTCTACTGACTTATGGTTCATCACCCTACAGCGCCTTCCCACCCCGATAATCCGGGACAGTGACTGGCGAATCCCACGTGATAGATACCCTGTTCAGGGAATGATCACTGGGTGGATGCCGTGCTGCAGGGCTCCCCAATTACAGTGGCGGGCCCGTGCCGGAATCTCACCGGCTTTCCTATTCTTCCCGATGCCGTTCTCACCTACAGGTGAGAACGGCATCGGGACACCGCACGCTATTCTGTTTCCGTTCGCAAGGTTAGGTTATGCCCGTCTGAAAGTCAACGAATCAGATACGGAATTTCTCACAAAAACCTTCCTTCTACTCCGGCAAACACTCCCCTATAAATCTTAGGTTGAACCCCAGATCTGCTAACTGAAACTCCAGTTATGTTGATTAACCAGCCAGCCCTCCGGGTGGCCCTACAGGTCCATTGGGCTGACCCTGAAAGAGTCGCTAAGAGGGTAAGAATCGCTCCATCCGCTCGGCCTATTAAGTGCTTAAAGCACTATTCACCGGGTGAGAGCATATCTCAAGTGGTTACGGAGAGAGCATTCTTACTCCCTGCCATAGTGACCCAAGTGATCGGCCAAGCTTGAAACTAACATCAGCTGGATCGGTCATACCGATTCCGGCTAAGGCTGAGATAGATAACACCCCTGTACTGCGCCAACCGAACGATTGATAGGTTCTCATTAGTCCTCGAATTGGTGCCAACGCTGAATCCAGTGCCAGGATATCTCCAATTCAGTACATGGTAAGCTACTGAAACTCAGACCCCGGAACCCTAGTCGCTGGAGTTTGAATATGTATCGGAGAATAATTACTGCGTTAGTTTTGTTGGTCGCTTTGTTAGCCATAGTGGCCTGCGAAACCGAGACGGGTATCGCTAAAGATATTCTTGGAGCGGAGCCCGACTACCGAGTTTCTGCTGCCCAATTGGTATCGGAATATGAACGTAGCGAGAATGATGCCGATGACAAGTACAAAGAAAAGGTGATTTTGGTGACTGGTGTCGTCAAAGAAGTCTATCGAGGTTTTCTTTACACCCCGTATGTGGACCTCGAGGCCGGTGTGCGCTGTAGTTTCAGCGACGAAGAGGATGCGGACTTGCTGGGCTTAGTCACTGGCCAAACGGTGTCAATGAAAGGCAGGGGTGACAGGCTGTTGTTTGGCGTGGAATTGCGAGGCTGCACGGTAGAGTAACCGAATGGATAAACCGCTTTGTTGCATGTTGTTGGGTAAATTCGTTAGAAAGTAGGTCTTAGCATTGCTCGGACAATGGCCTCTGCAGCGTTGAATTCTTCAACCATACCCAACTAGAATTATGTAACCCTAGACCTCTTTCCCCTATTTCGTAGGTCGCGGGTCTTCCGGAGGCGGGAATGGTAGTCCTGGCCATCATAATTGGCGGTATCGCTGGCGGTATCCTTGCGGCCCTTGGCACCCTGCTGATTCGCAGGGAGCTAGGCTTTCGCTTGCCGAAGGCGCTGGACCCGGAATACCGACACCGCGAAGTCGTTTCCTGCGGTCTGATGATGGAAATTGGGATGAAAGCCGGCTCAGTGGGCGCTGCCATCGGGGCGATTGTCGGCCTGCTCTTGTACCAATTCGTTTTTTAAGTCCTTTTTTGAAAGCAGGTTGTTAACCCCGGCTTGCTCCCGCTTGTGAATCAATGGAGGATCTATCTAGTTCATCCAGAGTCAATCGCCAATTATTGATTGGCGTCGAGTAGAGATATGTATTCAGTAACCAACCGGATTATGATTAAGAGCGGCAATGGCGATGACATGGAAGCGGTCTTTGCCAAGCGCGGCAACGTTCAGAACGAACCAGGCTTCAAAAGCTTTGAACTGTGGAAGTTGCAGAAAGAGGACGACCACGAGGTCTACTTGGTGGTCACTCGATGGGAGTCTGAAGACGATTTCAAGGCTTGGACCCAGAGCGCTTCATTCAGGGAGTCCCATGCTGGCCCTCATCCTGACTACATTCTGGGCGGAGAACTTTCTAACTACGATATAAAACTTTCGATTATTAAGAGCTAAGCCGTCAAGAGTTAAGCTCAGCAGCGGTAACAAGAAAAGAGGTCCTTCCCGTCAATGTCAGGAAGGACCTCTTTTCTTGTGTTTTGGATTGACGGGGTTAACCCGCTATTTTCCGTGGCAGCGTTTGTATTTCTTGCCACTGTTGCACGGGCACTTGGCATTTCGGCCAATCTTTCCCTGCTCGGGCTGCATCCTCCGCTTCTCGTCACATTGAGCGCAGGTGCAAGCTGTTGGATGCTCGCTGTACCAGTTTGTCCTAGTGGCCATTATTACCTAATCTTTCTAAACTACTTATCACCATCCTACAACCGCAGGTTTATCCATACAAGTAACTAATTCCCCTCCCCATCCCTGGTGTTGACGAAATTGCGGGGGATACTACAATACCTGCGGAGTAGCCCCGAAGTAATTAGCCGAGTAATTTGCTGACCCTGGAGACATGATGCCTGGTGCCCAAGGGGGAATCGATTTTTTACTGGAACCCTACCGGGTTCTGGACCTAACCGACGAGCGTGGCCTGCTTGCCGGAAAGATACTGGCCGACATGGGCGCCGACGTGCTGCAAGTGGAGCCTCTAGGCGGCAGTCCGGCCCGCAACGTAGGTCCGTTCCACGGTGACGACCCGCAACCCGAAAAGAGCCTTTTCTGGTGGGCTTACGCCGCCAACAAGCGGAGTATCACCCTCAATTTAGAACAAAAAGACGGCCAAGAGCTGCTGAAGAAGCTGGTGGCTAAAGCTGATTTCTTGATTGAATCGTTCTCCCCCGGATATCTGGAAGGACTGGGGTTGGGTTACGAGAAACTAGCCGAGATAAACCCCAAGCTGGTCATGGTGTCCATAACGCCCTTTGGCCAGGATGGCCCCTACTCCAACTACCAAGCCACTGACATCGTTGGCATGGCTTTGGGCGGATTCATGTACCTGACCGGTGACGACGACCGTGCACCAGTGAGAATCAGCTTTCCCCATTTCTACCTCCACGGTGGAGCAGCCGGGGCCACCGCTGCAATGCTGGCCCATACCTACCGCGTCACCAGCGGTCAGGGCCAATACGTTGACGTTTCCTGTCAGCAAGCAGTTGCCAAGACCCTGGCCCACGCACCGCAGATCTGGGACATTGAGGGTGCAATCCTCAAACGGCAGGGCGTGTACCGGCAGACCTCCGGCGAGAACCGAGTGCGCATCAACTGGCCCTGCAAAGATGGTTATGTGAACTACATGGTGCAGGGCGGGACTGTCGCCTACAGCACCAGGGCGCTCTTGGACTGGATGAAAGAGGACAAGTTTGACACCGCGGATCTGGATGCCATCGATTGGGAGAAAATGGGCTACGGTGCAATAACGCCAGAACTAATGGCCCAATTGGGCGGGCCTTTGGGCGATTTCTTCAAGGGCCACACCAGAGCAGAATTGGTGCAAGGTAGTCTTGATCGCCGAATTTTGCTATTCCCGGTTGCTACTCCCTCAGCACTGCAGGGGCATCCGCAATTAGAGGCCCGTGGCTATTTCAAAGAGATTGAACACCCAGAACTGGGCGAAACAGTCCAATATCCAGGCGCTTTCATAAAGTCGGGCGATGGTCGGGACATCGCCGGTGTCTACCGAAGGCCACCTCTAATCGGCGAACACAACGTCCAGGTTTATCAAGAAGAAATGGGCCTCTCAAGTTCCGAGCTAGAGACTCTCAAACGAAGTGGGGTTATTTAATGACGGCTCAGCAAGAAACCAACCAAACCCCAGGACCTGGAAAACCCCTGGACGGTGTCAACGTACTGGACTTCTGTTGGGTTGCCGTTGGACCCATGACCACCAAGTACCTCGGTGAGTACGGCGCTACCGTGGTGCGGGTGGAGTCGGTCAAGCGACCTGGGACTCTGCGGAATGCAGCCCCATTTAGGGATGGCATTTCCGGTATTAACCGCAGCGGCTATTTTGCCAGTTACAACGCCAACAAGATGGGTATCACTGTCGATATGCGGCACCCCAGAGCCCGGGAACTGATGCTGCGGATGGCAAAATGGGCCCATCTGGTTACCGAGAACTTCACCCCCGGCACCATGGAAAGCTGGGAGCTTGGCTTCGACCAGCTCAAAGAAGTTAACCCTGGGTTGGTCATGTTCAGCACCTCTATGATGGGACGAGGCGGGCCCATGGAACGGCAGCCAGGATTTGGCCCTGTATTGTCGTCGTTGGTGGGCCTAACGAACCTAACCGGCTGGCCGGATCGAGACCCCGTAAATCCTTACGGCGCGTACACCGACTTTATTGTCCCTCGGTTCGCCGTAGCAGCCATTCTGGCCGGGCTGGACCGCAGCCGCCGCACGGGAGAGGGCGTCCACATAGATATGTCCCAATTGGAGACCACGCTCCACTTCTCGGCCCCGGTTCTGCTGGACTACGCAGTGAACAACCGAGAGCAGGCCCGCGCCGGAAACCGAGATCCAGGCGCGGCCCCCCACGGCGCTTATCTCTGCTCTGGTAACGACCGCTGGCTCGCCATCGGCTGCTTCTCCGATCAACACTGGGAGGGTCTGCAGCGGACCATCGCTCCGGACGGCAAGGGGTGGCCCTACAACCCAGACTTCGCCACGCTACTCAGTCGGAAGGCCAACGAAGACGAGTTGGACCACCTGCTGACAGACTGGACCAGTTCGTGGGAAGTGGGGGCGCTGATGGAGACGCTGCAGAGCGCGGGAGTGCCTGCAGGGATGGTCAACGACTGCCGAGACCTGTTCGAAGACGCGCAATTGCAGCACAGAGGCCACTTCCAATGGCTGGACCACCCTGAGATTGGCCCTTACGCCACCGACACCAGTGAGATGGTCCTGTCTCTGAGTCCGGGCAGCCTCGATACTCCGGCACCACTGTTGGGCGAGCACAACAGCCACGTGCTAAAAGACCTAATTGGCCTGACCGATGAAGAGTACAAGTCGCTGGAAGAAGACGGCGTACTGGAGTAGCGGTAATTAGCGACCGCTAGTCGTCGGTTCGTTGGGAACGAAAACGGAGTGTGCTGCCAGCTATTATCAGACTCACAGAGGTGAAACTGATGATAAATAACGCCACTTTAAGGCTGTCGAACCCCTCCTGAAGGAACCCGGTGAACAGCGGCCCCAATGATGTTCCCACCGACGTACTCATCATGGTGAAGGAAAAGGCCACGGCCAGTTCTCTGGGCCGGATTCCGGGTAGGTGAAACGGCACCGTAACCAGGATTGGGAAGAAGGCCCAGGCCACGCCGTTGAGGAAAGACACCACAAACAGAAACGGTAGCGACCCCGTTATTATCATCCCAATGTTGGTGACAATCATCAGAATTCCTAAAGCCTGAAGGAAGTTCCCCTCTCGCCCGGTGGTGGATGCGGCCCAGGCAATCGCCAGACCGCCAATCCCGCCCACTATTACCCCCAGCGCCAGAATGCCGCCGGAAATCTGAAGAGAAATGTCGTATTCCTCTAGCATCAACGTGGGGTAGAACGCCAAGAACGCGCCAAACGCCGCCGTTGCCCCGGCAAATCCCATTCCGCCGATCCAGAGGTCACGGTGGCCCAGTGCGCCTTTGATAACGGCCCATCCCTGGGGGGCAACCACTCCCTGGTCTGCTTCGTTGGTCCGGGTCTTACCCAGGATCAGCCACAGAATGGTTATCCCGGCGAAATAGAACCCAAATATTTGCAGCGTGGTTCGCCAGTCGCCGCCGACCATGCTGAGTATCACCGGCGCCAACACTAGCCCACCGCCAACCACTAAGCCAAAGAACACGTTGGACAGCCCGTTCACAAAGATCACTTCCTTGGGTGGGAACCATTGGCGTGTCAACAATGCGCGGGCCGGTTGTTGGGCGATATTGGCGACGCCAAAAAGCAGCCTCCCGATCAACAAAACGGAAAACACCGGGGCCCAGGCCTGTAGGAACAAACAAAATGTCGCCAGCGTAATCGTGGCGGCAGTTAAAAGTTTGGGAGATAGCCGAGAAGTTGCCCAGCTGAGAGGTATGGCGAGGGCAATGTTTCCCCAGTGGGAGGCTGAGCCCAGCAGACCTTGCTGGCTCGGCGAGAGGCTAAGCTCGGCGCTGATGGCAGGCAACAAGATACCCAGCGTGTTCAATACCATGAATGACGAAACGCTGGAGAACAGCCATATACTGATGACTGTCCACCGGTACCGGCTATAGGTGATCGGAGACTGGGGTGTCAAAGCAGTTTGTGACTTCTCCGATAGGTGATTTTCGATGGAAAGCCGTGATTCCAGACTCCATTGGGCTTCAGTCCGTTGACGGCATGGCATATCATAGACCCTTGGGCAGCCCAGAAGCCAAGCAATTGGAATGGTAATAATCCATTAGATATTGGGGAGGACAGCAGATGGAGCGCGTTGGAGTGGGTTTCTCCGGGGGAATGTCACCCCAGGACATAGTGGAATGCGTGAAAGTGGCTGAGGAACTAGGCTATGAATCTGCATGGGTTGCTGAAGGACACGGCGGCGACCAATTCTCCGTTCTCACAGCCTGTGCGTTGGCTACGGAAAAAATCAAACTTGGCACCAGCATCACCAGCGTCTTCGTTCGTACCGCTCCCACGATTGCCATGGCTGCCGCTTCAGTCGACTATTTCTCCAATGGTCGGTTCATCCTTGGCATGGGCACCAGCCACAAAGTGCAGGTTGAACCTGAACATGGCCTGGAATTCACAAAACCGGTGCAGCGGCTGCGCGAATGTGTGGACATTGTGCGGGGCATCTTGAAGGACTCGGATGTGAACTACCACGGCGAGATTTACGACATTGACCGCTTTGATCTGTGGTTTGAACCCCTCCGTAAAGAGATACCGATCTACGTGGCGGCCGTCTTCCCTAAGATGCTGGAAATCTGCGGCGAGATCAGCCAGGGAGCCATCCTCACCTGGTGCACCTTGGACCACGCGGAATCGGCGGCCTGGCACGTGGGCATCGGCGCCCGTAACGCCGGTCGTGCTCCTGGTGATGTTGAAGTAGCGAGTCTCTTGCCTTGTGCTGTCTCCGATAACCGGGAGGCGGCCAGAGACCTGATGCGCCAGCCAATTGCGTCCTACGCGGGTCGTTTCCCCCGCTACCGCAAACTCATGGTGGACGCCGGGTTCCCGGACGAGATCGAGAAAGTACGGGTGGCCTGGCAGGCCGGAAACATCCAGGAGTCGCTAAACCTGGTACCCGGAGCGCTGATAGACAAGATTGGGCTGGTTGGCACTGCCGACGAGGTCCAAGAAAAGCTGGCCGATTATCGCAAAGCTGGCATCACCCTGCCCATAGTGTCGCCCCGGTTCATCGGCGACGGCGCAAAAGAGCAGGCACTGGAAATAATCCGCGCCTGCGCCCCCGCCCAATAGCACCATGGACTTCGATTTCACTCTTGAACAATCCCAATTCAAAGACGAACTCCGCGAGTTCCTAAGGGCAGAAGTACCCTTGGAAAAGCAGGAGGTCTTTGGCCAATGGTCTGAGGAACAGTATCAGTTTGGCCGGGAGATCAACCGCAAATTGGCCGCGCGTAACTGGCTGGCCATTGGACTGCCAGAAGAATACGGCGGCGGTGGCAAAGGGGCAATCGAGCGAGGAATCTTAGCAGAGGAACTGGGCTACGGACGAGTTCCCAAGGCGGGGTTCATTGGGCTTGGAATAGTAGCTCCGGCCATCATGGCCTTTGGCACCAAAGATCAGAAAGACCTCTACCTGAGCCCTATAGCCAAAGGCGAAGTGGAATACTGCCAGGGGTTTAGCGAACCCAATGTGGGGTCTGACCTGGCTTCCCTAGAGCTTAGGGCAGAGCGTGACGGCGATGGCTATGTGCTGAACGGTGCCAAGATGTTCACCAGTTACGCCTTTCAGGCTGATTACATCTACCTGCTGGCCCGCACTGACCCACAAGCCGAGAAACACCGTGGTATCAGCCTGTTCATCGTAGATATGAAAACCTCCGGAATCAGTCTGCAGCCGCTGCCCTATATCAACGGAGAGATCGCAGCCCAGGTCGATTTCGACAATGTCTGTTTGCCGTGGTCTAGTCTCATCGGAGAAGAAAATAGGGGCTGGTACCAAGCCATGACCACGCTGGACTATGAAAGGTCCGGGTTGGGACGGTACGGTTCAGTGCGCCGCGTTTTTGATGACATTACCGACTTCTGTAACGACTCCGCGCCCGATGGCGGGCAACCTTTGGCAGAACATCCTTTGGTGCGCCACCAACTGGCCGACCGCCGGTTGGGTATGGAGACCTGGAAGCTGCTCTGCTGGCGTGTGGCCTGGCTGCAGAGTACCGGGTCGACGCCAAATGCCGAAGCATCGATAGCTTTTCTGTACGGCACTGATGAACGACTCCGTTTTGCCGAGATGGCTATGGAGGTGCTCGGCCCCTACGCTACCCTTCGGAACGGTTCAGGCCAGGCCCCGCTGCTGGGTAACATTGAAGGAATCCACCGCGAAGCTATGCACCTGCACGGAGCAGGGACAACTGAGATTCACCGAAATATCATCGCCCAGCGCGGCCTTGGTATGCCACGCTAATAAACTTGATATGAACTTTAGCCTGACATCAGAACAACAATTACTGCGCAATACTGCTCGAGAGTTCTTGGCTATTGAATGCCCTACATCGGTAGTGAGAGAAGCCGAGGAATCCGGGGTCGGCCATGCTCCAGACCTGTGGCGAAAGATGGCCGACCTAGGCTGGATGGGTATATATCTGCCTAAAAAATACGGAGGCGAAGAATCCTTACTCACTGACCAAACGGTGCTATTTGAGGAGGTTGGCCGGGCGTTGGTTCCAGGCCCGTTACTCTCTTCTTCAGTATTGGCGGCCCAGATCGTGCTGGATGGCGGGACCGACCAACAAAAAGAAACCCTACTTCCCGGCATGATCAGGGGCGAAATCATTCTGACGTTGGCCCGCGGGGAACGGTTGGAAACTTCATCCCAAAGCGGCAACTTAGTCCTCAACGGCGACAGTTCGTTTGTCCGTTACGCAGGGTTGGCCAACCAGATCATCTGCGCCACCCGACCTGCAATAGGAGCCTGGCCCGATACGACCCTGGTTCTGGTCGACGGCCAGGCGGACGGCGTGATCAAGACCGCCATGGAATCTATCGCCAACTACCCCCAGTTCCTGGTCGAGTTTGACGACGTGTCACTACCCGATGATGCAGTGCTGGGTGAGATTGCGGAAGGCCGCGTGGCCTTGGAACTGGCGACTCAGCGGGCGACGGTAATCCAGTGTGCTGAGACCCTGGGTCGGGCTGAGAAAGTGTTGGATATGGTGGTGGAGTACGCTGGCATGCGGCAGCAATTTGGCCAGCCAATCGGTACATTCCAGGCCGTTCAACACCGGTGTGCCAACCTGAAAGTTGCGGTGGACAGCGGACGGCTGCTGACCTACCAAGCAGCCTGGCGACTGGATCAAAACCTGCCTGCCAGTGATGAGATAGCCATGGCGAAAGCACAGTCCGGTACACTGAGTCGGCTGGCCACTGAAACCGGACATTCCATCTTTGCCGGAATCTCTTTCACCGTGGAACACGATATGCATCTGTACTCCGACAGGGCCAAAATCGCCGAGGCCAACCTGGGTGATACGGAGTACCACCTGGACCAAATGATTGTTGATTAACCGGCCTGTTGGGCCGGGGAATACATAGCTGGATTCTCTGTAACTAAAGAGGGGTGCCAACATGCCCGACGCCGATCCAATCTCTAGCGAAACACTGGAGATCCTAAAAACTATCCCAACCCAAACCCTGATCGACGGCCTCTGGGTTATGGGCTGGCCCATGAGTTTCATTCACGGCGCCAAGCCGCTCCAACCGGGGCAGCACATGGCTGGTCGCGCCGTTACCCTCCGGTTCGTTCCCCACCGGCCTGACCTGGTCGCGGACAAGCCCAAGGGCGCTGATTCTGCCGAGTACGTGGCCATTGAACTGGTCGGCCCGGAAGAAATCTTAGTCATTGATGCCATGGGATGGGAATATAGTTCCATTGGTGGCGACATCAAATTCTTACGCATGATGCAATTAAAGGCTGGCGGCCTGGTCACAGACGGCGCAGCTAGGGACAGCAACACCCTCAAGAGTTACGGGTTCCCGGTTTACGCGGCCAATACCACCGCGAAGCAGGGTCCGGCGGAGTTTTGGCCTTGGCAGGTGAATGACGCCATTCAGTGCGGTGGTGTCCTGGTGCGGCCCGGAGACGTTGTGGTCGGTGACGACGACGGCGTGGTAGTGGTGGCGGCTTCAGCGGTGGACGAGGTGATCCGTATCGCCCACGAACGAGAGGAAGTTGAAGAGGTAATCAAAGCCCAACTTGAGATTGAGCAATGTTCACCCGGCAAATACTACCCGTTCAACGATGCCACCTGGAAATTATTTGAGGAGAAAGCCGGCAAGAAGCGCACCGGCTAGTTCTCAAATAAGGCGAGCCCTTGAATCCGAGGCGTGATTCATTAACGTAATTTACGTATAGTGGATAGTGGCGAACCGCCGCCTCTGGACTGGGGGTCTGAATAACAATGAATGGATTGAACACGGGCAAAACTGGCACGGGCAAAACTGGGATGATGTCTCGAAATAAGAAACTAAAACCCTGGTTGATCCCTGCGGCGCTCGCACTGATGCTATTTGTCATCGCGGCGTGCATCAGCGAGTCCGCGCCCGCGACCGAAAGCAGCGAAACGTCTAGCCCAATCGCAGAGATAACCCAGGTTGACGAGCCGGATGCTGACGAATCGGATGTTGACGTACTAGATATTGCCATGAACCTGGTTGCAGCCCAAGAATCGGTCATGATCCAGATCTACCAGAAGGCCGTGCCTTCGGTGGTCAATATCCAGGTTATCCAGGGCTCGGGCGTCAACGATGGTACCGGAGCATTCCCCAACGTGCCCGGTGTTCCGGAAGACTTCTTGGAGCGCGGCGAAGGCTCTGGCTTTGTGTGGGACGACAAAGGACGAATCGTTACCAACCAACACGTTATTGACGGTGCAGAAATCGTAACTGTAATCTTTTCCGACCGCACCCAAGTGTTGGCCAAAGTGTTGGGCGGGGACACTGATTCAGACCTTGCTGTACTGGAACTACTGGAACCCATCGATGGATTGAATCCAATCGACCTTGGCGATAGCAGCGAAGTGCTTGTCGGCCAGCTGGCAATCGCAATTGGTGCGCCCTTCGGACAGGAATTCACCATGACGAGCGGCATCGTCAGCGCCGTGGGTCGGACCATCCGCAGCGGCTTCAGCCAGTTCACGGTTCCCGAGGTTATTCAGACCGACGCCCCAATCAACCCCGGCAACTCCGGTGGCCCGCTGCTAGACCGCCACGGCCGGGTGATGGGCATCAATACCCAGATAATTAGCCGATCAGGTAGCAACGCCGGCGTTGGCCTGGCCGTTCCAATAAACATCGCCAAGATGGTGGTGCCTGCGTTGATTGAAGACGGCAAGTACGAGTATTCCTGGCTGGGTATCTCCGGAGGCCCAGTGAGACCGCATGTGGTCCAGTTGATGGACTTGCCCGAAGGCACTGAAGGAGCCCTGGTTATCACTGTGAGAGAGGACGGCCCCGCAGCTGACGGTGGCCTGACCGGCAGCGACCGGACCGAAGTGGTCAACGGTATACAATACGCCCTGGGTGGCGACACCATCACCGGCATCGATGGTTCCAAGGTAAGAGACATGACCGATCTCATCGTCTACCTGACCAACAACACCCGGCCCGGCGATGAGATAATGCTGGAAGTGATTCACCAGGACGGTACATCAGAGGATCTTCAGATAGTCCTCGGTACCCGCCCCAGCTAATTCCCGGGGAGCTTTCATCGATTCTTCTGGCGCCTATAAATGGAGAGACCATTGCGAACTGTTGCGGCAATCTTCACCTCACCAGTTAAATCTCTCGCCCTGCTACAGCCGGAATCCGTGACGGTTGGCCACTCCGGCATCGTGGAAGACCGACGCTTTCATCTAATCGACGCAGACGGTCGGTTGTTGACCCAACGACAAGTGGGGCGCCTGGCCTTGGTCCAAGCCGGTTTCTCCGCAGAGTCAGAAGAACTAACACTTGAGTTTCCGGGCGGGTCACGTTTGGTGGGCCCCACAGAACTGGGAAGTCCGGTCAGCACCGCTATCTGGGGGCGAGAGGTGCCCGGGAAAGAAGTCACCGGCGACTGGAACGAAGCCCTTTCCGAGTTCTGCGGCTCGCCGGTGCGCTTGGTCAAGACTGACAACCCAGGCGATAGCTATGACGAATACCCGGTGTCGCTCCTTTCCCAGGCGTCCATCGACAAACTGGGCATTTTTCTGACTGAAAACGTGGCCGATGCGCTGGGTGAAGCGCCCAGATTTGAAGGTCGGCGCTTCCGTCCCAACTTTTTGCTGGACGGCTGTTCCCCCCATGAAGAAGACTCTTGGCTGGGCGGAGTAGTGCAGATTGGCCCCGACCTCCGCGTGAGATTGGTTGCTCCCGACCCCAGATGCGCCATCACCACCCTTGACCCCGACACCGGGGAGCGAGACTTCAACGTCCCCAAGTTGCTCCAAAGCTACCGCCCAAACCCACGCGCCCCGTATTTTGGCGTCTACGGATCCGTTGAGTCTACCGGTATTGTCTCGGTGGGCGACGCTATTGAGTTGATCCAGAAACCCGCAGCCTAACACCCGGTGGATACGCCCCGTCAGCTCTCTGATTGACACCCATACTGGCCGTGTTTACACTCTCTGGGGCTTCAAATAGACAATGCCGCTAAACAGACGTCCTGCTTTGCCCGTAGGCCGGGCGATTGCTAGCAAGACTGAGTATCAAACACGGAGTAAATCATGAAACAAAACCGGATTAAAAAAGTGATGCGCGAGGGCGGTTTGGCCCTGGTGAGCCACATAGGATTCGCCGACCCTGCAGTCGTTGAGATAATTGCCAAAGCCGGGTTCGACGGCGCGTTCATTGATATGGAACACTCCATCTTTGACATGCAGACCGTGGGCGAGATGATTCGTGTCGCCGACCTGTGTGACATCACACCGGTGGTCCGCGTGCCCGACGACAACCCCAAGACCATCCTGCGGCTATTGGACATGGGAGCCCAGGGAATCCAAATACCCCACATCGCCGGAGTTGAGGGAGCAAAGAGAGCTGTTGAGGCAGTCAGGTATCCCCCGCTGGGAGAACGCGGCGGGGCTGGCAGCACTCGGGCCGCCGGTTACGGATCCGTCCCGTGGTTGGAACACATGAAGACCTCCAATGAAGAGATTCTTCTGATCGTCATGACCGAAGACGAACGTGGCCTGGACGAGATCGCCGAGATCGCTGCCGTACCGGGCGTCGACATCATCGCCCTTGGCCCCACCGATATCAGCACCGCCCTCGGGATGACCGACCCGGCCGATCCCAAACTCCGAGAGACGTTTGTAGAGCTTGCCGCCAAGGTCAATGCGGTTGGCAACGCCAAGGTCTACATCCCGGTGAACCACGCTGCCTGTCGGTTCACGCCCCAAGACCTGATTAACATGGGAGTAAATTACTGCTCCGTGGCCCCGGCCCCACCGACCATTGTGTTGAACGCCCTAAAGGCCACAGCGGCCAGCATCCGGGAAGAAGTAACCAAAGCGTAGCCATTCTGGCTGCCAACGCTGAAACCTGGCGAGTGAATCGGATTCCGATTAAACCGTTGGCGTATTCGGTGGTGGCTTTGAGCCCAAACCGGTATACTTTGGAACAACATCCGGTGGAAATATTCCTGCGTATAATGCGAACTGCCGGTGCCTGCGTACGGTCACGTAAGCCCCAGGGCCACGGGAGTAAATAATATCAGTACAAAAAATATCATTGGGTCTGCGGTTGGCGTCACTGGCAACGTCAGTGACGAAGAATTTTCCGCTGAACCAATTACCAGACGAGAACGAGACAGGGAATATCTAGAACTTAAAAGAAGGGTCACCAAAGCAGGACTGCTGGACCGGCAGTACGGTTACTACGCTTGGAAGATTCCCAGCGTGGTGGCCATGGTTGCAACCAGCGTGGCAGTAATGGTCATCTTCAGCGGGACACTGTGGATACAGTTGATTAATGCCGCATTCCTGGCGCTGACATTCACCAATCTAGGGTTTCTGGGGCATGACTCCGGCCACCGCCAGATTTTCAAGAAGGTCAGACACAATGACTGGGTTCTACTGGGCGTAGGATTCCTAACGGGCATGACGCCCAGCTGGTGGCAAGACAAGCACAGCTCCCACCACCGGGCGCCCAACCAGTTGGAGATTGATGGCGATATAGAGGTCTCCCTCTTCGCATTCACCCAAGAACAGGCCATGACCATGAAGGGTATTGGCCGCATCACCGTTAAGCATCAGGCAGTATTGTTCTACCCATTGTTGATGTTGACTGCCATCAGCTTGCTGTTTGGTGGAATTTCCTACCAGATACGTAAAGAGCGCATGCGCTATCCGATCACCGAACCCATCCTGGTGGTCTCTGGGCTGGTTGCCTACTTAGCGGTGATATTCTTCTTTCTTGGTCCCTGGTACGGCGCAACATTCATTGCTGTGCACCGGGCTTTGGGCGGAATGTACATGGGCTCAGTCTTTGCCCCCAATCATAAGGGGATGCCAATCCTGGAGAACGATACGGATATGGATTTCCTGCATCAGCAGGTTCTCACCGCACGCAACGTCCAGGGAAGCCCAATAGCAGACTTCTGGTACGGCGGGCTGAATTACCAGATCGAGCACCACCTATTCCCCAACATGCCCCGCAACAGCCTCAAAAAGGCCCAGCCCATAGTACGGTCATTCTGCAAGGAAAAGGGAATACCTTACTACGAGACCGGGGTTTGGCAGTCCCATGTGGAGATAATCACGTTCCTCCACGAAGTGAGCGCTCCCCTAAGGCAGAAAAAAGCCTAGTCCTCAGAATTAATTCGCAACCAATAAAAAGGCCGCCCTTCCATCGAAGGGCGGCCTTTTTATTGGTTGCCGATTAGTTTTGAGATATGTTAGTCCGGGTTCATGCCCTCAAACCGGGGCATCACTTCCTCTGCCAGCAGCTTCATTGACTTTTCCCAGCCCGGTTGATTGTCCATGTTGTCATAGACCAGGGAGAGCAGAGTGCCAAAACCACCGCACATCTCGTACAGGTTGAGTATCTTTTTCTCGACCGTATCTGGCGATCCGATCAGCCAAACATTCTCGGCCATATACTCGGGCGTCACCACAGAATCCGGCAGACTGGAGTCGTGTTTAATTACGTGGAGCAGGTCAAACTGAGCAAACAAAGGCAGCAGGTAATCGCCCCAAACTCGACCCAACATGCCGTTAACTGCTTTGTCGTAGGCTTCGTCATCTGAGTCCGCCACCCAAACGTCTCGGGTAATCCGCCAGTCCTTCCTGCTGGGAGTCTTGCCACTCCGTTTTGCGCCTTCCTCGACAGCCTCCCAATGGCTGATCACGTAATCTTGGTTGAAGGCCAGGCTCATGGGAATGAAACCACGTTCCCCGGCAATTTTGAGAGTCTCAGATGCAAAGCTGACCGAGGCAACACCAATCGGCGGATGGGGCTTTTGGAACGGTTTTATGTGGTGCTTCAACGTGCCGTATTGGGGTTCCGGTAGGTTGACGTTCCAGAACTCCCCCTTGTATTCAAAGGGCTCGTCTTCCGCCCAAAGCTTGAGGATTATGTCAATGGCTTCGCGGGTCATCTCACGGTGCTGACCGTTCAGACCGTCAACATCGAACATGGTATAGTCGGTGGGCAAGCCACCCGACCCAATGCCAAACATGAACCTGCCCTGGGCCATGTGGTCCAGGTAGGCAACGCGGCAGGCTAACTCGGCGGGGTGGTGGTAGGGCAGCAGGTGGACGCCCGTTCCCAGGCGAATATTCTTGGTCAACATCAGCGCTTGGGCAATCATCAAGTCTGGCGAAGGGACCGGCTCCCAAGGCGATGTATAGTGTTCTCCGATCCAAGCCTCTGAGAAACCCAACTGATCGGCAAGAACAAGGGCGTCCAAATCCCACTGGTGGGCTTGGAAAAGTTCCCGTTCCGGCGGATGGGATGGCATCAGAAATAGTCCGTAATCCATGGTTGCTCCCCAGGTTCGTTCGTATCTATATCTTAGTCATAGGACGGCAAGAGCACCCATTCTAGCGTCTATTGGATCATTGTCATAGTGGAGACTGATGTCCTTGGCGTCGAGTTTCGGCTGATTGGTCTAGAGCCGGGCTGGTTATAATAAAAAACCGGACATCGCCGGGTTGGAGTTACTTGTTTAGTCTTTTGAACATGGGGAACCCCTGGCAGGAATCCCCCACTGGTAAATCGAGGGGAGTCTTCTACGGCTGGTGGATGGTTGCCGTCGCTGGCTTCATCATGGTCATCACCGCCGTGCCGATATTTCAGGCCTCGGCACTCTGGGCGGTGGCTTTGGAGTCCCAGTTCGGCTGGAGTAGGACTCAGTTGGGTCTGGCCCTGAGTTTTACGCGGGTAGAAGGCAGCCTCACCGGACCCATTGCGGGATACCTAGTCGACCGGATGGGCACGCGGTTTATGGTGTTCACCGGTCTGATAATCCTCACAGTGGGGTTCTTCTTATTCAGCCAGGTACAGAGCCTGTGGATGTTTTACCTGGCCTATTTCATCATGTCTGTGGGGCAGGGCCAAGCTGGTTGGCTCACGGTGATGACGCTACTTAACCATTGGTTTGTGCGCCACCGAGGAATGGCCATGGGGCTGGCGATGGTCGGTATGGGCATTGGCGGGTTGGTGTTGATGCCTGTGATTGCCTGGCTGATTAACCCCGACGCTGACCGGCTGGGCTGGCGGCATACGGCAGAGATCTTTGCGGTTGTTGCCCTGGTCTCGGCCATTGTGTTGCCCAAGATTATCCGGAACAAACCCGAAGACATAGGGGCATTCCCTGATGGTAAAGTACCGGATGCTGTTGCAGGCTTAGATACGGACAGCTCAATCGAGGAATTAGAGCTGACTATCGGCCAGGCCCTACGCACCCAGGCGTTTTGGTGCATATCATTTGGCCACGGTTTTGGCTCCATGGTCGTGCTGGCCATAATGGCGCACTTGGGATTGCTGCTGAGCGATTTCAACTACGGTGTGCAGACTGCGGCCTGGATAATCATGGTCCAGACCGCTGTTTCCATTGTGTTCCAGGTTTTTGGCGGTTGGCTTGGCGACCAGATTCCCAAGAATGTTGCCCTCTTCATTTTTACCGCGATCCAGGGCATCGGTGTGGTGTTCTTGACCCTCGGCTCGGACCTAATCTATTTCTATGCCTTTGCGGTGCTGTTTGGTATCGGGTTTGGCGGCCGCACCCCATTGACCACGGCGATTAGAGGTGATTACTTCGGAAGGGCGTCGTTCGGAAAAATACTGGGCATATCCACCGTGCCTATGAATATCCTGCTGTTGATTGCCGCGCCCATGGCCGGGTTCATGCGAGACGAGTTGGGGGATTATGACCTGGCCTTCTTGGTGTTGGCCGGACTCAACATGATTGGAGCAGTGCTGTTCCTGGTGGCTAGAAAACCCAAACTACCAGGAGTCGTGCAAACAACCACAGGAACCTGATCAGCAAAACTTTGCTGATGCGAGTCCTTCGACAAGCTCAGGATGAGCGGGAAACGAAATGCCACACCCCAACCGTCATTCCGGCGAAGGCCGGAATCTGCTGCGCCATCATGTTGTAAGAACTCGTGCGCTCATGGTGACGACGTGTACGCAATTACTCCGCTTCGGTTTACGCTAGAGAGGCCGATCGTTCGTACATTCTGATGGATATGGACGGTACGGTGATAGTCGGCCAACTTCCGCACCCATGATTCGATTCCAGAAACACTGGGCCGACCCGGAATGGGCCAGCCTGACCGGGGCCAGCCTGAGTAAGGCCAGCCTGGACGGCGTTATATGTGCTGACTTAAGTGGTGCTTTGAACGTTCCGGATCAATAGCTAAAAGATTAGCCAATAGAAAAATGGAACAGGAATTCGACATCTTCATTACTCCTGTTTAATGTAGCTCCAGATTCATACGCTGTATCTAAACATTAGTCGCCTCCTAGTATCTCCGAATAAATCTTTTTATCTAAATTTAGATCACACAAAATAGTTCTAATAAGGAGAACATAATGACTAGTTATTTCGCGCAAGTAAGAAGGACACCGAAGCCAGGTCGATTCGCCTCAGTTCTTCAAGGTCAGATTGAAGCGTTAAATTCGAGCAACCAAACTGGCGCTGTGGCATTTACCATTTCGGGTAATACCAAACAAGTAGTGCTCACGAATTTTATGTATAACTCAATACAAGACGTTGAGAATCATAATGACGGGGTCTTCGGTAATCCAGACCGTCTTGCAGCTTTTGATTCCCGCGGGTCAGAATGTGAAGAAACTAGATTCCTCCTATCTCGAATAGTAGAGCGTCCGATACAATCAGGTAAGAGCGGACAAGATGAAGAAATTAAATTTGGTCGCCGTAATGTCATAACCGCGAAAACAGGCGAACTTGCGAGCCTGGTCGAGGTCTTGATGGAATTTAGAGAGGCTTTCGAAACCTCGACACCAGGTATATCGGTTCCAGTCGGCGGCGACACCCATGCCGTTCGGACCCTGACTACGGTGTCGTCGTTAGAGCAGCTTGAGGCATGGCAAGAAGAATTAACATCCAGCAGGATGTTGCCTTTTAGGGAGCGAATCAACAATTTAATCGTGGAACAGTCTGTTGAACTCAATAGGATTGTGCATCGCAATCGCCCTTAATTTGGAGCTGTGCTAGTGATAGACACGGCAATAGAAACAAAATAAGAAGTTATGTTTGCATTTTTTGCAACCGCCAAGATTAAGGCTGGTCACCGCGCCGAGTTTATCGAGGCCACCAAGGGCGTCTTCGTCAGTTCCACCAACGACGAGCCCGGTTGCCTCCACCTCGCCCTCCACGCCGATCCTAACGACGAGAACATCGTCTACCTCTACGAGGTCTATGTGGACCGCGCCGCCTGGGAGACCACCCACCGCGCCGCCCCCCACTTCACCAAATGGCTCGAGACTGTTTCACCCTGGTTCGACGGCGACCGAACCCTCGTGGAACTGGCCCCTATCTTTACCACGGACAAGGGGAAGGTCTAAGTACTCGACCACAGACTAGAGTTAGAAGCGGGGTGTGGTCCTCGATACGAGTCAGGATACAGGCCCTAAATCAACTTGGTCCGCCCTTCAGCGGAAAAAAGGCATTATCTTTATTGCTTTCGGGTCTTTTCAGCTAGGCGAACCAGGGCCAAGTTCTTTAGCTCAGCCCTGGTCAACTTGCGCCGGCCGATTATCTTCTTAATCACTCACCGCTGCCCATTGAAGCAGAAATCCCTGAAGGCGCGCCAGACAACGTCGTCCGAATAGTCACCGAGAACAGTCAGGCTCTCAAATTCGGAAGCCACGTGTTCGAAGAGGAGTAGTCAGCTTCATTGCGTGTTACTTCTTGGCGGGTTAAAGTCAACTCGGGACTTGATCAACTTTGAAGAAACCAGATTCAATTGGGTATTCCAGAGATAGTAAGGAGCCAAGCCCATGACCACCAAAAAGGCGTACCGTTACGACCCTTCCGATTTGTACGCGGTGCGAGTGCATGACCAGGAGTATCTGAACGTCGGCGGCGTAACCCGTCAGGTCCGCATCTACCAACCTGAAGGCCCAGGGCCTTTCCCAATGCTTTTAAGCATCCACGGCGGAGCTTGGACCGACAAAGACCACACCGATTACGAATCCACCAGCCATCCGTTAGCCGCGACCGGCCTGGTTGTGGCTGCCATCAGTCAACGTGTGGGCGAAGGGTTCCCTTACCCCCTTCAGCTCCAGGACATCCATTACGGCGTCCGCTGGCTCAAGGCTCATGCCGCCGATTTCAACGGTGACCCAGATGCTGTTGGTGGTATTGGTTACTCCAGCGGTGGACATACTTTGCCTCTAACCGCCATGCGCATCGACGATCCCAGGTATTCGGCCACGCATCTGGAAGGCTCGTCACCGGCCGACGCCAGATTGGCCTGGGTAATCTCATGCTGGCCGGTCATCGAACCATACTTCAGGTACGAGATCGCTAAAGAAAAAGGCAACACTGAATTGATGGAAAAGCATCATATGTTCTTCCAAGGCGACGAAGCGATGCATGAATCCACTCCTTTGAACGTCATCCAAAGGGGTGAGAAGCTGACGTTATCTCCGGTGTTGATCCTTCATGGCACTGCTGACGACGTTATGCCGATCGAAGCGTCTGAGAGGTTCGTATCCGCCTACAACGGGGCAGGTGGCAACGCCCAACTAGTTCCATTCCAAGGAAAGGGCCATGGCTGGGCTAGGGAGGCAGGCTTGGAGGTAGACGAGTTCGTGAAGATAGTTACGGAATTCATCGCCAAGCAACCAGTGCCTCAACCTTTGAAGTACCGTTAGTTGGATGTGAGGTGGCCAGGGACAAGAAAAGCCCACTCGTTTGAGTGGGCTTATTTCATCTTTGTCGCAGCGCAAAAAAAGAGCGCCCTCAGAAACTTTTCTGAAAGCGCTTGGCTATCGTAGCATGCAGTAAGTTGTTATGTCAAGGGTTTGTGCCTAGATCAAGAAAATACCCTTAAGCATTGGGATATTTCAGGATCCTAGTCTTCCTATTGGCTTACGTTGAATTTTCAATAATAAGGGTTCGTAGGCGTTTCGATGGACAAACCAAATCATTTCGTGGTGACCCGCCTCGGGATCGTACCGAGAACATACTGATTAAGAGTCAGGCGTTTTTTGTGCATAGGCGTACACAGCAGTTCACAGCAGGCACCATTTTGAGACTAAAGGCGAAAATCGTGCCTACAGTACAGAAATAAATTAGGTACAAATGGGGTGCAAAACCCCCAAATCTCCCTGCCACCTAGCACCTAACAAAACCACAGCATTTTAAGTTTGTCTGGGGCCGCCGGTGACATTTCTCGTATAATCCCAAAAGGTTAACCGCCTAACCCTAGCTGATTAACTAATTCAACGAATATCGGAGGAATCATGGCCGTATATACAATAGGCAGCCACCCAGTTAAAGATTTTGACGCTTGGAAAACTATCTTCGACCAGTTCGAACCAGTCAGAAAGGAAGCAGGTGAACGAAGCGCCGTGGTACTACGGCATGCAGATGACCCCAATATGGTGACCATTATTAACACGTGGGACTCAATCGAGGCGTTTCAGGCGTTGTTCAGTCGTGAAGAATTGAAGGCGGGTATGACCGAAGCGGGTGTCACTGCTCCTCCGACTTTTATCATTGCCAACGAAGCCTAGAAAAACAATGGCCCCCGGTGCCTTCCCGATGGGGGTGTCCCTGAAACAAGAGAAGCCACCTCAAACAAGGTGGCTTCTTTCTTAGGGTCTAGCCATTAATTTACGGGAGTGCGAAACATAACGGATTTGAAGTCCGTTCCTAATTGAACGGCTCTTCGCGGCACCAATTAATTCGGGCTGGTCTTATCAAGGGTGTTGGCCAAGCGGGCTAAGGCCATAGAGAGATCACTGAGTGCATCAGCGATCGTTGGGCCATGTTTAGAGTTCAACTCTCTCTTAGCTGACTGTTTAATTTTCCCAGACCAACTCAGAAGAAGGTCCTTTCTGGTGGTAATTGGCGATGTCTTCAGCGAAAACCACGAAATTGAGCAAAAGGCCGAAGT
>Ga0209089_10001419_pt1 | contig 21885 bp, 18 predicted proteins | sample ArcticOcean_MG_C_FD_187431 | JGI IMG/M metagenome (GOLD analysis project Ga0209089, IMG submission 187431) | Marine microbial communities from western Arctic Ocean - ArcticOcean_MG_CB2_150 (SPAdes) (version 2) | ecosystem: Environmental > Aquatic > Marine > Oceanic | place: Arctic Ocean: Canada... | reverse complement strand
TCTTTTCTTCACTTTCCTCAACCTTGACGACAGAATGACGATGTGAAAAAGTCCCTCTTTCAACATCTTGTCCTGATATTCTAACATTAAATCCTTCTTCTAATAGGCTCCCATATGCTAAATGTTCAGCCATTGACCAATCTAGCTTATCATTATTGAACATATCAAGTCTAGAAGAAATTAATTTTTTAATTTTATTTATAAACTTTTTATCATTTGGTAAAGTTGAAATAATTTCAGCAATTTTTTCAAGCTTAATTCTAGGATATGTTGTATTAACTGGCAACATCATTTCTTTTTTATTTACTCTAGAGAATAATTTCCATTCATCATTCATAAAATCTGTGATCTTCGTTTTCTTAACTTTCTTAGAATCTTTTAATTCATCTTCAAGCCATTTTTTATAGTTGCTCTCTAACTCATTAACATATTTTTCATTAATTACTCCTTCATTAATTAATTTGTCAGCATAAATCTTTTTTGGGTTAGGATGCTGAGCTATAATTTTATATAGTTTTGGCTGAGTAAATCTAGGCTCATCTCCTTCATTATGACCATATTTTCTATAGCCAAGTAAATCAATAAAAACATCTTTTTTAAATTCCATTCTAAAATCTAATGCAAACAAAATAGCATGAACTACAGATTCTACATCATCTGCATTAACATGTAATACTGGAGATAAAGTTACCTTTCCAACATCTGTACAATAGGAACTTGACCTTCCATCTAAATAATTCGTAGTAAAACCTATTTGATTATTTACAACAATATGTATTGTCCCATTTGTTTGATATCCATTAAGTTGAGACATTTGTACTAACTCATAAACTAATCCCTGACCAGCAATTGCAGCATCTCCATGGACAATTATTGGAAGTACTTTTTCAAAATTTTCTGGGAAGTGTAAATCTTGTTTTGATCTAACAATTCCATTAACTATTGATCCAACAGCTTCTAAATGAGATGGATTTGGAGCAATATTTAAATTGATTTTTTTGCCTTTTATTGTTTCTCTATTACTAGTCCAGCCTAAATGATATTTTACATCTCCATCAAATATTTTCTCCTCATAATCTTTCCCTTCAAACTCGTTAAAAATATTTTTAGCTGATTTTCCAAAAATATTCACCAGAGTACTTAATCTTCCTCTATGGGCCATCCCCATAACAAATTCTTTAACTCCTTTATCTGCAGCAATTTCAATCAAAATATCTAAAGCAGGAATTAATGATTCGCCTCCCTCAAGTGAAAATCTCTTTTGCCCTACATATTTTGTGTGCAAAAAGCTCTCAAATGAAACTGCTTCTACAAGTTTGCCAAGTAATCGTTTCTTTTGATCAACAGAAAGTTTGGGATGATTATTGTTGATGTTTAATTTGTTTTGAATCCAATCAATTATCCTTGGATTTCGTATATACATATATTCAATACCAATTGAATCGCAATATATTTCAGTAAGATGTTGAATTATAATTCGTAAAGGCTGTGGGCCTATCCCTAGGATTTCTCCTGCATTAAATACAGTATCTAAATCATCATTAGATAAATCAAAATACTCAATAGCCAAACTAGGATTATATGATCTTCTGTCTCTAACTGGATTAGTTCTAGTAAATAGATGGCCTCTTGATCGATAGCCATTTATTAAATTTATTACATTAAACTCTTTTTGAACATGATCTGGAATTTGTGAAGTAACCCCTTCAACAATTTCTCCTTGAAAAAGCTTATTACTTCCAAAATCATAACCCTGAAAAAAAGCTCTCCAACTCGGCTCTACTGAATCAGGGTCCTTTAAATATTGATCATACAAGTCGGCAAAGAAAACCGTATGAGCAGCGTTTAAAAAAGAAAAATTATCCATTATAAAAATTTCTATTTTTCAGATTACAAAGGTAATTAATTTTAATTAAAAAGAATAGTAAAACTATATCTTCCTTTGCGTAAGTGAATTACCAAAATTATACAGAAATTCATTTTTTTCCTTAGGCAATTTAAGTGATTCTAAAATTTGAAATGCATTATCAGTGTGTTTTTGAATTTCAGCAGCAATTTCATTTTCAATATTGCATTTATTATACAAGTTTTTAACCAAAGCTATTTTTTCTTGAGGATTATCATGGCAACTATTATATAGTGAAATTAAATCAGATTTTTCATCGTCTGAAAGTAGCTCAAGTGTCTTTATGTATAAGAATGTTTTCTTTTTTTTAATTATATCGCCACCTATTTTTTTGCCAAAAGCATTTTCATTGCCAAAACAATCAAGATAATCATCTTGCAATTGAAATGCTATGCCTAGATTCTTGCCAAATTCATAAATTTTCTCTTGTTCTTTTAATGTTGCATCTGCTATAATTGCTCCCATTTTCATTGCTGCACCAATTAATTCAGCAGTTTTACAGGTTATCATTAATATATATTCATCTAGGGATATTTCCTGCTTTTTTTCAAAATCTATATCTAATTGTTGGCCTTCACATACCTTTATTGCTGTTTTGCTAAATAGTGTTGCCATTGGCACAAAAATATTTGCTTCATAATTTTCAAATATCTGATAGGCTAAAATTAACATCACATCTCCAGATAAAATTGCAGTACTGCTATCCCACTTTTTGTGCACTGTAATATTTCCTCTTCTAAGATCTGCAGAATCCATAATGTCATCATGAACTAAGGAGAAAGCATGAAAAACCTCACCAGCTAATGCAGCATTTAGTGCTTTTTTCGCTGATCCAGAAAAAATATCTGTACTTACTAATGTTAATATGGGTCTAATTCTTTTTCCTTCAAGATTTAAAATATAGTTTACAGGATCATATAGATTTTTAGGAACTGCATTGACTGTGTATTTTTCTAGATGATCAGTAAACATTTGATGATATTGAGAAAGAGAAAGCATCCTATAATAGTATTTGAGTTAAATGTATAATAAAATCCTAATTAAAAAAAGCCTGTGAAAATTATAAAATATGATAGAGTTATAAATAATATCTTCTTAAATTTGCAAATGTAAACTGTCGTTATGTATAGGACTCATAATTGTGGAGAATTAAGGAAATCTGATATTGGAAAGCAGGTTACCCTTTCTGGATGGGTACAAAAAATTCGAGATAAAGGATTTATGATTTGGGTAGATATGCGAGACAGATATGGGATCTCTCAATTAATCTTTGATGAACAAAGAACAAGCAAAGATTTATTAAATCAAGCAAAATCATTAGGCCGTGAGTTTGTAATACAAATACATGGCGAGGTCATTGAAAGGGCTTCTAAAAATCAAAACATTCCAACAGGAGATATTGAAATATTAGTTAAAGAACTTACAATACTGAATAGTTCTACTACTCCTCCTTTTACAATAGAAGATAATACAGATGGGGGTGAAGAGCTAAGAATGAAGTACAGATATTTAGATATTCGCAGAGAGCCTATAAAGAAAAATTTAATCCTAAGACATGAAATCACTCAACAAGTAAGGAAATATCTTTCGGACAATTCATTTATAGAAGTAGAAACGCCATGTTTAATAAAATCAACTCCAGAAGGAGCTAGAGATTTTATTGTTCCATCAAGGATTAATGAAGGGGATTTTTATGCTCTACCCCAATCTCCTCAAACATTTAAACAGTTATTAATGGTGGCTGGTCTAGATAAATATTTTCAAATTGTCAAATGCTTTAGAGATGAAGATTTAAGAGCAGATCGTCAGCCTGAATTTACGCAAATAGATTGCGAAATGGCATTTGTTGAACAAGATGATGTTTTAAATACTTTTGAAGGTCTTATAACTGATATATTTAAAAAAATCAAAAAAATTGATATAAATAAATTTCCAAAGATTACATATGAACAAGCAATAGAAATCTATGGAACTGACAAGCCTGATATTAGATTTGGGATGGAATTTGTAGAATTAAATGATGTGTGTCAGCATAAAGATTTTAATGTGTTTAATTCTGCAGAATTAGTTGTAGGAATTGTTGTCAATGGGGGGAATACATTTACAAGAAAAGAAATTGACAAATATATTGATTGGATAAAAACACCTCAAGTGGGAGCAATGGGCATGGTATATTTAAGATGTAATGATGATGGTGGATTTAAATCTTCTGTTGACAAATTTTATGATCAAGCTGATCTGAAAAATATCGCAGAAAAAACTAAAGCAAATAAAGGCGATTTAATTATGATTTTATCTGGAGATAAAAATAAGGTTAGATCACAACTTGGCGCACTTCGCCTTGAATTAGCTAAAAATCTAGGGCTTAGAAATTCAGAAGAATTTGCTCCATTATGGGTTGTAGATTTTCCATTATTAAACTGGGATGAAGAAGAAAATAAATTTCATGCAATGCACCATCCATTTACTTCTCCAAAACCAGATCAAATAGACCTTTTAAAAACCTCTCCTAGTTCTGTAAAAGCTAATGCATATGATCTAGTAATTAATGGAAATGAAATAGGTGGTGGATCTATTAGAATCCATAATAAAAGTGTTCAAGAACAAATGTTTAAGTGTCTTGGATTTACAAAAAAAGAGTCAGAAGAACAATTTGGGTTTCTAATGAATGCATTTAAGTATGGTTCTCCTCCTCATGGAGGTATAGCATTTGGGCTTGATAGATTAGTTGCAATACTTGGTGGGAGTGAAACTATCAGAGACTTCATAGCATTTCCAAAAAATAATGCGGGGAGAGATGTTATGATTGATTCGCCCTCAAAAATATCTAAAGAACAACTGAAAGAGCTTAAATTAAAACAAGACCTATAAATAATGAAATGGGTTGTTTATGTATTACTAATTTTATCAATACTTCTAATAACTTCTGGGTATCTAATAGATGATATTAATTCTGAGAAATTTATAGGAGGGGGTACATTAATTTTATTCTTTATAGTAATACCATTATTTCTTTATTACAGATGGAAAAATAAAAAACTTAAAGATTTTATTTTGGATAATAAAGAGCTAGAAAAAATGAAAAATTAATTTAAATTCCTTCTAGTAATAAAAAACTTTTCTAACATATCCTTAGATTCATTTTCTAAAATACCACTACTAACTTTTGTTTTAGGATGAAGTTTGCTTCCCATTGTAGTAAATCCCCTTTTTAAATCTTTTGCGGCATAAAATAAATGGGAGATCCTACTCCAGTATAATGCGCCTGCACACATTTGACAAGGTTCTAGAGTAACATACATAGTACATCCATCCAAGAATTTACCACCAAGATAATTTTCAGCAGCTGTTATTGCTAATATCTCTGCATGTGCTGTAACATCATTTAATGTCTCTGTTAAATTATGTCCTCTTGCTATAATTTGATTATCTATAACAACTACAGCGCCTATAGGAACCTCTCCTTTTGATAAAGCCATCTGCGCTTCCTCAATAGCCTTATTCATAAAATATTTACTATCGTATTCTAATTTCATTAAAATCCTATTCTATAATGATTTTGTAATTAGTTTCAAATTGACTGTTATTAATGTTTAGAATATATATACCACTAGATAAATTTGAAACATTAATGTCTTTGGTTTGGTAAGAAAATTTTTCAATATTATCATCTAAATAATTATTAATAATATCAATATCACTTTGCTGAGCAGATACTGATAAGATTATAAATGTTATTATAAATGAAAATATACTTCTAGTATTCATTGGCTGTTATTTTTTTATACACTAGAAGTGCTTGACTATCTGAAAAAGATGCAATATAATGGCATATCTCTAAAATCCTGCTATATAGGTCTGGTTTATTAAGATCTATTGTCTTTGGTAATAGGCTTAGTATCAACTTATCATAACTATTAGAATTCCCTGCATGCATATTATTTGCTGCAGTAATATAACTTTCTAATAATACGCTTATAAGATTATAGCCAGCAATTTCTTTTTCTATGACTTCCTTAGATTCATATATATTCTCTACACTAATTTTAATTATATCTGAAATCTGAGCTTTATATTTGCTTCGATCCAAAAGAGATGATTGAAAAACTCCTTGAATTATCTCTGTTTCATTCTTCATAAATATCTCAACACATTCATTTATCAAAGTGTTTATAGACAATGCTCTTAAGTAACTTATCCTGTCGGTTGTATTACTTAATTGGTGATACTTTTCAGTATTAATTGAATCCCTTACCAGATTAATTAAATATTCTAAAGCAAATTCTTCTTCAATTAATCCAAGATTTATCCCATCCTCAAAGTCAATTATTGTATAACAGATGTCATCAGCTGCCTCAACTAAATATGCTAATGGATGCCTAATATAACTTTCTGTTTCATCCTTTGTCAAACCAAGTTCCCCTGCTACGTCATTAAATACATCTACTTCACTTTGAAAGAATCCATATTTCTTATGTGACGCATTTTTAGTTGGCCTTTTAGGAAGTGATTCTTTAGGGTATTTTACAAAAGCTCCCAAGGTAGCATAACTTAATCGAAGTCCTCCTTCTCTTCCAATTCGAGATTGTGTTAAAATTTTAAAACCATTAGCATTACCTTCAAAATCACACAAATCTTGATATTGTTTTTTAGTTAAATCCTTGGAAAATTCTTTACCTTTTTCAGAAATAAAAAACTGACCAATAGATTTTTCTCCAGAATGACCAAATGGAGGATTCCCGATATCATGAGCTAATGAAGCAGAAGCTACTATCGCGCCAAAATCATTGGATTGGTATTCATGTGTTTCTCTTAAGTCTGGATATTTGTCTAATATTTTCAAACCAACCTTTCTGCCTAAAGATCTTCCCACAACGCTAACTTCCAAACTATGAGTTAGTCTTGTATGTACAAAATCTTCGCTGGAAAGTGGGACTACCTGTGTTTTATCTTGAAGACTTCTAAATTCTGAAGAAAAAATTATTCTATCATAATCCACTTCAAATCCAAGACGGGTTTCGTCCTGATCTTTTCTTTCTCTTTTTTGAGTATCACCAAATCTTTTTAATGATAATAATTTTTCCCAGTTCATTGTTTTATTTCCTGATAAGCAATATTATCAACTACCAATCATTTTAGATAATTTTATTTGAGATTACAGACTACCTCTGGCCAAGGCAAGTTTTTATTTATAATAAAGATAACATTTAGTTAACAATTAATTCATATTGGAGAATGATATTTGTATTGACATAAATGTTGTCTATCATGATTAAAAATATATTTGTAATCATATCTATCTTGTTGCCGTTGATTAGCTTCTCACAAAACAATACATCAAATTTAGATGCTAAAGGTCAACCACATTTTAAAGTTTTTTGGAATTATCATTATGATTATACAAAAGATGCTGAACAAGTAAGCGCCTTTGAGTTATCACGAGTTTATCTTGGGTATAAATATACATTTGATGAAAAGTTTTCTGCAAAGATTACCTATGATATAGGCAAAAATGATGCAGGGAGCAATCATACTGCATTTGTAAAAATTGCTCAATTGGATTATAAAATTGACCCTAGTATTAAAATCAGTATGGGATTATTTAGGGGAAAACAATATAATGATCAAACAAAATTTTGGGGCTATAGGTATATATATAAAATGCTTCAGGGTGAAAATAAATTTGGCCCGAGTGCTGATTTAGGAATTAATGCAGAATTTAAAATTAGTAAAGCACTAATGGCAAATCTATTCATTGTAAATGGAGAAGGTTATAAAAATGTTCAAGATGATGATGGCAATCAAAGATTTGGCATGAACCTGATTTATAATCCATCAAAACAAATAACCACTAAATTATATTATGACACGCATACATCTGAAAATTCTAAATCCTTAAATAATATTGCATTTTTTGCGGGATATAAAGCTAGTTCTTGGAGAATAGGTGCAGAATATAATAAAATGGAAAATGGGACAAACTATAAAACAGCAATAGATGATCATAATTTAGATGGTATCTCTGTATATGGTAGTTATGTGCTTAATAATAAGATTGAAATATTTGCTCGATTTGATGAAATATCTTCAAATACATTAACTGGCCAAGACAATAGCTGGAACTATGAAAAAGATGGAGCTCTAATAATCTTTGGAGCGCAATACATCGCAGCAAAAGGAATAAAATTTTCAATAAACTCTAGAAATTTTAATTATATTAATGATGATATAAAAGATTCATCATTAATATATTTTAACGCTGAATTTAAATTATAAAAAATGGAGAATATCTATTTATTAATGTTGGTTGCTTTAATAGGTTTGGCTATTGTAGATCTTATTGTAGGTGTTAGTAATGATGCTGTTAATTTTTTAAACTCTGCCCTTGGCTCTAAAGTTCTTTCATTTAGAACAATTATGATTGTTGCGAGTTTAGGGATTGCAGTTGGAGCAATATTTTCTAGCGGTATGATGGAAGTAGCAAGAAAGGGAATATTTAACCCAGGGGAATTCATGTTTAATGAAATCATGATTATTTTTATGGCAGTAATGATTACTGATATTTTGCTCCTTGATTTCTTTAATACTGTTGGGATGCCAACCTCTACTACAGTTTCTATTGTCTTTGAATTATTAGGGGCCTCTGTTGCTATGGCATTAATTAAAATTGGAGTAAATAATGGTGATTTCTCTGATCTAGCAATGTATATAAATACAGAAAAAGCAACACAAATAATACTCGGTATTTTACTCTCGGTGGTAGTTGCATTTTCCATTGGAGCTATAGTCCAATGGATTTCTAGGCTACTGCTTTCTTATGATTTTGCATCAAGAGCAAATTGGGTGAGTGCAATCTTTGGAGGTGTTGCTTTAACTGCAATTACCTATTTTATTTTAATGAAAGGGATAAAAGGAGCGTCATATGCAGAAGAAAGCTTTGATATAATTGGAGGTATGACCATTAAAGATTATCTAGAATCTAATGTTGTTTCAATTGTTGCTTACAGTTCTATTTTCTGGTCACTGTTATCATACTTTTTTATAACTGTTATAAAAGTGGATATTTATAAAATAATTATTGCTGTTGGTACATTTGCATTAGCTCTAGCTTTTGCCGGAAATGATTTGGTGAATTTTATTGGTGTACCCATAGCAGCTTGGCAATCCTATGAAGCTTGGATGGCTTCTGGAGTCGCTGCAAATGAATTTAGTATGCAAGTGTTAGCTTCTAAAGTGCCTACACCAAATCATCTTTTATTTGCTGCTGGTATCATTATGGTGCTAACATTATGGTTTTCTAAAAAAGCTCATCGCGTTGTTAAAACTGGACTTGATTTAGCTAATCAAGGGAATATAGATGAAAGATTTAATCCTAATTTTATGTCAAGGTCTTTAGTTAGGCTTGGGACAAATACTGCAGATTTAGCTTTAAAAATTTTACCAAATTCTGCAATTAATTTTATTGAAAAACAATTTGCTAATCCTGAATTATCTTCAAAGAATATTGACAAAGAAGATAAGCCATCATTTGATGTGATTCGTGCTTCTGTTAATCTAATGGTGGCTGGTATTCTAATTTCAATTGCCACTTCTTATAAATTACCTCTTTCTACAACATATGTAACTTTTATGGTTGTCATGGGGACATCACTTGCTGATAAAGCTTGGGGAAGCGAAAGCGCTGTATATAGAGTAGCAGGCGTGTTGAATGTTATTGCTGGATGGTTTGGTACCGCGATTATTGCATTTGTTGCAGCTGGGACTATTGCTTATTTAATCAATATAAGTGAGCTAATGATTGCTGTATTATTATTCGTTGCAATAATAATAATGGTTAGATACTATATGTATGGAAAATCTAAAAGAGAAAACAGTATGGATGAAAGTTTAGTAATAGCTGAGAGTAGTTCACTACAAGGAGTTATCTATGAAAGTGCAAAAACTATTGCTAAATTAATCAAGCGTGGGAACAAGGTTTATAATAATACAATTGAAGGGCTCTCCAGGCAAGACTTAAGTCTCTTGGATAAAAATAATAAGCAGATTGATAAACTATCACAAGAAGTTGACAATTTAAAAGATAAGCTATTCTACTTTATTAGAAACCTAGATGAGTCTAGTTTAGGAGCTAGTAATTTTTATATAAACCTTTTAGGATACTTACAAGATATTACTCAATCACTAAAATATATTTCTAAAACAAGTCATAAGCATATTAACAATAATCATAGTAAATTAAGATTAAGCCAAATAAGAGATTTAATCGAAATTGATAAAATCATGAATGATTTATTTGAAGAAATTAAAATTTCATTTGAAAAACGATCATTTCACAAAATGGAAGTAATATTAAAAAACAAAAAAATCTTATTTAGTTTAGTTGATGAGAAAATTGAGGCTCAAATTTTTAGGACAAGAACCGCAAAGGAAGGAAGTCCAAAGAATACTACACTATACTTTAGCCTTCTAAAAGAGACTAAAGATCTTTTAAAGGCAATAATGAGTTTAATAGAGGAATATTATCTTTCTCATGATGATAGTATTAAGCCTGCAAAAGCAAATAAAAATATTTAGGGTTAAAATAAAAAAACCTCCTAATTATAGTAAAAAAAAATTAGGAGGTTTTTTTGTCTATTAAGGTTTAGGAGCCACACATTAAGCAATCATCTTCTTGACTCTCATTTGTCTTTGCTATTAATTCTTTCATTTCTTTTGGGGTCATAGGATCAACATCAATCTCCTTAGTTTTTGCAAACTTCTCTGCTGCTTTCTTTGCTGTATGCTTTTTATTTGCAACTATTTCAGGTTTCTCTTCCTTGACAATTGGCTCCTTTAGAGCAGGGTCTTCCTCAACTTTTTTGTCTAATGTAAACTTGATTGCATCAACTGCGCTCTTAGTTCTTAAATAATACATTCCTGTTTTAAGACCGCTCTTCCATCCATAAAAGTGCATGGATGTAAGTTTAGCCATGGTAGCTCCTTCAACAAATAAATTTAATGATTGTGACTGATCTATAAAATAGCCTCTATGCTTAGCCATATCAATTATATCTTTCATGCTGAGCTCCCAAACAGTTTTATATAATTCTTTAATATCATCAGGAATAATGTCAATATTTTGTATTGATCCGTTTGCTCTCATGATCTCTTGTTTTAATCCTTCATTCCATAACCCTAATGAAACAAGATCTTCTAATAAATGTTTGTTGACAATAATAAATTCTCCAGAAAGCACTCTTCTTGTGTATATGTTAGAGGTATAGGGTTCAAAGCATTCATTGTTGCCAAGAATTTGAGAAGTACTGGCTGTAGGCATTGGTGCTACAAGCAATGAATTTCTTACCCCATGTTTTAATACATTCTTTCTAAGCTTATCCCAATCCCATAATCCACTAAGATCTTTTTCGTCTACATCCCATAAATTATGTTGAAATTTTCCTTCGCTAATAGGTGACCCTTTATAAGTTTCATATTTCCCATCCTTCTTTGCCTCTTCCATCGATGCAGTCACCGCTGCATAGTAGATAGTCTCAAAAATATCCTGATTTAATTTTTTTGCTTCATCACTAGTAAATGGCATTCTTAATTTAATGAAAGCATCTGCTAATCCTTGTACTCCAATTCCTATAGGTCTGTGACGGAAGTTAGAATTCTGGGCTTCAATAACAGGATAATAATTTCTATCTATTACTTTATTTAAATTTTTAGTTATTCGCTTAGTTATTCTAAATAATTCTTGATGATCAAAAGCATTCTCCTTAACAAACATTGGAAGGGCAATAGAAGCTAAATTACAAACTGCAATTTCATCAGGAGATGTATATTCTAAAATTTCTGTACACAAATTTGAAGATCTAATTGTTCCTAAATTTTGCTGATTCGATTTTAAATTAGCAGCATCTTTATATAGCATGTATGGATTTCCTGTTTCAATTTGAGCTTCTAAAATTTTCTCCCATAACTCTCTTGCCTTTATTAATTTTCTTCCTTTACCTTCCTTTTCATATTTAGTATATAACTTATCGAACTCTTCACTATGAACATCACAAAGCCCTGGACATTCATTAGGGCACATTAATGTCCATTCACTATCTGTTTCAACTCTTTTCATAAATAAGTCTGGCATCCACATTGCATAAAACAAGTCTCTAGCTCGCATCTCCTCTTTTCCATGATTTTTCTTTAATTCAAGAAAATCAAATATGTCTGAATGCCAAGGCTCAATATAAATAGCAAAGCTTCCTTTTCTTTTTCCACCGCCTTGATCTACATACCTAGCAGTATCGTTAAAGACTTGTAGCATTGGTACAATCCCATTGCTTGTTCCATTAGTTCCTGCGATATAACTTCCCGTTGATCTTATATTATGAATTGACAATCCAACGCCTCCCGCAGACTGTGAAATCTTAGCAGTTTGTTTTAATGTATCATATATTCCTTCAATACTATCATCTTTCATTGTAAGTAAGAAGCATGATGACATTTGTGGTTTAGGAGTTCCGGCATTAAACAATGTTGGAGTTGCATGAGTAAAATATTTTTTACTCATTAATTCATAAGTCTCTATGGCTGCATCTAAATCATTTAAATGAATTCCAATTGAAACTCTCATTAACATATGTTGAGGTCTTTCAGCAATCTTCCCATTTAGTTTTAATAAGTACGATCTTTCTAAAGTTTTAAATCCAAAATAATCATACCCAAAATCTCTATTATATATTATAGTAGAATCTAATAGCTCCTTGTTTTCAGAAATGACTTTATAAACCTCATCCGAAAGCAACGGTGCTTTTTTGTCAGTCCTTGGATTAATATAATTATATAGATCATCCATGACCTCGCTAAATATTTTTTTTGTGTTCTTGTGTAAATTAGAGACAGAAATTCTTGCAGCTAATATTGCATAATCTGGATGAGCAGTAGTTAAGGTTGCAGCTATTTCAGCAGCAAGATTATCAAGCTCGCTAGTAGTAACTCCATCATATAGGCCTTCAATAACACGCATCGCTACTTTGACTGGATCAACCAATGGGTTTAAACCATAACAAAGTTTTCTAATACGGGCCGTAATTTTGTCAAACATTATAGGCTGCTTCCTGCCATCTCTCTTAGCTACATACATATGGGGTCAAAAAAATTTATATCTTTTTTTAAGATAATTAATAACTTATTTAAATTGTTTTAATAGCCTAGTTAGTCTAATTAGTCTAATTAAAAATCAGCATCAAAACTAAATTTATCCTTCTCTTCTTCCTTGTTTAGCACACCTGCTTTTTGATATTCAGAAACACGTTTCTCAAAGAAGTTAGTTTTTCCTTGTAAAGAAATCATGTCCATAAAATCAAATGGATTAGAAGTGTTAAATTCCTTTTTACATCCAAGTTCCACAAGCAGCCTGTCTGTAACAAATTCTAGATACTGAGTCATAAGCTTTGCATTCATCCCAATTAAACTAACTGGCAATGATTCTGTAACAAACATCCTCTCAATATCAAGCGCATTAACCAAAATTTCTTTAATCCTTTTTGGTGGCACCTTGTTTACTAAGTGATTGTTATGTAGATGCACTGCAAAGTCACAATGCACCCCTTCGTCTCTAGAAATTAATTCGTTTGAAAAAGTCAGCCCTGGCATAAGTCCTCTCTTTTTTAACCAAAAAATTGAACAAAAAGATCCAGAAAAAAATATTCCTTCCACAGCTGCAAATGCAATTAATCTCTCGGCAAAGCTTGGAGATTCAATCCATTTTAATGCCCATTCTGCCTTTTCCATTATAGCAGGGAATCTGTCAATAGCATTGAATAACATGTCCTTTTCCTCTTCATCCTTAACATAAGTGTCAATCAATAAAGAATATGTTTCGCTATGAATATTCTCCATCATAATTTGAAAACCATAAAAGAACTTTGCTTCACTATATTGTACTTCATTGACAAAATTTTCAGCTAAATTTTCATTAACAATTCCATCACTAGCTGCAAAAAAAGCAAGTATATGCTTAATGAAATATCTTTCATCGTCATTGAGTTTATTGGTCCAATCTGACAAATCTTGATGCAAATCAATCTCCTCTGCGGTCCAAAAACTAGCTTCAGATTTCTTATACCATTCCCAAATATCATGATGCTGAATTGGGAATATTACAAACCGATTTTTATTTTTTTTAAGTAAGGGCTCTACAAAAGCTGACATAATATTTTTATTAAATAAAAAATTTGATTTAAATTGTGACTAACAAATAGACAAAATTGTTGACGAAAATGAAAGGCATTTTTATTAACATTTTCAATAAGTTTTTAACAAACTGGTCTGATAAAAAAATATTAAAGATTTATAAGAAAATTATGAAAAAACTAATTATCATTATTTCAATTTTAGCAATACTACTTATAGTGTTCAATATTAGACTCATAGATTTTAACGAATTTTTTTCTGAAAAAAATACGGTTGCGATCGTCACAATAATTGCTGGACTATGTTGTCTAATACTTCTACGAATTGTAAAAGTTTCAAATAAAATAAAGAACTACAATAAAGAAAAATAATTAGTTTTATTGATCGATATGACACACTTCAATTCCGGCCTTTTCTAAAAAATCAACACCCGACTTATCCTTATATTCCTTCTGATAAACAACTCTTTTTATATTGGCCTGATGAATTAATTTACTGCATTGCTTGCATGGGCAAAGGGAGATATACAAGGTGGCTCCTTTACATGACTGGGTGGAAGATGCCACCTTAGAAATTGCATTAGCTTCTGCATGTAAAACATACCATTTAGTATATCCATTATCATCTTCACAAATATTTTCAAATCCAGAAGGAGTCCCATTAAAGCCGTCAGAAATAATCATATTGTTTTTTACAATTATAGCTCCAACCTTTCTTCTCTCACAATAAGAAAGTTTCCCCCATTCATTAGCAATCTTTAAATAGGCAAGATCATATTTGTGTTGTTTTTCTGGTGTCAATTTTTATAAATAATGTTAAAAATATAAAATTAATTGTTCTTAAAGACTTCTAATCCACAATTTAAAAACTCTAAATATTCATCTTCATTAGGGGTATAGCCTACAGGATTATTTATAATCTCATTAGAGTTAGGATCATAGAGAACATAGTATGGCTGAGAATTTGTTTTAAAATATTGTGCCTGAAAATAGGCCCATTTATGACCATAATTAATTAGCTTTCTTACGCCTTGTCCTCTAGTTCTTGTTACTAATAATTGCTCATCCTCTGGTAATATTTTTTTATCATCTACATATAAAGAAATTAGCACATAGTTTTCTCTAATTACATTGTCTATTTTTTTTAATGGCCAAATATGCTCTTCCATTTTTCTGCAATTCACACAAGCATATCCTGTGAAATCTAACAATATGGGCTTGTTATTTTTTTTAGCATATTCAATCCCTGATTTTAAATCCTTAAAACAATCTAAATTATTTGGACATTCCTTAGGAGAGAAATAGCTATATCCTAAAGGTGGTGCAAGACCACTAAGCAAGCTCAATGCTCTATAGGATTGAGCTTCTTTATTATAAATTAAGCCAGATGCTAAATATATAGCAAACCCTAAAGATAGTAATGCGAATACTGCTCTTGTAATTGATAATTTTTTGAGTTTTATTTCATTTGGAAATTGGATTTTTCCAAAAAGATATATTGCCAATAAAAGAAAAATAATTAGCCATAAAACTAAAAATACTTCAATTTTAATTATCCCCCAATGGGCAACCAAATCAGCATTAGACAAAAACTTTAACGCTAAGGCAAGCTCTATAAATCCTAAGGAAACCTTTATAGTATTTAACCACCCTCCTGACTTTGGCAATGCTTCTAGCATATTTGGAAACATTGCAAATACTGCAAAAGGGAGCCCAAGTGCAAGTCCAAACCCTCCCATTCCAGCAGTTAATTCCCAAGCTCCTGAATCACTAGAAATTGAGCCTGCAAGTAATGATCCTAAAATTGGTCCTGTACAAGAAAAGGAAACAACAGCCAAAGTCAATGCCATAAAAAATATTCCTATTATGCCTCCTACGGATTCTCTTTTTGTGGACCTGTCTACCCAAGATGAAGGGAGAGTTAATTCATAATATCCAAAGAATGAAAATGCGAATAAAAGAAATATTATAAAAAAGAAAATGTTTAAGTATATGTTTGTTGAAATATCATTTAATATATCAGGATTTACAGAATCTAATAAATGAAATGGAATGCTTAATATTAAATATACTAATACAATAAATACCCCATATAGGATGGCATTAAAATAGCTATTCGTATTATCATTTTTTTTAGTAAAAAAACTTACTGTTAAAGGAATCATTGGAAAGACGCAGGGAGTAAGTAGTGCAAGTAATCCGCCAATAAAACCAAGCCCAAAAATACTATATAGGGTTCTAGCTGGACTGGATACTGTTGTGGTGTTTACTGATGCATTACCGCAACTAACTTTTGATTTTTTAATATCAGTAGGTAAAAATCCATATAGGATTAAATTATTTTTTTCTAAATTATTTTGATTTACTGTAGTATTCTCTTGAGTCTCATTCTCCAATATATTGTTTGAAAAATTAAATCTAAAGTCAATTATTTCAGGGGCTAGACATTGCGTATCATCACAAGTCATAAACTCAAAACTACCTGAAACAGGATTATCATAATTATTTATTTCAACCTTTTGTCTGAAAATTGCTTGGTTATAGAACTTAGACACTACCATGTCGAATACGAGGTCGTTTTGCGTTACCATATTAATAGAATCCTCAACTACCTCGTCAATTAAATTATAACTTGATGATTCTGAGAAAAAGAAAGTAGTTGGGATGGGACCTCCTTCATCAACTGATTGAGAATAAATTGCCCAATTGGGATCAATGTCTGCAGTGAATACTAGCTCATACTGATTTTCTGAAATTTGATTTTTTTCAAAATTCCAATGTACAGGCTCAAAAATTTGTGAAAACAAACATGTAGAACAAAAAGAAAATAGTACAAATAAAATTCTACCTAGCTTCATTATTAAATAATATGTTCTGCAAAGAAATTAAAAATAATTTTATTAGTTAATATAATAAATGTTTTTTCTTATTAGTAGTCCACCCAGATTGGGATTTATAGTCGACAAAATAAATTTTCAAATCTGCCTGAGATTTATAATCAACAAAAAATACTTTGAAATCAGCTTGGCTTTTGTAATCTACAAAGAACCATAATCCTTCATTCCCCTTTGCTTGAGATTTATAGTCCACTTTATAGACTAAAAGATCAGCTTGACTTTTATATTCTACAACGAATATATTAACGTCTGCTTGAGATTTGTACTCTACAGAATAAAAAGTTTGTGAATTTGCAGAAAAAAAACTAACCAAGAAAATAGTTAAAAACAATCTCATCTCTCAATATAATATTTTATAAATAAATTTTCACTATTAAATATTAATTTGTAGCCCCGGCAGGAATCGAACCTGCATCTAAAGTTTAGGAAACTTCTATTCTATCCATTGAACTACGGGGCCGTGAGTAAATACAAATATATATTTACCTATTTAATTATTTTTTTAAAAAGTAATTATTATTTTGTAGTTCTAACTAAACATAGATGTCTAATAAAGATCATTGGGAAAAAATATATTCTACTAAAGAAATTGATGGAGTGAGTTGGTATCAAGAAACTCCAACTACATCATTGAATATTATTGATTCATTAAAATTAAATTTAAACACATCCATAATTGACATAGGTGCTGGCAAAAGTTTTCTTGCAGATAACTTACTAGATCTTGGTTATAATGATATTACAATTCTTGATATTTCTAGAAATGCTTTAAATGAAGTCACTAGAAGAGTAGGAAAGAAAAACCATAAAATTAAATGCATTGAATCAAATGTAATTGACCTGTCATCAGATCAAAAATATGATGTCTGGCATGATAGAGCAGTCTTTCATTTTATTACTAATAATCAGGAAAGGGAAAAATATTTAGACCTATTAAATTCATCTTTAAATAAAGATGGGTGTTTAATTATAGGAACATTCTCAGAAGATGGCCCGCTAAAATGTAGTGGCCTTGAAGTTCAAAGATATTCCATCAAAGACTTAAGAGAGTTACTAAAACCAAATTTTAAGTTTATTGATGGCTTTAAAGAAATCCATGATACTCCATTTAATACTAGTCAAAGTTTTACATTTTGCACATTTAAAAAAATAAAATAATCGATACTTTTTTATTTTAATTTTATAGGATTCCCTGCTTTTTCATTCTCTATGGTCACGCCAGTTAATTTTGCAATAGTTGGTGCAATTTGATTAACATAATATTCCCCTTTTTCTAATCTTGGCTCTTTTATGTCTGGGCCTAAAATTGCAAGCCATGTATATTCGCAACCATTAGCTCCACTTCCATGACTAGTCCACATTGAGTTGGGCACATCACCATCCCCTCTTCCATGATCAGTAGTAATAAACATATATGTATTGTCCTTATAAAAAGGATGGCCTTGTAGATAGGTCCATAGCTCCTCAATCATTTTGTCGGTATTATGTAATGACGCTATATAATCATCATAGCTTCCTGCGTGAGAAAAGCTATCAGTTTCATCATAAGAAATATAAACTGCTTTTGGGCTTCTGTTTTTAATATGCTCCATTGACAGAATGTGAGTAAATAAATCATATCGCACATTATCTCTAAAGAGCGGAATCATAGTCTGATAATTTTCAATAAAAGATTCAAGTTTAGATAATTTGTCGTTTTCTAAATTACTATATCCAGCACTGACAGGAACCCCGCTTCTCTTATCATTAATTATAAAAGGAAAAACATCCCAGCTGCAAAAAGCAGCAACTTTACCAGAATAATTTTCATTGGCATTAAGTAGCTCTAATATTGTTTTGTTTTTATTGTATATTTTATTGTTACTTCTGATAGAATCATCCGCAAATCCAGTTAAAATTTCATTATATCCTGGATAGGAAAATAATTGATCATTGGTTAGTTTTAAGACTGATCCTTCATTCTTGTTTCCAATTAATATTCCATTTTTATTAATATAGTTTCCAAAGAAAGGAAGTAGTTTTTGCTGACGTTTTTTATTATTATCGCTTAAGAACATTTCTTTGAGTAAAGCAGAATTCTTAGTGAATTTTTTATTTTCAATAAGATCCAAATCAACACCATTAAATACTTCCTGCCATCTTACGCCATCAAGAGTAATTAAAATAATGTTTGGGCTATTATTGTCATTAGACTCGCTAGATTCTACACATGACGACAGAACAATTATTGATATAAGTAAAAGAATAAATTTTCTCATTTTAATTTTTTTGTTTAGTATTTTAGTTTTGTCAAGATGAAAGGATTATCCTTTGTCTCACTTTGTAAATGTATAAAAGAAAAATAATTAGTGTGAAAAAAATAAATTTTAATATAATTTTGATAGATGATGAATGATTTAAAAAAAATATTAAATGCAGAGCAAATAAGAAATGTTGATAATCATACTATTAGCAATAAACCAATCCCATCTATTGATTTAATGGAATATGCTTCTAATTGTTTCGTGAATTCAATTTGGGACAAACAATTCATAACAAAAAAAATAGCTGTAGTTTGTGGAACTGGCAATAATGGTGGAGATGGTCTAGCCATTTCAAGATTATTGAAAGAAAAAAAGGTTTCTGTCAAAACATATTTTTTAAATATCAGCTCCAAAATATCTAAAGATTGTCAATTAAATCTAACGAAACTTGGTTCAGTAGAAGAATTAACAAATTCTGATCCGATACCAAATTTTTCTAAGTATGATCTAATAATAGATGCAATATTTGGCACAGGCCTTTCAAAGCCTGTAGGAGGATATTATACTAGAATCATTGATTCAATAAACAGTCAGGAATGTTCCATTTATTCTGTTGACATTCCGTCAGGAATGTACTGCGATAAAATTTCGGATTCAAAACATATAATTAATGCAGATTTAACAGTTAGTTTTCAAAGACCTAAATTATCTTTTTTTCTTCCTGAGAGTGGAGCTCATATTAAAAAGTGGAGAATTATAGATATAGGTTTGGATGAAGAATATATTCAAAATATGGATTCCAATAAATTTATTATTGATGAGAGGATAAGAAAACATATTAAAACTAGAAATAGGCAATCTCACAAAGGTAATTATGGCAGGGCATTAATAATCGCAGGATCTATTGGAAAAATTGGAGCAGCGGTCTTAGCAGCAAAAGCATGCTTAAGAAGTGGTGTGGGACTTCTTACTACTCATACACCAAAATGTGGTTATGAAATCATGCAAAAATCTATTCCCGAATCTATGTGTTCCATTGATAAAGCAGAATGTTATATATCTGAATCCCCTGAAATTACTAACTATAATGCTATTGGAATAGGGCCGGGTTTAGATCAAAAAAAGGATACTAAAGAAATGTTAGAAAAACTCTTTAATAAAGCTAAAAAAGGGACATTAGTTCTAGATGCTGATGCTATCAATATAATAGCAAAGCACAAAGAGCTTATCTTACTAATACCAAAGAACTCTATTCTAACACCACATATTAAAGAATTTGAACGCCTGGTGGGAAAATGCAGAAATTCCATTGAAAGATTTGAAAAACAAATTGAATTCTCCAAAACTAATAAGTGTATAATTGTATTAAAAAATGCATTTACTACAATTTCTACGCCCATGGGAGATATTTTCTTTAATACCTCAGGAAATGCAGGAATGGCAACTGCTGGAAGTGGGGACGTGTTAACTGGAATTATTACATCTTTATTAGCACAAAAATATGATCCAGCTATTGCTGCTGCACTAGGTGTTTATTGCCATGGTCATGCTGGAGATGTTGCCGCAAAAGAAAAAGGAGAACTCGGATTAATTGCTTCTGATATTATAGATCATTTAAAATTTAGCTAATTACTTTAGCGTTACTTTTCTAACTACAGGGTTAAAAGGCGAATCAATTAATTCCCCATTAGAATCTAATAATTCTAATTTGATGGTAACCTCTCCAATAGATAACCCCTCTATATAATACGGAGCCCATTCATCTATCATAAATTCACTGTCATTAATAGTGGCGCGCACTTTATTTCCTTCAGCAGAAATTTCTGTATTTACAAGATAGAAGTCAAATAATAATTTTTTTATGTCATCTCCTTCATATACTCCCTTGGGTCTGCTATAAAACAAAAATTCAGATTCTAAATCATAAGGCTCATAGTCTTCAGGACCAGAGGGGATTTGCATTAATGAAAATGCGTTTGGATTCTTGACAGATTCATGAAAAGATCTTGATAAAAAGAATAAAATTAAGTTATTTCCTTGTTCCAATTCTTTTGAAAAATCAGAAGTATAATGAGCAGAATAAGGTCCATTATTTACAATCATATGAATATGTTGACCTTTAGCAGAATTAGCTAAACCATTCTCAATTGCTCCTTCTGTTTGAAGCCCTAACTCATAATTCTCAACATTAAAACTAAAATTGTACCGGCGTGTAGCCTCTTCTTCCTTATCTATAGACCATTGATATTCTGGCAGCCCAGAATTAGAAAATTCAGGTGACCCCTCAAACTTTGTAATACTAATTGTGGATTGATCTGAACATCCAACTATTAGAGACACTATAAGAATAAATGATATATTTTTCATAAACATAAAACTAATAAAACATAAACATAAAACTAATAAAAAATGATTAGAATTTTAGATGCCTAACAGTATCCTTATGATTGATAATTTGCTGTAGAGATTCAATGCCAATTGCCAAATGTTTTTTATCAAATAATTCAGAATTTTTATCATCCTTTACTCTAGTTTTAACGCCTTCTGGAATCATTGGTTGATCCGTAACTAGAAGCAAAGCTCCAATAGGGATTCTATTGTGAAAGCCAACAGTAAATAAAGTTGCTGTTTCCATATCAATAGAATATGCTCTGATTTGTTTTAAA
>Ga0209089_10001417_pt1 | contig 21895 bp, 13 predicted proteins | sample ArcticOcean_MG_C_FD_187431 | JGI IMG/M metagenome (GOLD analysis project Ga0209089, IMG submission 187431) | Marine microbial communities from western Arctic Ocean - ArcticOcean_MG_CB2_150 (SPAdes) (version 2) | ecosystem: Environmental > Aquatic > Marine > Oceanic | place: Arctic Ocean: Canada... | reverse complement strand
TCCTGCTACTCGTCGTGTACTGGACCGGCCGAAAACTCGCCGGCTTGGTTTAGGTTTGGGGAGCGCACGCGCCCTCGCGTGCGGATTCCGGCGCCCCGCCGGAATCATTTCAAGCGGCAACAAACAAAGCCTTGAGCGGGGCGCCCAACGCAGCACGCGAGGCGCGTGCGCTCCCCATCGCCGGTGCGCTTGGCCAAGCGGAGAGTTCAAATCGTACTCGTTACTTCCTCCCTCGTACTCAGTCGGTATTCGATGACGAGGTACGAAGGACGAGGACGAAAAGGGGGAGGTTAACCCTCCGTGTCCTCGTCGCCCGCGTCTTCGTCGCCGGCCTCTTCGCTGATGACGGGGGCGATGGCTTGGAGCTGGTCTTTGCCGTGGAGGTTGATGAGCTTGACGCCCTGCGCGTTGCGGCCGGTCATCCGGATGTGATCGACACCGGTGCGCACCATCTGGCCGCCGACGGTGATGAGCATGATCTCATCGTTCGATTTCACGGCCAACGCGCCGCAGACCTCGCCTGTCTTGGCTGTGGTCTTCATGGTGATGATGCCCTTGCCGCCGCGCGACTGCGTGCGGTACTCGTCGAACTGGGTTCGCTTACCGATGCCGTTCTCGCCGGCTACGAGCAGTGTGGCGTCCCTAGCCACGATGGCCGCAGCGACGAGGCGATCCTTCTTGCCGAGCCGAATGCCTCGCACGCCGGCAGCAGTGCGGCCCATCGAGCGGACGTTCTCCTCGTTGAACCGAATGCTCTTGCCGTCGCTGGTGATCAGCACGACCTCGTCGTGGCCGGTGGTCAGCTTGACGGTGATGAGGCGGTCGCCCTCGTTGATGCCGATGGCGTTGATGCCGGTGCGGCGAACGTTGGCGTAGGCGCCCAGCGCGGTCTTTTTCACCGTGCCGCTCTCGGTGGCGAAGAAGAGGAAGTTCTCCTGCTGCCACGTGAGGTTTTCCTTGTCCGGCCCCAAGTGGGACTCGACACGGATGAGCGCAGCGATTTTCTCGCCGGACTGCAGCTCAAGCATGTTGGCGATGTTTCGCCCCTTGGCCGAGCGGCCCATGTCGGGAATCTCGTGCACGCGCCGGACGTACACACGGCCGGTGGTGGTGAAAAACATGAGGTAGTCGTGCGTGCTGGCGGTGAAGAGGTGCTCGATGAAGTCCTCAGCCTCGCCCTTCACAACGGAGTCTTTGCGGGTACCCATGCCGATGACGCCCTTGCCGCCGCGGCGCTGGGCGCGGTACGAGCTAACGTTGGTGCGCTTAATGAGGCCGTTGTGGGTGAGGGTAATGATGACGCCCTCGTTGGCGATGAGATCCTCGATCGCCATGTCGCCCTCGTCGGGGACGATCTCGGTGCGGCGCGGCGTGGCGTACTTTTCTTTAATCTCTATGATGCCTTCTTTGATAATGCTCAGCACACGATCTTCGCGGGCGATGATGTCCATCAAATCCTCGATCTTGACGAGCAATTCGTCGTACTCGCCCTTGATTTTGTCCTGCTCAAGACCGGTCAACTGGTACAAACGCAGGTCGAGAATGGAGTTCACCTGCACCTCGCTGAGCAGATAAAAACCGCCCTTAATGCGCTCTTCATTGCGGATTTTGATGCCCCATTTTTGGAGCACTTTTTCCGGGAACTCGAATGCCAGCAGCTTGATCCGGGCTTCCTCGCGGTTGTTCGATTTGCGGATGATACGGATGAACTCGTCGAGGTTGGCTAAGGCGCAGAGGTAGCCCTCGAGCGTCTCGGCGCGGGTCTCGGCCTTGGCCAATTCGAAGCGCGTGCGGCGCAGGATGACTTCGCGGCGATGCTCAATGTAGGCATTGATCATCTCTTTGAGGTTCATCGTCTTAGGGCGACCGTGGTCGATCGCCAGCGAGTTGACGCTGAACGACGTGGCCAACTGCGTAAATTTGTACAGCTTGTTGATGACCACCTTGGGCACGGCGTCGCGCTTTAGCTCAACGACGACTCGCGTGTTTTCGTCCGACTCATCGCGCACGGCGGAGATGTCAGTGATCGTTTTTTCATTGGCCAACGCCGCGATCTTTTGGACCAGCGTGGCGCGGTTGACCATGTACGGAATCTGCGTGATGACAATCTGCTCGCGGTTGCCCTTGAGTTGCTCAACGCCGACGCGGCCGCGCTGCTTGACGCTGCCCCGGCCAGTCTTGAAATAGTCGCGGATAGGGTCCAGCCCGACGGCGAGACAGCCGGTCGGAAAGTCCGGCCCTTTGATGAATTCCATCAGCCCCTCGATGCTGATGTCCGGGTCGTCGATCTGCGCGCAGATGCCATCGACGATCTCGCCGAGGTTGTGCGGTGCGATACTTGTCGCCATGCCAACGGCAATGCCGGTGCCGCCGTTGACGAGTAGATTCGGGAACGCCGCCGGGAACACGGTCGGCTCCTCGCGGGTCTCGTCGTAGTTGGGCACCCAATCGACCGTGTCCTTGTCCATGTCGATCATCAGCGCGTGGCCAAGGTGCGTAAGGCGCGCCTCGGTGTAACGCATGGCGGCCGGCGGGTCGCCCTCGACGGAGCCGAAGTTCCCCTGCCCGTCCACGAGTGTGCCGCGCATCGACCACGGCTGCGCCATGTTGACCAGTGTCGGGTAAATCGTCGCCTCGCCGTGCGGGTGATAGTTGCCACTCGTGTCGCCGCAGATCTTGGCGCACTTGCGGTAATGCCGACCGGGCGAGAGGTTCAGGTCGTGCATCGCTAGCAGGATGCGGCGCTGCGACGGCTTGAGCCCGTCACGCGCATCCGGGAGCGCGCGCGAAATAATCACCGACATCGAGTAGTCGAGGAACGAGTTTTTGATCTCGTCCGCGACGTTGATGGTCTTGATTTCTTCGCTGGCTGCGAACAGCGGCGTGTTGGTTGCCGGGAGTGAATCTTTGTCCTTGGAATCTGCCATGGGTCTCTAAAAAATTTCTGCGGGTTGCTTCGAGGTCAGACGTCGAGGTTGCGGACGTTGAGCGCGTTTTCCTGAATGAAATGCCGTCGAGGCTCGACCTCCTCGCCCATGAGCCGGGTGAACATCTCGTCCGCCTCAACGGCGTCCGTCTCTTCCACACGCAACAACTTGCGCGTCTCCGGCGACATGGTCGTCTCGAAAAGCTCCTTCGGGTTCATTTCGCCCAAGCCCTTAAAACGCTGAATCTGCAAGCCCTTCCGGCCGACGTCCACGACGGCATCGAGGATTTCCGCGATCGAAAACAACCGGCGCGCCGTGGCGTTGTCGCCTTCGCCCTGGATGATCTCGAACAGCGGCTCGTCCTGCGCCGAGTAATGATCGACGCTCAGGCCTTTGCGGTTGAGCTTGGCCAAAATCTCCTCGATCGCCGTGTGCTCGTGCAGCTCCACGTGGCGTGCGCGGCGATGCGGCCCTTCTTTTTTCTTCGGCTTGCGGTCGGGCTTGGCCAGTTCGGCATCTTCCGCCGTGGTCTCTCCCTCCGTGGTCTCTCCCTCCGTGGTCTCTCCCTCCGTGGTCTCTCCCTCCGTGGCCTCTCCCTCCGTGGTCTCTCCCTCCGTGGTCTCTCCCTCCGCTTGGCCAAGCGACTCGTCCTCCTCTTCCTCATCTTCGCCGAACAGGCCAAGGTCGGTGTTCGCTTGGCCGAACTTGGCCAAGGTGTCCTCGCTTTGAAAATAATGCACCGTCTCTTTGTTGCCTTCCCAAACTCGAACCAAGTGGCTTGGGAGCAATTTCTTTTTCGCGTCACGCTGCTCGAGGTATTCGGTGAAGTCGCCGCCGTGCCGCCGAATCGCCCGAGCAAACTTGTTGAGCGACTGCAGCAACTCAAGAATCTCGACAAGCTGTTTCTTCGCCACTTCCTTGTTGTTCTCCAGACTGCGCAGGCGCACATCCTCCGAGCCTAAGTCCAGCAGCATCTTGGTCATCTGTGCGTCATCATCGATATACTCGACCCGCTTCTTGCGCGTCACCTTGTAAAGCGGCGGCTGAGCAATGTACACGAAGCCCTGTTTCAACAGTTGGGGCATCTGCCTGTACAAAAATGTCAGCAGCAGCGTGCGGATGTGCGAACCGTCCACGTCGGCATCCGTCATGATGATGATTTTATGGTAGCGCAATTTCTCAATGTTGAACGCGCCCTCACCCTCACCGGTGCCGATACCGGTGCCAACTGCGGTAATCATCGTGCGGATTTCGCGATTCTCGAGCACCTTGTCGAGGCGCGCCTTCTCCACGTTGATCAGTTTGCCTCGAATCGGCAAAATCGCCTGAAACTTTCGGTCGCGCCCCTGCTTGGCCGAACCACCTGCAGAGTCGCCCTCCACGATGTACAACTCGGTGTTGACCGGGTCGCGGTCGGAGCAGTCGGCCAGTTTGCCCGGCAACCCGCCGCCGGTCATCGCCGTTTTGCGGACGGTATCGCGTGCCTTGCGCGCCGCCTCGCGGGCTCGGGCCGCGGTCAAACACTTGTCGACGATTTTTTTACCAAGCGCCGGGTTGGTGTCGAAATAGCCCATCAAGCCCTCGTAAACAATCGACGACACGATGCCCTCCACCTCGCCGTTCACCAGCTTGACCTTGGTTTGCGACTCGAAGCGGGGATTCGGCAGCTTGACGCTCAGGATGCAGATCAAGCCCTCACGCACATCATCGCCGGAGAAGCTCGGATCCTTCTCCTTCAGCAGCTTGTTCGCCTTGGCGTACTGGTTGACCGCGCGCGTGAGCGCCGTGCGGAAACCGGTCAGGTGCGTGCCGCCGTCGGAGTTGGCGATCGAGTTTGCAAAGCAGAGAATCTGGTCGTTGTAACTCGAGTTGTACTGCATCACACAGTCCACGATCACTTCGTCCTTGGTCGAGTGAAACGCGATCGGCTTGGAGTGGATGACTTGCTTGTTCTCGCCGATCTGCCTGACAAACTGGATGATGCCCTCCTTGTAAAAGAATGTCTCCGTTTTGCCGTCCTCGCGCTCGTCAACCAGCACGATGGTGATGCCCGGATTCAGGAACGCCAACTCGCGCAGTCGATGGTGCAGAATCTCCGCCTTGTACTCGGTCGTGATGGTGAAAATTATCGGGTCCGGCATGAAGGTGATCTTCGTGCCGGTCTTCGGTGTCTTGCCAATGACATGGAGTGGCTTGGTGGTTTTGCCCTGCGCAAACTCGATGTAGTGCACCTCGCCGTCGCGATAAATCTCCGCCTTAAACCAGATCGAGAGCGCGTTCACGCACTTGGCGCCAACCCCGTGCAAGCCGCCGGAGTACTTGTACGCCCCCTGTCCGAACTTGCCGCCCGCATGCAGGTTGGTGAGCACCAACTCGACCGCCGGCATATTGAATTTCTTGTGCGTGTCCACCGGGATGCCGCGCCCGTCGTCCTCCACCGACACCGAGCCGTCCACGTGGATCGCGACCTTTATCTTGTCGCAATAGCCAGCCAGGTGCTCGTCGATCGAGTTGTCGAGCACCTCGTACACACAGTGATGAAGTCCTTTTTCGTCAGGGTCGCCGATGTACATCCCCGGCCGCTTCCGCACGGCCTCCAGACCCTCGAGTTTGTCAATTTTGGATGCGTCGTACCGGTCGGTACTAGCTGTCGTTTTAGGCACTTTTTTTCTATCTAACTGGATTCAAAACAGGGTCGGTTGGTTGCCGAGATTAAGCTCAATAACGCTCCTCCCCACGAACGGCAGGTTATATCAAAAAACACTCCCGCTTTACAACCCTTAAATCTATTATTCTCAAACAATTAAAATGCAATATCTTGTGGAATTGTCCTTGCAATGAACACCAGATGTTGTGCTTCCCGCGTTTAATCGCTCAATCCAAGCCAAGCGCTTGGCCAAGCGAAGCTAAAAAGTCCATATTTGACTGTTTTTCATCGAATACGAACCAAAAAGACACCGATTGGCCAAGTGTTTTCGCATCTCTACGACGAAGGCAAACTAACCGCAGATTTAGCGGATACTCACGGATGCCATCGGTTTGTTAAAGTTGCTGTATATAATTATTTTATGTTTGTCAAAACATCCGACTGGCGACGACAATCGCTCGTCAAAAAACACGACCGATGAACGAGTCCAAATACCCCAAATCGCTTTCCATCCTGCTCGCGCTGAACCTCTGCGCCCTGCTGACGATGCTGCTCCTTTCCATGGACGAAATCCGGGACAGGACTGGTTTCGTGTCGGTGATGACGGGGATGCAGTCGATCGTGATGGCGCTTGGCCTCGGGCTGATCGCCCTGCCCAAGGCCAAGGGCAAACGGCTCGGGATGCTCGGCATCCTGGGCATGGCGATCGCTGCCCCGGTGATCATTCTCTATTGCGGCCATCTTCTTGTTCTTGCGGAGTCCGGGGGCATGGAGGGGACGAATCAGCGGGTGTTCACCCTGCTCTCCTTCTACGCCGCCGCTATTCCGCTGCTGATCCTGGGCGGGGTCGTCGTACATGAGGGCTGGGGCGCGAACCCGAATTCCGTCCGAAGGCAATGTTTTCTGTATCTCTGTTTCCTGCTGAGAGTGGCGGGGGTGGTCGTGAACGATCCAGAATTGGTGGAGACTGCCGTGTTAGCAATCGGTTTTGGCATAATCTCGCAGTCGTTGCTCCTAATTTGTCTGCCAATCATGAAGGGATGTCGGCTGCGACTGATCGGAATGGGCATCTTGACAATCATCGGCCCAATCCCGGTGGCCGTGGTCAGCAACACCCGAGAGTTGTTTATACTGGTTTTTTTTACGGCGGCGATTGTGCTGAGCCTCCTCGCCCTATTCCGGCTGCGGCACGGGTGGATCGCTGAGGAGGCCAAGCGCAAAGTGGGTGTATCGGGCAATATCGTCCTGGCGCTGAACCTCATCGCGCCGATCGGCCTTTATGCGCTGGCGCTTGGCCTGACGGACGGGGGACGCCGCGATGAGGAGTGGCTGATGCTGGTCCCCGGCTGGTTGTTCTTAGCCGGCCTTGCCTTGATGGCCCTCGGGCGCGGCATGGGCGGCCTGCAGCCGATCAAGCCGCTGCGTGGCACGGGCGAAATGTCATTCCTGATCGGCGCGGCGATGCTGTCGGTGGCATTCCTCATCGGCGAAACACGGGGCGACGAGCGGAACCTCTATGTTGTCATTGGGTTTGGCGTCCTTAGTTTCCTTGCACTGCACAACGTGATGCGTGGGTTCGTCTCGCGCTGGGTTCGCCACTCGGTTCAGCAATTTCTGTTCAAGTGGACGGTGCGCGGCGTACCGGCCCTCATCGCGCTAGCCATCGTGGGGGTGTCCGCTTTCTACGGGCTCGGCAAAACCATGGCGAATAGCGCCCTTGCCAAGTACAAGGCCGCCAGTAAGGCGGAGGGGTGGAGTTACGACATCAATGATTACGTCGGCGAAGTCCCGGCCGATGACGACAACTTTTACATGGCCAAACCGTTCAGCGGTTTCCTTTACACCATGAAGGTCGGCGAGAAGCCGGTCTATCTCAACCCCACCATCAAGACGAACGTTGAAGCCATCATCGATAAGAGGGTTTATCCGAAACACCGAATCCCGGAATCGCCCTCGTCCACATCGTTAACGAAAATCTTTCACCCTAGAGACTTTGCCGACCAACTTCGAGCGGGAAAAGGCCGTGTCGAATATGGTTTGGTTGTAGATGGTGGGGGTTATTCCAGAGAGGCGATTTCTCCCATGGAGGGAACCGACCGGGAGGTGATCGATCAATATTTCGCCCAATTCGATGGTCTGTTCCGTGACCTGCGCGAGGCGGCCAAGCGGCCGAAGCAGAATTTCCCGTATCCCTTCGAAAACGGCCAAAATGTCCTTCTGCCTCACTTTGCCAAATTCAAGGGAATCACCCAACTTCTTCAGCATTCCGCCGCGATCAAGCTGGCCCGGGGCGATTGAGGATGTCCGGCTTCAGTTCCGGCTGTTTGAAGCTACAGGAGGCGACATCTGTTTGATTGGCCAACTGGTGCACGCCGCGATCGGCCACATCATCGTGGACGGGCTCACCGCCGGGCTGCACATGGGCCAATGGAGCGACGAACAACTGGCGGAATGGGACAAGCACCTCACCCTCGACAGGGACTACCTCAAACAGTGGGAACGCTGTATGCAGAGCGAGCGGTTGATTTGGGGCCTGACTATCGAAAGCGCGATCAATGGTGTTGACTTGGGTGTGGGCTATGATTACGGGAATCGTATCGACGGTGCAGACTTTGTAAAGGACACCAAATTGATCCCCAAGCAGTGGCTGGTGAAGGACATGATCTTTTACGACACCACCATGAAAAAATTTATCGAGCTGATCCGGCAGGCCGGGGAAACCGGCCGAATTGACCAGAATAAAATCAGTCTGCATTTTTCAGAGGCCGCTAAAACCAGCAAACAAAAATTATACCCTTTCAGCGGGATGTTTCTGCCTGCCTTGGGTAAGACTTTAAGCAAAGCAGGCCGGATGATGAACGACTTCTCCGCCGCTCGACTGGGCATCGCCATCGAGCGGTATCGCCGCGCCAAGGGCGACCTGCCCGGCGATCTCAGCGAACTGGTGCCGGGCTACATCGACGCCCTCCCACACGACACCATGACCGGCGAGCTGTTGGCGTGGGAACATCACGGCAACCCCCGCTACAAAATCCCCGTCGGTGACACTGATTCGCAGTCATGGATTTACGACGCCATCCTCGCCGCGATACAGGCGGGTGACCTTGGCCAGCTCAAGACGTTCGCCGAAAAAGACTGGAAGATCACCCGACCCGAGGGCGGCTCGACCCAGCCGCCGGAAAGCCAACCGAACATAGCCGGGATGATGCCGGGGATGTCCGGCGGGGCAAAAACGATCGACTTCAGCGCACCGGAAACCGAAATCCTCTCGCAACAAAACGCGCTGCACCACGCCGTGCACAGCGGCAACCCGCAACTCGTGCAATGGCTCATCGAGCAGGGCCTCGACCCGAGCGCCAACGCCAGCGTTCGGACCCCCGAACCGGTGGATGAGAAGCCCGCGACCGGGATGGCCGGCATGATGGGGATGGGGGGGGACGGCGACGAACGAACTGTGCTCGAGTTTGCCGTCAGCGAACAAAACGCCGAGATGGTCAAGGTGCTGCTCGACGCCGGGGTGCTCCCCATCGAGGCCGACGACGAACCGGAAAGCCCCGGCACCCCAGCCACCCCGCCCGGCATGGGCATGCCCGGGATGATGGGCGGTATGCCGGGCATGATGAATCCAAACGGGATGATGGGCATGGGCATGCCGGGGATGGGGATGCCTTTGCCGGAGTCGCCGACGGCATTCGAACTGGCCAATGCGGAAATCCTGCCGCTGCTCCTGGCCAAGGTGCCGGAAGCGTTGCTGCCCAAGGCGCTCGAGGAGAACGGCGACGTCTCGCTCCTCCGCAAGACCTTGGCCAAGCGCGACCTAGCCAAGGCCCGCCTGTTGATCGAGAAAGGCGCCGACGTCAACCACCCGATCCCCGGCACGGAACCGGCCAAGCCCGAGCTTGGCAGCTTGGACGACCCGGGATCGCCGCTTGGCCAAGGTATGATGCCCGGCATGATGCCGGGGATGATGAACCCGTACGGGATGGGCATGATGGGAATGGGGACGATGGAGGACACCAACAAGGTGGAGTTGGCGGCGTTGTCCGTCGTCTCGCAGGCGGCCCGGGTCGGGGAATGGGATTTATTCAAGCTGGTGATGGATCGAGGCGGCGATCCGAAACGGAGCGAGTCGGACGGGAGCACCCCGCTGCACCACGCCGCCGCCAACTCGGACGGCGCCATCCTCAAGCATCTGTTGACATTACAACCCGACATCAAGGCCCGGGACGATGCCGACCGAACCGCGGCCGCGCACGCCGCCCAAGCCAGCCTGCTCGAAAACCTCCGACAACTGGAACAGGCCGGCGCCGACCTGAATGACAACATCATCGTCAACGCCGCGATCCGCAAACTGGACAAGGAGTTCATCGTCCACCTTATTGACAGCGCGAAAAAGCCGTTGGACGAAAACTGGAGCCAAGCCATGCCCGAACTGGAGAAAATCGTCTGGCCCGGGAATCCCGCCGGGGGAATGATCCCCTATGGCATGGGCATGCCGGGGATGATGACGGATCGATCCCCGTCCAAGTCGTTATCCGAAGAGGAGCTGGCGAACATCCGGGCCATCGCAACGCTGCTGCTCGAGAACGGCCTTACATCAGCAAAACTCAAAACCGACGACGACATCGCCAATCTCACCAAGGAAAAACTGGATGCCGGACGGGAGGGACGAGGAGTTCAGCACCGCTGAGGACAGCGACGGGGATTGATTTGACGGCTACGATGAGGAACTGACCGACCACGACCCAAAGAATCCCGACGACACCGCCACACGGGAGGAAGTGGACTCCGCCTCGGCGGAAGAAGACGCAGTGGAGTGGTTATGAATCAGCATCTGGAGCATTTTTGCCGCAGGACCGCCTGTTTTCCTATTTTGCAACAAAAACCATCCTGTTGGAGCATCGATCAAAGTACTTTGAGCAGGGGGCAAAGTACTTGGAGCAGTCCTTTAAGTCGTCGGAGGCAAGCTCCAGCCAGTTCGAGGGACGCTCAAAGTCGGTGAGTGCGTGTTCCCTTCAGCTGAAAACGCCATGCGGACTAAGGGTTGAAGACCGAAATAGAGCGAAAGCGCTCGGTCAGCAGGGGTTACTTGGACTTGGAGAGGACGATAAACCAGGCAGAGCCGGTGCCAACGTTGCCGGCGAGAACCATGCAGCTTCCGGGCCTAAGGGTCTGGGTTTTTTGAACCAGCATTTTGCCTTTGCTGTACAGGCTGACGGCAATCTTGCCGTTCTTCCTGTTAGTCACCTTGATGGAGGCGGTCTTGCTCAGCTTGGTGGTCTTGGTGGTCGCATCGGCAATGTTCAGCTGTTTTGAGTTCAGTTGATAGTAGTGCATCCACTTGAACACTCCGGCCAATTTTTTCTTGATGGCGGCCGAAACCTCCATTTTGCCTTTTTGTTCCTTGCAGGTGCCGTGTACCAGGCGGGCCTGCACGGTGATCGGATCGGCCTGGGCCGCGATAAAGCCGCCGCTAAGCAGCAGCAAGGCCACCAAGATTGTGAATCGGTTCATCGGGGGTCGCGGTACAGACATCGCAGGGATGGGTATTATATAGGGGTGAGCGGCTCTAATCAAGCCATAGTTGGAGGCTGTCCTGCTGGAGGCTGATCGAGTAGTCGAGCCAGACAATGCTCATGCCGTCGTCCCCGGTGTTGAAGGTCATCACGTCGATTTCGTCGACGGACAACTCGAGTTCATGGTCGCTGCCCAGCAGGATATCGAGGTCGGACGGCCCGTTGTGCCGCGAGAGCGAGGTGAGCAGCAGGAGGATGCACCCCACGCCGGCCAGCGGTGTCACCCAGCGCAGCAGCCGGTTCACGCCCGGTGCCGGCCTAGCCAAACGCTTGGCCTCGCGATCTTCCCGCTCGATGGATTGGGCGATTTGGCTCCAGTGGAAGTCTCCCGACTCCGGCAGTGTGCGCGGCAACTCGGCACCGGCCATCAGCCCGCGCACGGCGGTGAGCCGCGCATGCAGCTCCCGCAGCCCGTCGTCGGTCTCGATGCGGCCGCGCAATTCCTCCGCCTCGCGACCGGTGAGTTCACCGTCCACAAGGGCCTGTACTTTCAGTTCTGTCTCGTTCTCCTTCATTCGATTAATCCGTCCCGTTTCAGCGTTTCCTTCAGCAAACTGGCCAAGCGTTTTCGGGCATAAAACAACCGCGACATGACGGTCCCGATGGAGGTGTCCATCTTCACGGCGATCTCCCGGTACTCGAGTTGCTCGAACTCGTACAGGACGATCACCGTGCGGTGCTTGTCCGAAAGCTTGGCCAAGGCAGCGTCGATTCGTTCCCGCAATTCCTCACGGCCCAGTCCCTCGATGGGATCGACCGTCTCCATCTCCATCCGGTTCTCGACCGGGCCGGTGGTTTCCTCCATCGCCTCGATGGAGTCCGTCCGCGCCCGTTTCTGCCGCCGCAGTTCGTCGAGACAGAGGTTGGTGACGATTCGGCTCAGCCAAGTCGGAAAACTTGCCTCGCCATGGAATTGTTCAAGACGCTGCCACGCCTTCACCCACGCATTTTGGGAAAGATCCACCGCGAGATCCTCGTTGCGCATGATGCTGTAGGCGCGCACGTAGATGCGGTCGCGGTACCGGGAGACCAACTCCTCAAATGCCAGCATGTCGCCCACCTTGGCCCACTCGACCAGTTGAGGCTCTTTGGCCGAGGAATATGCTGGTTCTTCCGGCATTTTAAGTGACGCAACCCAAAATGGGCTTATTCAAGACAGTTACAATTTTCCTTTCGTGCTGGGCAACTGCCCTGCAATACGAGGATCATGCTGGCAGGCAAAGTCGGCCGCCCGGGCAAACGCCTTAAACAACGCCTCAACGATGTGGTGCGGCTCGTCGCCGTACAGCAGCTCAAGGTGAAGGTTGCACCTAGCGTCGTTGGTGAATGCCTGAAAAAACTCGCGTGCCAGGCCGAAGCGAAACACCGACGACATGTCCTGCGACTTGTCGGTATCGGTGATGCCTTTTTGGTGGTGCCTGGCCAAGCCGCGCCAAACGAGGTGCGGCCGGTTGCTGAAGTCGACCACGCAGCGCGCGAGGCACTCGTCCATCGGCACGTGCGCCTCGCCGGTGAACGGGTTGCGCGGGTCGAACCCGGTGCCGTAACGCCGCACGCCCTTCTTGTCGCCAAGCGCCCCGGCGAACGCCTGGCCAAGCGCGATGCCGCAGTCCTCGACGGTGTGATGATGATCCACCTCGACGTCGCCGTTGCAACGCAGGTTGAGATCCATCGTCGCGTGCTTCGCGAACAACGTCAGCATGTGATCGAAGAACGGAACGCCGGTGTCGATTTTCGACCTGCCATTGCCGTCGATGTTCAAGCTGAGCCGAATCTTCGTCTCGCCGGTGTCGCGTTTAATCTGTGCCTTGCGTGGCTGCATGGTTGAATAAATTTTTCGCCGAAAACTCGGCGGCCAAGCGGTGTCACTGGTCGAGCAAAGCCAGGTAACGCTCGGCTTCGATCGCCGCCGCGCAACCCTGTCCGGCCGCCGTCACTGCCTGCCGGTAAACGTGGTCCGAGCAGTCGCCCGCCACGAACACGCCGGCAACATTGGTTTCCTGCCCATGCTTGGGCAAGATATAACCGGCGTCATCCATGTCGATCACGCCGCGGAACAACTGCGTGTTCGGCACATGCCCAATCGCGATGAACAACCCGGCACAGTCGATCGTGCTCTCGTCGCCTGTCTCGTTGTTGCGCACTTTCACGCCAGTAACCTTGTCCTGCCCGACATCCAGCACCTCGGTGAGTTCCGAGTTCCACACAGGTTCGATTTTTTCATGATTCAAGGCGCGTTCGGCCATGATCTTCGACGCCCGCAGTTCGTCGCGCCGGTGAACCAGGTAAACCTTTGACGCAAAACGGGTTAGATAAGTCGCCTCCTCGCAGGCCGAGTCGCCGCCACCGACCACCACCAGCGGCTGGTCGCGGAACATCGGCAGCGCCCCGTCGCAGGTCGCGCAGTAAGTAACGCCCTTTCTCTCCAGCGCGGCCTCGCTCTCCAGCCCGAGATGCCGATGCCCCGCCCCGCTGGCGATGACCACCGTCTGCGTCTCCACCTCGTTGCCGTCCACGGTCAGTTTCAATGGGCTGCCGCTGAAATCGATTGCATCCACCGCACTCCCGAACTGGATCCTCGCCCCGAACCGCTCGGCCTGCTGCTGCATCTCCATCATCAACTCCGTGCCGTCGATGCCCTTGGCGAAACCGGGGTAGTTCTCGACGATGCTGGTCGTGGTGAGCAAACCGCCCGGCATCGCGCCGGTCAGTACAAGCGGCTCGAGATTGGCGCGGGCGGTGTAAATCGCAGCAGTCAGTCCGGCGCAGCCGGACCCGATAATGACAACTTTCTCCATACAGGCGACGGACGGTAAAAGCGCAGCCGCCCCTTGGCAAGCCAAGCGGGGAGTAACGCGCTCGCATATTCAGTTCGGCGGCTTGCCGAAATGCGCCTTGGCGGGCCGCGTGCGCCCCCCCTCATCCGGTCTTCGGCCACCTTCTCCCCAGGGAGAAGGAAATGCGCCCCACATTCGCGCGAATTAGCGGTTTGAAAAAACTCCCCAACTCAAAGCCCGATGACTCGCTTCACGGCATCGGTCTCCGGGGCGACGACGGTCGGCTCGAGGCCGGCGACGCTGATGGCGTTGTCCGGATCCTTCAGGCCGTGGCCGGTGAGCGTGGCGACAATCTTGCTGCCGCCCGGGATCAGCCCGTCACGCACGCAATGGATCAGCCCGGCCAGCGACGCCGCACTCGCCGGCTCCGCGAAAACGCCCTCGGTGCGCGCCGCCAACTTGTACGCCGCCAGAATCTCCTCATCGGTCACCTTGGCAATATGGCCGTTGGACTCCTTGAGGGCGTTCATCGCGCCGTCCCAACTGGCCGGGTTGCCGATACGGATGGCCGTGGCCACCGTTCGCGGATTCTTGATCGGCCGGCCTTCGACCAGCGGCGCTGCGTTGGCGGCCTGAAAACCGAACATCCTCGGCACCGCCTTGGCCAAGCCGGCGGCGCGATACTCGTTGTAGCCTTTCCAGTAGGCCGTGATGTTGCCGGCGTTGCCAACCGGCAGGAAATGAAAGTCCGGCGCTTGGCCAAGCTGGTCGACCACCTCGAACGCCGCCGTCTTTTGGCCCTCGATCCGCGCCGGGTTGATGCTGTTCACGACCTCCACCTGGCCAGTCTCGCCCAGCTCGCGGACGATCCGAAGCGCATCGTCGAAGTTGCCCTCGATCGCAACCGTCGTCGCGCCGTGCATCAGCGCCTGCGCCAGTTTGCCCAGCGCGATCTTGCCGTGCGGCAGCAGCACGACGCACTTGATCCCGGCGCGGGCCGCGTAGGCCGCCGCCGAGGCGGACGTGTTGCCGGTGCTCGCGCAAACGACCACCTCCGCACCCCGTTCCATCGCCTTGGACACCGCCACGGTCATGCCGCGGTCCTTGAACGAAGCGGTCGGGTTCAGCCCCTCGTACTTCAGGTGCAGCTCGATGTCGCCGCCAATCTCGCTGGCCAGGCGGTCGGCACGAATCAGCGGCGTGTTGCCCTCGAGCAGCGACACGACCGGCGTCGAGTCGTCCACCGGCAGATACTCCGCGTAGCGACGGATCACTCCCTGCCACGCGCCTGTTGAGTTGGTGTCGTTCTCGCTCAAGGTCATTCAAATGTTTCCACGCGGATCATCGTCGGCTTGGCCTTGATCGCGGAGAGTCGGGCGATTTTCCTGAGCGCCAGCCGCATCACCAGATCCGGTGCATCGTGCAGCATCAGGATCAGCGGCACACTCTCGCCGACATGCCCCTCCGGTTGTGTCACCGAGCAGATGCCAATCTTCATTTCACCCAGGATTGCCGCGATCTTGGCCAGCGTTCCCGGGCGATCGATCACGCTCAACCGCAAATAAAACGGGCTGACCGCCTTGTCCATCGGCAGCACCGCGCCGTCCTGCTCGTGCGGCACAAACGGCGGCACCCGGCCCATACTGCCGTTTTTCAAGTCCAGCGCCGCGTCGGCGAGATCGCTCAGCACCGCGCTTGCGGTGGCATCCGCACCGGCGCCCTGGCCGTAGTGCAGCGTGTCTCCGACGATGTCGCCGCGCACGAGGATGGCGTTGAACACGTCACTGACGTTGGCCAGCACGTGCGTCTCCGGCACTAGCGCCGGGTGGACGGCGATCTGCACTTTTCCGCCAAGCTTCTTGACGATGCCCAGCAGCTTGATGCAGTAGCCCAGCCGCCGCGCAAACTGAATGTCCAGCGGCGTAATGTGGCGGATACCCTCGACAAAAATCTGCGACGGCTTCACCCAGAACCCATGCGCCAGCGAGGCGAGAATGCCGGTCTTGTGCTGCGCATCAAATCCATCGACATCGAGCGATGGCTCGGCCTCGGCATAGCCCATCTGCTGCGCGTCCGCGAGCACGTCCTCAAAATCCCTACCCTCAGCCTCCATTTGAGTGAGGATGTAATTGCAGGTGCCATTGAGGATGCCGTAAAGCCGCTGGATGCGGTTGCCGCTCAGGCCCTCGCGCAGCGACTTGATGATCGGGATGCCGCCCGCCACCGAGGCCTCGTAATAAAGGTTGCCGCCGTTCTTCTCGACCAGCCGGAAGATCGACTCGCCGTGCGCGGAGATCAGCGCCTTGTTTGCGGTGATGACCGGCTTGCCTAGCTTGAGAGCCTCCGCCACCACCTTGCGCGCCGTGGTCGTGCCGCCCATCAACTCCATCACCACGTCGATCTTCGGATCGCGCACCAGCGACTCCCAGTCGCTCGTGACCAGGCCCCTGGACAGGCGCGCTGCACGCGCCTTGCGCGGGTTGCGCACCGCCACACCGCCGAGCGAAAAGCGCACGCCGAGACGCGACCCCATCAACGCGCCGTTGCGGGCCAAGCCCTTCACCACGCCGCCGCCAACCGTGCCGCACCCGACCAATCCTATGTTCACCTTCCGCATTTCAGGGACGCAGAGAGTGACGGCAAACCCCAACCGGCTCAATTTAATTTTGCCAGCCACCCGCCCGGCCAAGCGCGGCCTCCAGCAGCCCGACGACGAACTCCCCCACTCCCGGTTCCCCCGGCTCCCGCGGCCCGGCGACGTTGAGCACGCGGATTTGATGTTGCCCGATGAATTGCCGCAACGACTCCGCTTGCTCTGCCGCCGGGCTGTCGGCCTTGGCCAGGTGCAGCAGCGGTCTTGCCAGGCGCCTGGCCAAGCCGGCGGTCAGCAGCGTCCCGCCGCTCATGCGCCGGGCCAGGGTCACTATCAGCGTGCCGTCGCTGTCGCGGATGTTCCACTCGGTGCGCTGCGCCGGATCGGCCCCAGGCGTCTCCCGCAGCGGATACCGCGCATCGATCGGCCCGTCCTCCGCCCAGCGGCCCAGCGGGCACCATCCGCCGCAAGGCACGCCGCTGGCCAGCGCCCAATCCAGCGCCGCACGATCGACGCCGGTCTGGCCGCCGGACACGATTTTCCGAAGCTCGCCCGCCATGGCCACAGCCTAACCAAACGCGCCCCGGCGAAAAATGCTTTCCCGCTGCCGAGGCTGATTTACGATGCGCCGCCACAGAGCTTGATGAAAATTCTGGTAATCGGCGGAGGCGGCCGCGAACACGCCCTGGTTTGGAAACTGGTACAGTCCCCGCATACCACGCAGATGTGGTGCGCCCCCGGCAATGCCGGTATCGGCGGCGAGACGCTCGCGGCCAACGGCTCGGCGGTCGAGTGCGTCGGCATCGGCGCGGAAGATCTGCCGGCACTGCTCGCGTTCGCCCGCGACAACCAAGCCGACCTCACCGTCGTCGGCCCGGACAACCCACTCGCAATGGGCATCGTCGATCAATTCCAGGCCGCCGGTCTCCATGCCTGGGGGCCAACACAGCAGGCGGCGCAGTTTGAATCGTCCAAAATTTTCTCGCAGGAATTCATGGATCGCAACGGCATCCCGACAATGCAGTCGGCGTCGTTCGCCGATGCGGACGGAGCCAAGTCGTTCGCCGCGTCGCTCGACGGCCAATGCGCGGTGAAGGCGGACGGGCTCGCGCTCGGCAAGGGCGTGCTCATCTGCAACAACACCGGTGAAGCCAACGGGGCAATCGACCAGATCATGACCGATCGCGCGTTCGGCGAGGCCGGCTCGAGCGTGTTGATCCAGGAATTGATCACCGGCATGGAGGTGTCGCTGCACGCATTGTGCGATGGCAAATGCGCCAAGCTTTTCCCCAGCTCGCAGGATCACAAACGCGCCCTCGACGGCGACGAAGGCCTGAACACCGGCGGCATGGGCGCCTACTCGCCGGTGCCGTTTTTGAGCGACGAAAAACTCACCGAGATCGCCGACTCCGTGCTCGACCCTTGGCTCGCCGGTTGCGCCGCAGAAGGCATCGACTTTCGCGGCATGCTTTACCCGGGCGTCATGCTCACCGATGACGGCCCGAAGGTGCTCGAGTTCAACGCCCGTTTCGGCGACCCCGAGACGCAGGTGTACGTCACGCGCCTCGAGAACGACCTCGTCGACCTGCTCGAGGCGAGCATCGACGGCACGCTCGCCGGGCACGAGTTGCGCTGGTCGACGCAATCCTCCGTCTGTGTCGTGATGGCCTCCGGCGGTTATCCCGGCAGCTACGAAAAAGGCAAAGTCATCACCGGCATCGCGGACGCCGATGCCCTGCCCGGCGTGAAAGTTTTCCACGCCGGAACCAAGCTCAACGGCGAAAACGTCGTCACCAGCGGCGGCCGCGTGCTGGGCGTGACTGCGCTTGGCCAAGGGCTTCAAGCCGCCCGCGATCTCGCCTACGAAGCCGCCGCAAAAATCCAGTTCGAAGGCGCCTTCACCCGCACCGACATCGCCGCCAAGGGGCTTTAGGGTGATCACTCGGCTGACAACTCGAGCAGCCGGGCTGGGTCGGTGACTTGTTCCCCACGCTTCATTCCGTTTGGCCAAGTGACCTCGACACTGCGGATGCGCCCGGACGCCCCGAGAATTTGCGTGTCGCTGTTTCGCGAGTATCGGCCGGAACTGCCGCTGACCTGCCGGACCGGGCCTTTTGACCCGTCCCTGTAAACCGGCCGAAGCACCGCCCCCTGGCTGCTTACAGTGCCGCCGTTAAACTTCAGTCGCACACGCAGGCCGGGTTGGCCAAGCGCGTTGAGGTACAGTTTCGGGCGGCCCTTGCTTTGCGCGATCAACAGGTCGGGGCGGCCGTCGTCGTTCAGGTCGCCCACGGCGCAGCCGCGTTGCTCGCCGAAAATCTTGATGCCGCTGCGGTGCCCGAACACGCTCGCGAACCCGCCCGCCCCGTCGCCGAGCAGCAGCAGACCCTCGCCGGCATCCATCCGGTAATCCTCCACTCGCACCGCAAAAAAGTTTTGACTGAGGAACACGTCCTCATTTCCGTCGCCGTTAAAGTCGGCCACGGTCGCGCCGTTGACTGGCGTGAGTTGAGCCTCGACCGGCAGCGGCTTGGTTTCAAATGTCCCGTCGCGATTGAGCAGCAGCACCGAGGCGAGGTGCGACGCCTTGAGCAGCTTGGCCCCGGCCAGTTGACCGGCGAAAATTTGCTGAAGCGTCGCAGCGGCGTAACCGCGATGCGTCGGGAATTTTTCGCGCAAAAACGGGAACAGCAACTCGAGCGTCACCAGCTGGTGACGCGGCAACAGCCGTTGCGATGCCACGTCGAACCGCGCCTCGAGCGCATCGTAAAAACCGTCGCCGCCGATGTCGGCGTGGACGAGGTACGGCACTCGTTTCTCGCCGTGTTTGTACGGGCTGTTCAGCCCCCAGTTCCCGGCGATCAGGTCGAACCGGCCGTCATTGTCAAAGTCTCCAGCGACCAGCGTCTGCCAAACGCCCGGCCGCTGGTCGAGCCCCCACGCTTTTGTCGCGTCGGTGAATTTGCCACCGTTGTTCTTGAAAATACGGATCGGCCCCCACTCGGTCGCCAGCGCCAGTTCCGGCAGAGGATCGTCGTCCAGATTAACGAACACGGCAGCGGTCACCAAGCCGATGTTCGCAAAGACGGTGGACTGTTCGGCATCGAGTTTCAGTCCTCCCGAGCCGCCGCGCAGCAACCACGACGAGGCGGGCTGCGGGAACTTGCCGGGGATGCCGCGACCGGCGACGAACACGTCGAGATAGTCGTCGCTGTCCACGTACGCCACGGCGATCGAGCCTGCGTCGGAGTGGTTGGCCGACGGCAACTCGATCGTTTCTGGCTCAGAGGCCCCGGGCCGGAAACGTTGCAGCGACGGTGCAATCGGCTCGGGAGAATCGTGCGCGGACACCACTGCCAGCAGGCCCTGCCGATCTGCGCCCAAGCCTAGCATGTCACCGGCGAGTGGCAGGTTGAACGCCGGTTCGCTTAGCTTGGCCAAGCGGCCATCGGCGGCGACCTTGTAGCCAACCAGCTTTCCCCGGGCGCCGTTGCCGAAAAACAGTTCGTCGGTGCCATCGCCGTCCCAGTCGAATAAAGCCACGCCGGGGCCGGACTCGGTGAGGCGGCGGGGCAGCATCGGCTGGCGCAGAAAATCGTCCGACGGATGTTCGCTGTGTTCATGGTTGAGCCAGTCGCTTGCGTCGATGAACATCGGCTTCGGCTTGGCCAAGGGCGGCGGCTTGGGCTGCGTGTTTTTTTCGTGAATCTCGTAGGCGTGGTTCGGCTTGGCCCCGGTGACGACGGTTCGTTTACCGCTTGGCCAAGCGACCTCGATCGTGAGGCTTTGCGCCTGGCCGGCCGCGAAGCTCCGCAGCGGTTCGTCGCCAGCAAGGTAACGGCCGCCGGCGATCATTTCCTGCGACTGCTCATACGGCCCGCCGCGAACGATGATGCGCGCGCCGATGCCGCGTGTATTGCCGCGCGCGCCGCGCAGCGCCACCGACACACGGGGCGCGGTGGCATTGTTGCGATAGAGCAGCGGCGGCTCATTGAGACAGTTCACCACCACGTCCTGATCGCCGTCATTGTCCAAGTCGCAGAGTGAAATGCCGTGCGAGATGTTTTTCGACTCGAAGCCCCATTGGCTGCCAGCCTCGGTGAAGCGCAGGCCACCCTCGTTTCGGAAAACCATGTTAGAGACGTTCAACGGCGGGTACAGGAAGATTTTTTTGCGTGCCTGCGCCGCCGGCAGTTTACCGAGCTTGGCGGTACGCTCGATGGCGTCGAGGTTCTGCGTGTCGAACGCATGGCCGTTGGCGATCAGCAAATCCTCAAGGCCGTCGAGATCCACGTCGAGGAAGGTCGCACCCCAGGTCCACTCGGTAGCAGCGACACCGCTGAAATTGGCGGTGTCCATGTAGCTGTTATCACCCCGGTTCACAAGGAGCGTGTTGCGGTGAATGATCGGCCGGTCGATGAACTCGTCGATCGGCTTGGCTAACGGATTGGTGATCATAATCTGCGTCATCTCGAGCAGGTGCGTCGGGCTCATCATGTCAGCGACGAAAAAGTCGTCGTGCCCGTCGCGGTTGATGTCGGCGAAGTCCACCGCCATCGCGAAGTAGCTGCGGTGGCGCAGCGCCAGTTCGTCGATGAGCCGGAATTTGCCATCGCCCAGATTGATCCAAAACCGGTCCGGCGTCTGGAAGTCGTTGCAAACGTAAATGTCCGGCCGGCCGTCCTGGTTGACATCGCGGATCATCACTGAAAGGCCAAGATCCCAGAACTCCTTCTTGATCGGTTCGCCCTTCTCGTCGAGCCAGTTGCCGTCTGTCCAGTTGGTTTTTGTGAAGGTTCCCCCCCCGTCGTTGATATAAAGAAAGTCCGGCTCACCGAGCTCGACCATTTCGCTGCCCATGATGCGGATGCGATTAGCGTACTGGCCGGTGACCACCTGCTTGCCATTGATCGTGCGCACCGACACAGAGCCGCCCGAGCGCAGGACGGAGGTCTCGCCGTAGTTGGCGACGTAAATGTCGAGGTCGCCGTCGCCGTCCACGTCACCCATCGCCACGGACGTCGAGCCGATCTTCAGCGCCTCGACGCCGGCCGCCTTGGTTCGATTCGTGAACCGGCCGCTGCCGTCGTTGATGAAGAGCGCGTTCGGCCCGCCGCAGGAGGTGACAAACAGATCTAGATCGCCGTCGCCGTCCAGGTCGCCGAACGCTGCGCCGGTGCTCGACATCCCCGGCGCGCCGACCCCCGCCTCGACCGTGATGTTTTTGAACTTCCAGTCACCGAGGTTTTTGAAAAGCCCGTTGTCGCCGTCGAGACTGCACACGTAGAGGTCGCACAGCCCATCGCCGTCCACGTCACCGGCGGCGACGCCGGCGCCGTTGAGCAGGTTGGCGTTGACCATCCGCGCGCGGGCCA
>Ga0209089_10001416_pt1 | contig 21896 bp, 19 predicted proteins | sample ArcticOcean_MG_C_FD_187431 | JGI IMG/M metagenome (GOLD analysis project Ga0209089, IMG submission 187431) | Marine microbial communities from western Arctic Ocean - ArcticOcean_MG_CB2_150 (SPAdes) (version 2) | ecosystem: Environmental > Aquatic > Marine > Oceanic | place: Arctic Ocean: Canada... | reverse complement strand
ATGATCAGAAGCAAAGAGATCAAGCACTAAATATAAGTGATTCTTTCATTGTTCAGGCTCCGGCTGGCTCTGGAAAAACTGAACTTATAACGCAGCGTTATTTAAAATTACTCGGCTCTGCAGATGTGCCGGAAAATATTTTAGTTATGACATTTACCAACAGAGCGGTAGATGAGTTAAAGCATCGAATAATTAGCTCACTAAATCGGGCAAAGTTGCCACCACCCAAAGAGCTACATAAGCTCAAAACTTTTGATCTTGCCAATAAAGTGCTAGAACAATCAAATCTGAAAGAGTGGGATTTACTTAGTCACCCTTCTCGAATAAAAATACTTACTATTGACTCGCTTTCAAGCTTAATTGTTTCAAGGTATCCATCTATTGATCAATTAATTTCCCCACAAACAATGATCAATACTTATGAGTATGAGCAAATTTATCAAGAAGCAGCAGAAAACACACTGTTGCTGATTGAGGAGGATGAATATCAAGCTAGCATCTCATCTGTTTTATTGTATCTTGATAATCATGTAGATAGGTTCTATCGACTCATAGTTCAGATGCTCTCAAAGCGAGAGCAATGGCTACCAAAACTATATATTGAGGGCGCTCTTGATATTAATTTATTAGAAATGCTAGCGCAAGAGTTAATTGTTGAATATCTTGGAACATTAAGAGATGCTGCTTCTGGACTACTTGGTAAACCTTTTTTTAATTTATTAGAAATTAATACCAGGGATGATGTTTCTAAGATTAATAAGTTGCCAGGCTCAACTATCGAAGATTTAAGTGATTGGCAAACTATTTCTGAGTTACTTTTAACAAAAAGTACTGGAAACTGGAGGAAAAAAATTGATGCCAATATTGGATTTTCAGTTGAGCTGAAGGAAGAAAAATTTGTATTTAAAGAAATATTAGAGGGTTTAGATTCTGAAGTTGAATTCAAAAAAATACTTAATAATTTATCCAACTTACCGAGTGCATATTTTCCAGAGTCAACGAGTAAAAATATCAATGATATTGCACAAGTTTTAAAGTTAAGTGTTGCAGAGTTGAAGATGATTTTTAAAGAAAAAAGTTTGCAAGATTTCTCAGAAGTTGGTATGCAAGCAATTAATGCGCTTGATAGTCGTGAAGAGGTAAGTGATATTGCTCTATTGTTGGACTATCAAGTTAAGCATCTATTAATTGATGAGTTTCAAGACACTTCATACTCACAATTAAGCTTAATTGAGAAGCTAGTTGATAGCTGGCAAGAAGGAGATGGAAAGTCAATCTTTTTTGTGGGTGATCCAATGCAATCAATTTATAAATTTCGTGAATCTCAAGTTGGAATATTTCTTGAAGTAATGAAAAATGGCATAGGTAATCTTAAAATTAAGTCATTAATATTAAGCTCTAACTTTAGGTCAAATAAAAGTATTGTTGAGAAAAATAATAAGATTTTTTCTCAAATATTTCCAAATCAAGATAATTTATTACTGGGCGCGATTCATTATTCTGAATCTAAATCTGCTTCACAGGTTGGGCAAAATGATGCGGTCACTTTTTATCCATTTAGTGCGGATCAAGATTTTGAAGAAGCTGAAATGGTAGTTAGTATTATTAAAAACTCTATTTCAACTAATCCAAATCATGAAGTTGCGGTCCTTGTAAGGTCTAGATCTCATTTAAATGCCATTACATTATTGCTGCAGGAAAGTAATATCAATTTTGAAGCTTTAAAAACGGAACCTCTAAGGACTAATCTTTTTACTAGAGACCTTCTCAGTTTAACCAGGGCATTGCTTAGTTTGGCTGATCGCTTGGCTTGGCTTTCTATTCTTAGAGCGCCTTGGTGTGGGCTAAATTTGAAAGATTTGTTGGCTTTTAGTGATTCAATAGATAAGACAATTTTTAGTCAGTTAATTGATGACGATATAGTTAAATATTTGAGCGCCGATGGTGCTGTACGTTCTAGGCATTTATTCCTCGCAATTGAAGAGGCTATTTATTGTGAAGGTAAGTTTTCTTTTGTGGAGCGTTTTTCTTATGCCTTGAGTCAGTTATGTAATGAGATTGAATTAAGTGAGCAAGAAAAAAGTATCAGGTCTCAATTTCTCTCATTACTAAATCATTGTGAATTAAACCAAGGTTTAGATATCAAGACAATTGAGATGATGGTTAAAGATTTATTTGCTCCTTCCAAGTCTGCTCCAATTAAGTTAATGACAATTCATCAAGCCAAAGGCCTGGAGTTTGACACTGTAATTATTCCTGGCCTTGGTAAAAAAGGAAAAAGTGACTCACTAGCCTTAATGCAAATTCAAGAGTTCTCAAATAAGAATATCTTGCTAGCACCTATAAAATCTTCTTACGAAGACTCCGAGAGTAAAACTTATCTTTATTTGCAGTATTTACAAAAACAACAGACACACTTTGAATTAATGAGAGTGCTGTATGTTGCGATGAGTCGTGCAAAAGATAAGATTCATTTGCTAGGTGGTGTTTCAAAAACAGGCAAGGCGGTTAGTGGTTCATTACTCTCATTTTTAAGTCATTATTTTCAAAAATCTATTGATGACATTCCGATTCAAGATACAAGCATCCCAGTAGAGGCCTCCTTGCCAAAACTTCAGCGTAACAAATCACTATCAACCGTTTCCAATAGGGGTGGGGGTGATATTACACAATCCAAAAATTTGCCCAGTAATGTTGATTTGATTTACCAGAGTGCGTTAGGGTCGATAGTTCATTACTTTCTAGAGCATTCTTTATTTGAGCCTTCATTCGAAAGTATTGATGCAAGATTTAGAGAGTTTGGATTGCCCCCAAAACTAATTCATTCATACTCCAAAACTGCCTCTCTTTTGCTTCTTAATACAAAGCGTGACAAAGATTTTGAGTGGCTATTTAAATATAGGGACTCTACTGAAGTCGAAGCTGAGTATAGTAGTTCAACCAAAACAGTAATAATCGATAGATTATTTATTGAAGATGACTCTCTTTGGATTATAGATTTCAAGACGGCATCTCTTAATGAGGGCGAATCTATGGATTCGTTTATTGAACGGCAAAAACTGTCGCACCAAAAACAAATTAAAACATATCAGGAGGTTCTTGAAGATTTTTTTAAGATTCCTTCGAAGATTGCTCTTTACTGCCCAGCTGTTAGCAAATTGATATTGCTTTGATTTTTTGAATTCAAAAATTGCTGGACAAAGGCTGCAATTCCACCTATGATGATTTTCAATTCGTTAAACCTATAAATATATGACTAAGAAAAATGATACCGTTGGATGGATTGATTACACCCAAAAATATGGTGATAGAAAAATAAGAACCATTAATCCCGATGTCCAGAGCGGCTCAACGGTCCTATTTAATCATTTTGAAGATATGCAGTTGGCTTTGGATGGGAATTACCCTGGTGTTGACTATGGAACTCATGGGCTGTCAACTCAGAAGGCTTTTGAAGAGGCCATGTGTAAGCTTGAAAATGGCCATGCTTCTTATGCGTTTCCTTCTGGTATTAGTGCTATTACAAATACCCTAATGGCCTTTACGGAAAGTGGTGATGAAGTGTTGTTATGTGACAATGTTTATAGCCCTACTGCAAGATTTTGTCACAAAATTCTTGAAAAATATAATGTCAAAATAACGCATATAGAATCTGACATTGGAGCTGAAATTAGTGACTATATTAACGAAAAAACGAAATTAATTTTTTTAGAGTCACCTGGCTCAAATACGTTTGAAATTCAAGATATTGCTTTAATTGTTAAAGAGGCTAAGAAATCCGGCATTATGACAATAATGGATAATTCATGGGCAACACCTTTGTTTTTAAGGCCTTTGGACCTTGGTATCGACATCTCCATTCAATCTGTAACTAAGTATATTTGTGGCCATTCCGATGTATTGCTGGGGTGCACAACGGTCAATCAAAAATATGCGAATGAGTTTTCTAAATATTTTGATACTGTTGAGAACTATGCCAACCCACAAGATTGTTACCAGGCTTTGAGAGGTTTAAGATCGCTAAGGGTTCGGCTAGAGGCGCACCAAAAAACAGCCTTTGAAGTTGCAAGATGGCTTGAGAAGAATGATATTGTTGAAACTGTAATTCACCCTGGTCTTGAGTCACATCCTCAGCATGATTTATGGAAGAGAGATTTTAGCGGCGCATCAGGATTATTTGCTTTCACATTCAAAAAGTCATATTCAGCAGAAAAAATTGCTATTTTTGCAAATTCACTTGAAATGTTCGCCCTTGGTTTTAGCTGGGGCGGCTATAAAAGCCTCCTAACTGCTAGACCATACAAGCGAGATGGAAAATGGGTTCATGATGGAAAGCATTTAATACGTCTCAGTATAGGGCTTGAAGAGTCAAGTGAGTTAATTGATGACCTAAAGCAAGGCTTTAACTTGCTTGGGTAGAATTTAGGACTTATCTCTTTTATCATTTATAACTGTAACTCGCTGCATGTGCCTGAGCTCTGGCAAGTAGTCACAAACTGCATAATGTTGAGTAATCCGATTATCCCAAATAGCGATAGAATTATCTTCCCAGTGAAATCTAACTTGGAATTCAGGCTTAGAAATATGCTGATATAAGAATTGCAGTATATTATCACTTGGGCCTTGACTTTCATTGATAATATTCCGAGTGAAGGATTGATTTACATTTAAATATTTGAGTCCTGAAATAGGATGTGTTTCAATAATTTTATGAACTGCTGAGCCAACTTTCTTTAGAGCACTGTTAACCGAATCGATGCCTCCTTCTTTATAAAAGTCGTTTCTAAATGTGCCCATGTCATGAATTGCTTCAAGTCCTTCTAAGTGCTCTTTCCATCCATTAGGCAACTCATCATAGGCTGCACTCATGCTAGCCCAAAGCGTATCACCGCCAACTTTTGGAACCTTGACGCCATGTAGTATGCTTGCAAAGGGAGGGTTTGATTTAAAGGTAAGATCTTTATGCCAGTCATTTGTGTCTGGCCTATTATTTACATCATTTTTAAGTAAGACAATGCTTTGGTGTCCCTCAACATGAGGGTAGACAGGATGACCTGGATCAATTTCCCCAAGACTTTCTGCTAATTTCAGGTGAGTATCTGGGGAAATATCCTGGCCTCTAAAAAAAATAACTTGATGCTTAATAAGTGCGCTGTATATTTGCTCAATAGTTTCACTATTTAAATCCTTATTAAGTGAAATTTCAGAGATTGTTGCGCCAATTGAAGGGGTAAGCTGTATGACTTTCATCATCATTTGGTCCAATAGAATTTTCAAGCATTGTAATACAAAAATAATCGATAAGCATTAATTATTTTTTGTATAGCCACCATAACAGAATAAATAATTGAAAAAATAATAATGGGATAACTGATAAAAGAACTACTTCCCAGCTAAAGTTAAAAACAAACCATCCTGCTGAAAGAGCTGCAAAAGCCTGGAGGCCAAAAACTAAAAAATCATTGATTGATTGAACTTTAAACTTTTCATTTTCGTTGTAGGACCTTGGGAGCAAGTTCGTTCCTCCTATAAACAGGAGATTCCACCCAAGACCAAGGAGTACTAGAGACCACCAATAGTTGCTAAGAGCATGACTACTATATGCAATAATAACGGAGGCAAAGAAAAATATAACTCCAAGTATCATCATTCGAGTAAGCCCTAAATATTTCACAATGTACGCTGTAAATAAAGATGGAAGAAACATTGCAATGACGTGAGCCTGTAAGACTGATTTTGTATGATGAAGTGAAAAGCCATCCATTATGTGCATGCTGACTGGTGTTGCAGTCATTACAAAACTCATAACAACATAGCCTGTTGTCGCCGCACATACTGCTACTATAAAAGGCCCTTGCTTAACAATATCCATTAGAGATCTTTTAGAATTATCAATCTGCTGCTTGAACTTTTCAGCTGGCTTAAAGAAGTACATTAATATAAATGCAATAATAAATAAAAGGGAAAGAATGACAAAAGAGCCAACAAAATCTGTATCAAAGTAATCTTTGCCTAAAGTTGCAATTTCAGTTCCGAGAAAAGCCGAAACTAGTCCACCTAAAAGAACAACTGCAGTTGCCTTTGGTCTTTGTTCAAGCTCCACGCTTTCAATTGCTGCAAACCTAAATTGCTGCATAACAGCAACACTTCCACCCAAACAGAAAGATGCAAAGCAAAATAAATAAAATGATTTATTGATGATTGAGAAAATGCAGAGACCAATTAGTAATATTGTATAAATACATGAGCTCAAAAAAACTTTCTTGCGACCAAAAATTGACATCAATCGAATGGCTGGAATGACGCTGATTGCAGTTCCTACTACAATAGTTGCAACTGGCAAGGTAGATAAACTTTTTAAGGGCGCAAGTGCGCTTCCAATAATACCTCCCACAAATAGCATAAAAACGCTAAGTGACATAAAGAGAGCTAGACAGGCAGTTAATATCCAGACATTCTTAGGAAGATTGAACATTGAGCAGTTATCCTATATGGTGGAACATTTATTTCTTCTGAGGCCGCTTCCATTTGCTAATCGTTGATTGTTTATTACGACTCAACGTCAGTTTTTCATCAGGAGCATCTTGAGTAATAGTTGATCCAGCTCCAATGGTTGCATTTTTACCAATTGAGACTGGCGCAATTAATTGGCTATTTGAACCAATAAATGCCCCATCTCCAATGGTTGTTTGGTTTTTATTTACACCGTCATAATTACAAGTTATTACTCCAGCACCAATATTGACGCCCTTACCAACTTGACTATCCCCAATATAGCTTAAATGTGATACCTTTGAGTTGTCACCAATTGTTGATTTTTTTACTTCAACAAAATTACCAATCTTTGCATGATTACCGATCTTGGTTTCTGGACGAATGCGAGCAAATGGTCCAATACTGGCGTGGCTTCCAATAACAGAATCTTCAATAATTGAATTTGGCATGATATGAGCATGATCACCAATTTTAGAGTTTTTTATGATGCAGTTTGGCGAAATTAGTACATTTTTCCCTAGCTTAACCTCACCCTCAAAGACAACATTTACGTCGATAATACAGTCATTTCCAAAAATTAAATTACCTCGACAATCAAAACGACTGGGATCTTTAATAGTGAGACCATCCGACATTAGCTCGTCTGCAATTTTTAACTGGTAAGCTCTTTCAGCCTCTGCCAAGTTATTTTTATCATTGATCCCCATTACTTCTGTTGAATTCTCACATATAAATGAAGCAATATTAACATTATCTTTGACTGCTTTTTCAACAATATCAGTAAGATATAACTCGCCTTGTGAATTATTTGGCTCGAGCTGATTTAAGTACTTTGTTAATAAGGCTCCAGTAATCGCCATAATGCCCGTATTGATTTCATCAATTTCAAGTTCTTCAGTATTTGCATCTTTGTGCTCAATAATTGATTGAATGGATTTTGAAGAGTCTCTTATTATTCGACCATACCCTGAAGGGTCATTCTGAATTACTGTTAAAAGAGAAAAGCCAGTCTTATTTGCTTTTTCAAGTAGATTTATTAATGTTTGAGTTTGAATTAAAGGAACATCGCCATATAGAATAAGACACATGGAATCTTTTTTAATACTGGGGATTGCCTGCATAACTGCATGCCCAGTACCAAGTTGATTTTTTTGTAAAACCCATTTAACTAAATTATTCTGTATTGATTTTTTTACTGATTCTGAGTTATGGCCAATAATTACATTAATTGAGCTTGCCAAAGGCATCGCCGCATCAATGACATGCTGGATTAAAGTCTTATTACCTACTTCATGAAGCACTTTGGATATACTTGAGTTCATTCTTGTGCCTTGGCCGGCAGCTAAAATGATTACATTAACTTCATTATTAGTTGATTGGTTTGGCATTAAAAGTATAGTGTTAGATAGAAAAAAATAGTTTGTATAATGTTACACTTTAGAAATTAAGCTAAGTGAAAATGCGTAAAAAATTACTTGCCGAACTAATTGGAGCTTACATCCTGGTCTTTGCTGGAACTGGTGCCGTGATGATTAATGATATTACTGGATCTCTTGGCCATGTTGGTATAGCGCTCACATTTGGCTTTGTCGTAGTGGCACTAATTTATAGCTTTGCCCATTTATCGGGTGCTCATTTTAATCCTGCTGTGACGATAGCTTTTTGGTCAATAGGGGAATTTGATAGTAAGAAGGTTATTCCATATATTGGCGCCCAGATTTTTGGCGCGATAGCTGCAAGTGCAAGCCTATATTTTTTACTTAATGAGAACTTTGTCACTATGTCGGAGGTGAGCTATCTTGGCGCGACTCTTCCCTATGGCTCAGTAACTCAAGCCTTTGGATTTGAATTGATTTTGACTTTTATATTAATGATTGTTATTTGCTCTTCTGCGGTTCATGGGAAAGCCACTAAAGATTTTGCGGGACTGGCTATTGGCCTTACGGTTGGTCTTGAGGCAATGTTTGCAGGGCCAATAACGGGCGGCAGTATGAATCCAGCTCGAAGTATTGGGCCTGCAGTGATGAGCGGTAATTATGAGCACTTATGGATATATATAGTGGCGACTATTATTGGCGCTGTAATTGCTGCGCAAGTATTTTTAAAGCTTTTTCAATCTGACTCTTAATTAGTTACCATGAAAAAAGTATTGGTTTTGTGTACTGGAAATAGTTGCCGAAGTATTATTGCGGAAGCGCTAATCAATAGTGAGCTTGGTGATCGAATTAAAGCTTATTCGAGTGGCGTATCTGTTAGCGGCTTAGTAAATCCAAATGCAAAAAAAATATTAGAAATTAAGAATATATGGAAGGATGAGTACCATTCTAAAAGATTAGAAACACTCTTGCATATTGACTTTGACCTGGTCATTACAGTTTGTGATAATGCAAGTCAAACTTGCCCTATATTTCCAGGAAAAACAGAGCTAGTTCATTTAGGCTTTGATGACCCAGATGGCAAGGATTTTGAAGATGAGGCGTGTTATAAGCAGGTCAAAGCGAAGCTAATTCCACTGGTAAAATATCTGTTAAATTAATTACTTTTTTTTTAATTCTTGTATAAAATTCGTTTTTTTAGAGGTATTAATAAGTAGTACTAAATAATTCTTTTTATGGAGATAAATAGTTATGACTAAATCAGGAAATATTACTAGTTTATTTGGAAAGTCTCCAATAAGCCCTTTGCAAAAACACATGAAGCAGGTTCATTCCTGTATCAAAGAGTTTGGAGTTTTTGCTAAAGCTGCTCAATCTGAGGACTGGGACAAAGCGCAAGAAGCTCGAGTTTCAATTGGAAATAAAGAGAAAAAAGCTGACCAGTTAAAGAAAAAATTAAGAATGAACTTGCCTAGTACTTTTATGATGCCTTTCTCACGAAGAGATTTGCTTGATGTTCTCTTAATCCAAGACTCTATTGCCAACATTACTAAAGACCTTGCGGGCTTGATGATGACTCGTCATATGGTTTTTCCTAAAGAGTTTGCAGAAGATTTCATAAAGCTTTCTGAGCTCTGTATTAAAACTTCAGGAGCAGCATTGGTGGCGATTAATGAACTTGATGAGTTGTTAGAAACAGCGTTTAGTTCTCGTGAACGTAAAATTGTTGCAGAGATGGTCAAAAAAATTAATGTCCTAGAGCATGATACTGATACGGCTCAAAATGATATCCGTAATAAACTATTTTTGCTCGAATCAGATTTACCTCCTGTAGACGTCATGTTTTATTACCGAGCTATTGAGTGGCTTGGCGAGACTGCTGATGCTGCCCAAAAGGTAGGGTCACGTTTTGAAGTGATGCTAACTAAATAACCGGAGCTCTTCATGGAAATTATTGTACAAAATAGTGATATTCTTATCATGCTGGCTATTGGTTTTGGTTTGTTTATGGCTTGGGGTATTGGTGCTAATGATGTTGCAAATGCAATGGGAACATCGGTAGGCTCTGGTGCAATTACATTTAAACAAGCAGTGGTAATTGCAATTATATTTGAGTTCGCTGGAGCAGTTCTTGCAGGTGGCGAGGTTACGGCAACGGTTCGAAAAGGCATCCTTGATTCTGGATCATTTGTATCTAACCCAGAATTACTGGTGTACGGAATGCTTGCTTCACTTTTAGCTGCAGCTACCTGGCTATTGATTGCATCTTCTCTTGGTTGGCCAGTTTCGACAACGCACTCTATTGTAGGGGCGATTGTGGGATTTGGCGCTGTAGGTGTTGGCGTTGATGCTGTAGCTTGGGGCAAAGTCTATGCAATTATAGCGAGTTGGGTCATCTCTCCAATTATTGCTGGAACGTTGGCTATAGTAATCTTTAAGAGCTTACAGAGCAATATTATTGATACCGAAAAGCCTCTTGAGAATGCTAAAAAATACCTCCCTTTTTATGTATTTTTTGTTGGCTTTATTATTTCTTTAGTGACATTGCTTAAGGGCCTTAAGCATGTTGAGTCACTAAAACATCTTGGTAAGGACCTGCCTACTAGCATGATGATTGCTACCATAGTAGGCATATTGGCTGCTATTCTTGCTGCTATTATTATTAGGCGTATTAAGATAAACCCTGAAGATGATAGTGACTTTTCCTATGCGAATATGGAAAAATTATTTGGCGGACTAATGATTATAACTGCCTGCGCAATGGCATTTGCGCATGGATCGAATGATGTTGCAAACGCTATTGGCCCTTTAGCCGCAGTCTATAGTATTGTTGAGTCAGGAGGAGAGATAGTCTCTAAAAGTGTCTTGCCTTCATGGATTTTATTAGTCGGTGGTGGAGGTATTGTCTTTGGCCTTACAACTTTTGGATATAGAGTAATGAAAACAATTGGTAAGAGTATTACAGAGCTGACGCCTAGTCGCGGTTTTGCTGCTGAACTTGCTGCTGCTACAACTGTTGTTTTTGCATCTTACACAGGACTTCCAGTTTCTACTACGCAGGTACTAGTGGGTGCTGTTCTTGGTGTGGGCATTGCAAGAGGTCTAGCCTCACTTAACTTGAGGGTTATTAATCGAATTTTTCTTTCTTGGATTATCACGCTTCCAGCTGGTGCAATAATGTCGATTTTATTTTTCTTCACATTAAAAGGCATCTTTGGCGTGTCGTGATCTAGTTAAATTTAGTAAAATGCTCAATAATATAACTATAAGTAGAGATTCATTATGACTTTAGAAGAGGTGCAGAAAAAGCTTGAATTAGGGATAGAACAATCTGAAGTCACTATGGAGGGCGATGGCTGTAATTGCTCTGCAGTAATTGTTTCGCCTATTTTTGAAGGGCTATCTTTATTGCAAAGGCAGAGAGCAGTTTTAGGGGTTGTTAAGGAAGAGATAAAAAGTGGCGAGCTTCATGCATTAAGTGTTAAAACATTTACCCCTGCAGAGAGATAGTATATAATTCACGTTCTTTTAAATTTGAAGATATAAAGTTATGCAAACAGACATTCATCCTTCTTACGATACTGTTAAAGTTGTGTGCAGTTGTGGTAATTCATTTGAAACGCGCTCAACTTCGGGTAAAGACGAACTTCATCTTGATGTTTGTTCAAGTTGCCATCCTTTTTATACAGGTAAGCAAAAAATTATGGATACTGCTGGACGTGTTGAGAAATTTAAGTCACGTTACGGCGCATTCAAACGTTAAATACTAATTGATTCACTTTAAAGGCCACAGATGTGGCTTTTTTTGTGTCAGAAGCAAACTAAAATAAAGTTTTATAATGATTATAATCAATCTTTTACTCGGAAATAATAATGGCATTTGATTACATTAATGCATTACTAAAAAAAGAAGTATCTCGCACTCCAATTTGGGTGATGAGGCAAGCAGGTAGATACTTGCCAGAGTATCGTGCTACTAGAAAAATAGCTGGTGATTTTTTAACTTTATGTAAGTCAAGTGATCTTGCATGTGAAGTTACTCTTCAGCCCCTTGAGCGATTTGATCTTGATGCAGCAATTCTTTTTTCTGACATATTAACTATCCCTGATGCTATGGGTTTGGGGCTTCATTTTGTTGAGGGAGAGGGGCCAAAATTTACTAATCCTCTTCACACGCTTAGCAGTATCGAAAACTTAACTAAGCCAGATGTTGGAACTGAGCTTGCCTATGTTAGCGAAGCGGTTTCTGTAATCAAAAAAAACCTTAAAGGTAGAGTTCCATTAATAGGCTTTACTGGGAGTCCTTGGACATTAGCAACATATATGGTTGAGGGCGGCACGAGTAAAACTTTTTCAAAGGTGAAGGGTTTGATGTATGAAAACCCAAAGCACATGCACCAACTTCTAGATGTTCTGGCTGACACTGTTGTAGATTATCTAAATTCTCAAATTGAGGCTGGAGCAGATTCAGTAATGATTTTTGATACTTGGGGCGGTCTTTTAAGTAAAGGCAGTTATGAAAATTTCTCATTAAGGTACATGTCAAAAATTGTTGATGGAATACATCGTAATTATGAAGGAAAAACGATTCCAGTGACACTTTTCACTAAAGGCGGAGCTGCATGGCTCGAACAAATTGCTGCAACCGGATGTGATGCAGTGGGCATTGATTGGACAATCGAACTTGGCGAGGCGGAAAGGAGAGTAGGCTCGCAAGTCGCAATACAGGGTAATCTTGACCCATCAGTGCTTTATGCATCACCTGATGTAATAAAGACAGAGGCTTATAAAGTTCTTGATCAGTTCAAAGGAAAAACTGGACACGTGTTTAATCTTGGGCATGGAATTACGCCGGATGTTAATCCAGAAAGTATGAAAGTTTTAGTGGATGCAGTCCACTCTTATTCAGCTAAAAATAAATAAACTCTATCAAATAGACATTAAATTGAGTTTAACTTTGTCTATGTTAAAATTTAATTAAAAATAGCATTAATAATTATGTCACGAATCTTAAACATTTTCAAAAAACTAGAAGCTAAGAGCAAGACTGCTTTTATTCCATTTATCACTGCTGGCGATAGTGGCCTAGATAACTCCGAAGCACTGGTCTTTACTTTGGCAGATAGTGGCGCAGATATTATAGAGTTAGGTATGCCTTTTTCAGACCCTATGGCTGACGGGCCAGTAATTGCAAAATCACATGAGAGGGCTGTTGCAGACGGCGTTAACTTGCATGATGTTTTTGCAATAGTTGAGAGATTTAGAGAGCATAACCAAACTACTGGCATCGTCTTAATGGGCTATACGAATCCAATTGAGGTGTTTGGTTACAAAGAATTTGCGCTTAGAGCTCATGAAGCAGGGGTAGACGGAATTTTGGTTGTTGATATGCCTCCAGAAGAGGTCCATGATCTTAAGAAAGAGCTCGATAAGTTGGAGATTGATCTTATTTTTTTGGTTGCCCCTACAACCACTGATGTGCGCTTACAATATATTGCAGAAATGGCAACTGGCTACATATACTTTGTTTCATTGAAGGGTGTAACAGGCGCAGGAAATCTCGATGTTGAATCTGTTAACCATCACTTGGAAAGAATGAGAAAGTATTTTAAATTGCCAGTGGGAGTTGGTTTTGGGATAAGTAATGCCGAAGTCGCGAAACAAGTTGGTGAGAATGCAGATGCAGTAATTGTTGGTAGCGCTCTAGTTTCAATTATTGAAGAATTATCCAGTGACAAAGATACAATGATTACGAAGGTTGGGAATCTAGCAAAGGAAATCTCAAATGCAATTAATTAATTTACAAATACTATGAGTTGGTTAGAAAAAATTATGCCATCTATTGGCATAAATACTAAAAAAAATATCCCAGAAGGACTTTGGAGTAAATGCCCAGAGTGCAGTCGAGTTCTTTATCAAGAGGAACTTGAGCGGCTTCATTATGTTTGTCCAAAGTGCGACCATCATTTAAGAATATCTGCAAGAAAACGCATAGAGGGCTTCCTGGATAATGGTCAGCAACTGGAGATTGCGGCTAATATCCAGTCAGTAGACCCACTTCAGTTTAAAGATCAAAAAAAATACAAAGATCGTTACCATGATGCTCAAAAAAAGACCAAGGAAAAAGATGCTTTAGTTGTTAAAACCGGATTATTAAAAGGCATGCCAATTGTAGTTGCAGCTTTTGATTTTAGTTTTATGGGCGGCTCAATGGGGTCAGTTGTTGGAGAGAAGTTTGTGAGAGCTGCGAATATTGCTATTGAAAATAAACATCCTTTTGTTTGTTTTTCTGCAAGTGGCGGCGCTCGAATGCAGGAAGGGCTTTTTTCTCTAATGCAAATGTCAAAAACTTCACTTGCTGTTAAATTATTAGCTGATAATAAAATTCCGTTTATTTCAGTCTTAACTGATCCAACAATGGGCGGCGTTTCAGCAAGCTTAGCAATGCTAGGCGATGTACAGATTGCTGAACCCAATGCAAGAATAGGATTTGCTGGAGCAAGAGTTGTTGAGCAAACAGTTCGAGAAGAGTTGCCAGAAGGATTTCAAAGAAGTGAATTTTTACTTGAGAAGGGTGCTATTGACATGATAGTACATAGGTCAGACTTGAGTCAAAAAGTCTTTCAGATTCTCTCTGCACTTCACCTCAATAATCAAAAATAATAGTAATATTTTTTACGTGAATCAAGCTGATAAATTTTGAAAATATTTTTGGCCAATCCAAGAGGTTTTTGCGCTGGCGTTGATCGCGCTATAGAGATAGTTGAGCGTGCAATTGAAAAACATGGGGCGCCCATTTATGTCCGTCATGAGGTTGTTCATAATAAATTCGTTGTTAGTAACCTTAAAAAGAAAGGCGCAATTTTTGTTGAAGAAGTTGAAGAAGTTCCAAAAGGAAGTGTTGTAATTTTTAGTGCGCACGGAGTATCACAAGCTGTGAGAAAAGAGGCTGCTGAGATTTCAGATATTATTTATGATGCAACTTGTCCTTTAGTAACAAAAGTACATAAAGAAGTTGTAAGGCGCCAGAAGCAAAGTCATCAAGTTATTCTGATTGGCCATGCCGGTCATCCTGAGGTTGAGGGAACCTTAGGGCAGTCAAATTCCTCTAATCATATTACTTTAGTTGAATCAATTAATGACATTGAAGCTTTAGAGCTGTCTGAAGATCTAGATATTTCTTATACAACGCAAACTACTTTATCTGTTGACGATACAAAGCAGATTGTCAACTCTTTAAAAACTAAGTTTCCAAAAATTCAAGAACCTAAAAAAAGTGATATTTGTTATGCAACTCAAAATCGCCAGGACTCAGTCAAAGCTATGATCAAAAATTCAGAAATACTTCTTGTTATTGGTTCAAAAAATTCTTCTAATTCTAATCGACTAAAAGAGATTGCAGAAAATGCAGGCAAGCCCGCTTATTTAATTGATGGGGCAGCTGATATTCAAAATGAATGGCTAAATGGTGTTCATTCGATAGGAGTTACAGCTGGTGCATCAGCTCCAGAGGTTCTGGTTCAAGCAGTGGTATCCTATTTAATGATGAATGGTGGAAGTGAAATTATTGAAGTAAGCGGCGCTAAGGAATCTGTAAATTTTCCAATACCAAGTGAATTGAGAGTTTAATAATAAACAATTTAATCGATAGAGATTTAGGAATTAAAATTTTATGAAAAAATATGGGATTTATGGAATTGGAGCTGCAATAGTTGATACTGAAGTTATTGTTAGCGATTCATTTTTAAATGACAATGAGATTGGCAAAGGCCTGATGACTCTTGTTGATGAAAAACGACAAAAATACTTAATAGATGAGCTGACTAGTCAACGCGTTCCTGTTAAAAGGAGTTGTGGAGGGTCAGCGTGTAACACGATTGTAGCGGCAAGTAGGTTTGGATCTTCAACTTTCTTTTCTGGCAAAGTTGCAGATGACGATGAGGGTGTATTTTTTGTTAAAGATTTAAATCGTGCGGGTGTAGATTTTCATCAGGTTGACGCTTCTAGCGGCATAACAGGTAAATGTTTGGTGATGATTAGTCCTGATGCTGAACGAACTATGAATACTTATTTGGGTGCTAGTCTGGAACTTTCATATCGTGAAGTTGATGAAGAGGCTTTAGCAGCTTCAGACTGGCTATATATTGAAGGGTATGTTGTGACTGATGACGAAAGAACAGCTGTTGCAAGAGATGCTATGATTTATGCTAAAAAAAATGGGGTTAAGACTTCACTGAGCCTTTCTGATCCATTCGTTGTCGAGGTTTTCTCAGAAAATATAAGAACTATTATTGGCGATGATGGTGTGGATTTAATTTTTTGTAATGGCGATGAGGCTAGAAGTTTTACCGGAACTCATACAGTAGAAGCGGCAGCTGAAGCTTTAAAGAAATATGCTAAGACCTTTGCTATTACAAGAGGAGCAGGTGGTTCACTGGTATTTGATGGAGTTAACTTGATTCAAACTCCAGGAGTACTTGCAAGTGCAGTTGATACGAATGGTGCAGGTGATATGTTTGCTGGCTCATTTTTATATGCCTTAGGACTTGGAAAAGATTTTTCCTGGGCTGCAGATTTTGCTAATGCTGCTTCATCTAGAGTGGTAAGTCAATTTGGTCCAAGAATCAAAGTTATTGAATATATTAGCCTTAAGCAGCAATTTAGGGTTTAAGCAGAGAGATCTAGAGTAAATAAATCGAGCTTTAATTTTGAATTATTTAGGTGCTAGTTCCAGTATGTGATATTTCATAACAGTATGTGATATTTCATAACTCATATTAGTCTATAATTTACTATCAAAGGGGCTAGTTAACTTAGGATTATAAGATGAAAAATGCAATCGGCAAGTTGTTCCAATTGAGAAAAGCGCTTGATGAGTGTGAAAAAGAGTTTGGTTTAGCAGAATATTCTGAAGTTGAGAGAGCTGTATTTTCTTTTGTAACTTCAAATATTAATGCAACAATCACTTCTATAAAAAAAGATTCATACTTCTCTAAATATTCTCTTTCAACTATAAAAAGGGCAGTTCTTTTTCTAACCTCTAGGGGCTTGATAAGGGCTGAGCAGTCTTCAGAAGATAAAAGAGAAATGATTCTAACAATACATAGTTAGATTTTTTTTTAGAACTGTGTAATAATAGGTCTTTTTTGATAAAGACTGGGGTTAAATATTTTTTAAAAGTGTCGGATTGTGAAAACTCACCTATTTTGATAAATAAATAGGCAAAGCGTCTGCGTAGTTGCAAGTTAGTGAATCAATAATAACGTGTAATGTACTTTTAAAAGTTGGTCATATATAAATGACCTCGTATTTAGTGCAAGTAAAATACATGGCTAGGATTATAAATAAACCCTCAATAAACATTTCGAGTTTTTTGCTGAACTCGCTCATTACATTTGTAATAGTAGTTTTTGTTACTTTTATTAATGGAACTGTCACTCTTGAGATTGGCAACTTAGTTTGGCTTCCAATTGGAGCTGTATCATTATGCTATCTTTTATTTGGATTTAAAGTGTGCATATCTGTTTTCATAGGTATTTCGTTGTCCTCTTATTTATTTCATAATGGTACTTTTTCTGGGTTAGCTTTATTGCATCTTGTGGGTACATTCTCTCCACTGTTAGCTATTGCCGCTATGAAATTCTTTAAATTATCGACATTTTTTGATGGAAGTAAAATTGTATTTCAGCACTTGCTTTTTTTGGGAATTTTAACTGCTTTATTTAATACACTAATGAAATTCTTTGTTTTCTCATACTCTGGCATTGAGATTAATGCTTTGAAATTTATACAGAGCTATTTAATTGGTGATGTTTTAGGATGTCTAGTTGTATTATTTTTTGCAGCTCTAGTTATCGTGCCTGGAATACGTAAATTTGCTCCAAATCTTGTACCTTTAGAGAAGTAAGCTTACAGCTTAATCAGAAAGTCTCTTCATACCAAACTGGTTAACAATTCCCTAACTTTTTCTACTCGTGAAATACTGTGCTCCATTTCTTCTTTAAAAATAAGAGTATTTTGATTTTTTAATTGATAAATTAAGGGTTGCTTTTGAATTAAATCAATAATTTTTATCGCTTCTATTGTGTTATTTTTATTTAGAGTAATTTCTGCTTTCTCATCATAGATATTGATTTTAAGTATTCCTATTTCCTTAGAGTATATTTTTAATGAAGTTGATGCAAATAGATTATTAGTTTGTTCTGGGAGAAGACCAAAGCGATCAATCATTTCTATTTTAAGATCTTTTAGTTCATCGTCATTTGCTGCACTTGCAATTCGTTTATAGAGAATTAATCGCTCATGAACATCTGTCAAATAAGTATCAGGAATTATGCAGGCTATTCCAGAGATAATCTCCACCTCTTCAATTAATGCATCTTTAATATCAAGTTTGGTATTATTTTTTATTGCCTGAATGGTACGCTTTAATAAGTCATGATATAAATTGAATCCTATTTCTGATATTTTTCCACTTTGATTTTCTCCAAGTAAGTCTCCAGCACCTCTTATTTCAAGGTCATGATTGGCTAGCATAAATCCTGCACCAAGCTCTTCTAGTGAGGCTATTGCATCTAGTCGTTTTTTTGCGTTTGCTGTAATGGATTGGTGAGACTTGATGATAAGATAAGCGTATGCCTTATGGTGTGACCTGCCTACTCTGCCTCGAAGTTGATGCAGCTGGGCAAGTCCAAAATTTTGTGCATTATTAATAATAATTGTATTAGCACTTGGGATATCAATTCCAGTTTCAATAATTGTAGTACAAACTAAAAGCTGAAAGCGCTGATGATAAAAATCCGCCATTATTTGTTCAAGCTCTTTACTCGGCATTTGGCCATGAGCGATTCGAACTTTTAGGTTTGGCATTAGATTGCTCAATGATTCTGCCATATTGTCGATCGTATCAATATCATTATGAACAACAAAAATTTGCCCACCTCGATGTAACTCTCGAGAGCATGCTTCCTTTATAGTATTTTTATCCCATTCATCGACAAAGGTTTGTATTGCTGTTCTTTTAGCTGGAGGGGAGGCAATAATTGACATTTCTCGTAGCGCGCCTAAAGCCATATTTAGTGATCTAGGAATAGGTGTTGCTGTCATTGTTAATATGTCACTTTGACCGCGAATTTTTTTGAGTGATTCTTTTTGCTTTACGCCAAATCGATGCTCTTCATCAATAATAATCAAGCCTAAATTATGATATTTAATAGTTCCTTGAATCAGTTTGTGAGTTCCTATAACAATATCAATCTTTCCATCCTTAAGATTTGATTTGATTTCATTTTGTTCTTTTGTGTTTTGGAATCTGGAAAGAGATTTAATTACAATTGGAAATTTGGAAAAACGATCATTAAAGGTTTGATCATGCTGGTTTGCTAATAGAGTCGTAGGAACAAGAATTGCAACTTGCTTGCCAGATTCAACAGCTATAAAAGCTGCTCGCATTGCAATTTCAGTCTTGCCAAACCCTACATCTCCGCAGACTAATCGATCCATTGGTCTTTCAGACTGCATATCTAAAAGAACATCATCCATTGTTTTTAATTGGTCTGGAGTTTCTTCAAATGGGAAGCTAGAAACAAAAGAACTATAAGAATCACTTGGCGCAGGATAAGCAAACCCTTTTTGAGATTGACGCTTTGCATAAATTTCTAATAGCTCAGCGGCAACATCATAAAGCGCTTCGGCTGCTTTTCTTTTTGCTTTGGTCCACTGCTGACTCCCTAGCTTATGAAGAGGCGCATTATCTGAGCTTGCACCAGAATATCTAGAAATTAAGTTAAGCGCTGCAATGGGAACCATTAATATTGAGCCATTTGCATACTCAAGTGACAGAAAATCTTGCTGATTCCCATCAAAACTTCGACTTTTAAGTCCTAAATATCGGCCAACTCCATAATGTTCATGAACGACTGGATCGCCTAACTGAATCTCAACAAGACTTTTAATTGCCTCATCAAAATCTTTATGTTTTGCTCTTCGTCTTCTTCTCTGCTTTACAGCATCCTGACCGAATAAATTAGTTTCGGTAATAATTGCAATCTGCTCAAAAAGAACACCCTCGCTGAGACTTGCATTAGTTATGCTGAGTTTGTTATCTTGATTATGAAAATCACTCCAATTAGAACAATCATTTACTTTAAGTTGGTGAGTTGAAAGCAAGTCAGTAAGGACACTTTGCCTGCCTTCTGATTCACAAACGATTAATACTTGACCCTTAAAATTTTCAATAAACTTAATTAATTTATTAAGTGGTTTTTTTGTTTGAGCTTCTATTTTAAGTGGAGGAAGGATAGAGGAAGGGAAGTTCAAGCCTTCTTTTTTTTCTATTTTTGAACTTTGTATTTGTATTTGTTTTCTATCTATAAGTTTTTTGAAAATTTTTTCAGTACTTAAAAAAACTTTATTGATTTCTAGTGGAAGCCTTTCTAATGAACCTTTGCAATACTCAAAACGCTCTAATAATTCTTTAGTTTGAAGCTCCATTGCTTCACCAAGGCCTTTTTGATAAACAATTACAGGCTCATTCGAAATATAATCAAACAGAGTTTCAGTTTCTTTAAAGAATAAAGGTAAATAAAATTCAATTCCCCCCGGATAACGCCCCTCACTCACTTCGCTATAAATGAATCCATCAGTATTACCAAATTCTGATAAATAGTTGTCTTTAAAGGTTGCGATGCTTTCACTGTCTGTTGCAAATTCCCTAGCTGGGAGTAGTTTGATTTCTTTAACAATTTCAATTGAGCGCTGTGAAGATGTATCAAAAGATCTAATTGAGTCTATCTCGTTATCAAATAGGTCTATTCGATAAGGATTATTAGTGCCCATTGGGTATAAATCAATTAAGGCGCCCTTAATACAGAACTCACCTTGCTCCATCACTGTTGTTACCCTGCGGTATCCAATTTTTATCAGGTTTTCTGAAAAGGATTCAATCTCAAGATTTTGATTAGTTTTTAGGTGAAGACTATATATTTCAATATAATTCTTTGGACATAATCTTTGGGATAAGGTCTCAAGTGTTGTTATTACAATGCCAGATTTAAGAGAGGGTAGTTTTGAGAGTGTTTCTAATCTTGATGAAACAATATCTGGATGTGGAGAGAAATGGTCAAATGCTAAAACCTCCCAACTTGAAAAATCTAATATGTCTAAAGAAGTATTAAAAAATTTGAGTGCCTTTTTAACTTCATCATAATGAGAAATATCTTTTGCAATATAAAGTACTACTTGATTTGTAGACTCAGCAAATTCAATAAGGGCTAAAGCTTCTGAAGACCCAAAAAGAGATCCCCAATAACTTTTTAAGCCATATGAAAAAGGCTTAAATTCTTCTGGATATAAAATGCTCATAGGATATGAACATTTTCCTTAGCTAGCATTTTAATAAGTTGGATTGTTGGAAGTCCAATTAGGCTGTTAGGGTCACTCCCCTCCATATTACTAAATAATGCAATTCCTAGTCCTTCAGACTTGAAACTACCAGCACAATTAAGAACATCTTCTTTATTTAAATAGGACAAAATTTGATTATCAGAAAGTTGTTTAAAGGTAACCTTAAAAAGCTCAACATGAGTTTGAATTTTTAAGGTTTCAGTATTTAAGAGAGCCAATCCAGTAAGGAATGTAATGGTTTTTCCAGAGCTGCTCTTTAGCTGTAAAAAAGCATTCTCATGGCTGCCTGGTTTAGTAAATATTTCATCTTGTGCATTATTTCCATTACCCAAGGTCGCAACCTGATCTGATGCAATTATGAGGCCAGAGTGAGATTTTGCAACCTCTAAGGCCTTTTCTTGAGATAGCCGGAGTGCTAAGTTAAAAGGGGACTCACCGTTCTCCCTGCTTTCATTAATATCTGGCGATGCTGTTTCAAAGGCTATACCAAGCTTCTCTAAAATAGCTTTTCTAAATGGCGATGATGAGGCTAGAATGAGTGACACTAGAAGTTTAAAAATTGTAAAATATTCTAATATTTTACTTCAATCAGGCAGAATTTATGAGCTTATCAATAGTAGT
>Ga0209089_10001414_pt1 | contig 21911 bp, 15 predicted proteins | sample ArcticOcean_MG_C_FD_187431 | JGI IMG/M metagenome (GOLD analysis project Ga0209089, IMG submission 187431) | Marine microbial communities from western Arctic Ocean - ArcticOcean_MG_CB2_150 (SPAdes) (version 2) | ecosystem: Environmental > Aquatic > Marine > Oceanic | place: Arctic Ocean: Canada... | reverse complement strand
TACTTGCGCCACATAAATTCCAAAAATTTCTTAACCCTTTTGCAGGACCAACAAGTAAATTATCATCTGGTGTATGAGTAATCAATCCGTTTATTACAGTGCTTATTCCGACCTCTTTAAATAACGGTACAATCTCCATGCATCGCTCTAAGTAAGGCATAAGTCTCTCTAAGTCTCCCTCAAAGAGCTCTCTATCGAATGACCAGTCCACCCCATCTAGCGCCCAAGGTTTAGATCCTCTTGTTTCATAGGGGCCAATTAAAAAACCGCTACCTTCTTGTCGAATATATGAAGCCGCAATAGAGTCACGGGTTACGGGAAGTTCTTTTGTAAGGGCGGCAATATCTGGATGGTTATCAGTAATTAAATACTGATGCTGTAAGTTAACTAGTGGCACATAAGAGCCAACCATTGCACCAACTTGTGGTGAGAAACAACCGCCAGCATTCACAACATGCTGAGCGATAATATTACCTAATTCAGTGACAACTTCGTACTCACCAGTTGGAAGAATGTTAATATCAATCACTCGGTTAAAGTTACTAACCTCGGCACCTGCTTTTTTGCTAAGTTGCGCTAATTGAGTTACTACAGTTGTAGGGTCTACATGTCCGTCGTTAGGTGTATATAAAATGTTTCTTGCTTTATCAAAGTCCATCATTGGGTTGATAATTGAAGCCTCTTCCTTTGAGACAAAATACATTTCACAGCCAATATGGTTTGATTTACTTATAATGTTTTTAAACCACTGCTCTTCAACTTCATCGTGTCCAACTCTTAATGAACCAGTTTTATGAAACGATGAAGGGAGTCCAGTTTTTTCGGGCAGAATCTCGTCGTATAGTTTTATTGTGTATTCATGAATGTTAGACAACGTATGGTTGCCATTAAAATTTGGGCACAATCCAGCTGCATGCCAGGTAGAGCCACTAGTAAGTTCTCCTTTTTCTACTAGAACAACATCAGTCCAGCCTTCCAGTACAAGATGATACATAAGGTTAACACCTAGTGATCCACCACCAATTATTACTACTTGAGCGTGTGACTTCATATGAATTATTTATTTTTTAAGTGGTTTGCGACCAATATCTTTTCTGCTTAGTTTGATATTAAACTTTTCGCGTAATTGTTTGTCAACGTCGTCACTAATGTGATTTGGAAAGTGTTCTGATAGTATTTCTTTTTTTTGTTGAATTGCTTTTTCCAATATAACGGGTTTTCCCATATCAGCCCAATCATTAGGGCTTTCTCTATCACTTAAATCAGGAAAGATGTATTCACTCTGCATAACGCTAATTGTTAGCTCTGACCCAAGGTAGTGAGCTTTATCGTTCAAGCAAACATCTTTAATCGTTTCAAAACAAAGAGACTCTTCACTATCATCACTAAACCCTTTAGTTATCCTCATTGAGGCGCCCAATAAATCATTATCCAGTAGTAAACTTTCAGGGCAGGTTCCTAAAAGGCTTGCGTACATTCCTGCAGATTCGTAAATTATATTGGCTCCAGCAATTGCTGTAACTGTATGAGTAGACGCCCTCTCTGAGCCTGCTTGAAAATCCGGGAATTTGGAGTCTGTCATTCCTGCAGGTGTTCCAGTTGGAAGGTTCAAGTGGTTGCCCATTTGTGCGCAAGCTGCAGAAATTAACCCTTGTTCTGGAGAGCCTCCGACCATTGAGCCGGTTCTTAAGTCAGACACAAAAGGCCATGTACCAAGAATTGCAGGTGCGCCTGGTTTAATAGCGTTCACATATACGAGTCCACCTAGGCACTCAGCCCATGCTTGAGATACAACACCTGGAAGCAGTGGTGGAGCTGTTGCTCCAGCTTGACCGGCTGATAGAAGTAATATTGGCATGCCACCTTCAACGCCTACACGTAAACACTCTAATGACTCCTCTGCAAATTTCATTGGAGGTACAACATGGCAGTTACTCATACTTATAAAAGGCCTCTCACGCCATTTTTCCTCACTGCCAGCAATAATATGAAGCATTTCAAGAGCATCAGTTACGTGATGTGACTCTGTAAAACTAACACCCCCATGCTTTTCAGTTCCCATTGCTACACAATAAACTGAGTTTTGATCCATCTCACGTGGGCTAACAATATCTCTTAAGACACAAGTGCGTTGAAACATATGAATATGTTCACATTGATCAGCAATTCTCGCCATATCATATAGGTCTTGACTTTCGGATTCTCGATACTCATTGTTTTCTGGGTCGGCTATAAGAACTGCAGCACCAGCAGTTGAGAAGTGAACTCTTGAGCCACTTAAATCCAAGTCATGTTTTGGCGATTGGCCGTGAAGAACGAGACCACGCTGTGAAAGGTTCATCGCTTTTTCAACAACCTCTCGTGGCATTCTTAATCTGCCATCATCTCCAAGAACCGCTCCAAAACCAACACAAGTCTCGATGCAGTGAGGAGTAGCATCAGCAAACCCAATTTCTTCTAGGATTCGATAAATATTAGCTTCGATTGATAAAACTTGCTTATCACTTAGTGGTTTATATCTCCCACCAATTTCACCGGCATTAACTGGTTTTTTATCTTCTGCAAGAGGCGCACTTCGTAAGGCAATCCTTGCCTCTCTTCCACCTGATTTTCTTCTTGTCATATCGAGAAATTTAGTAGTATTATATTTTGCATTTTGATACTAAATTAGATGCCTGTCAATTATTTTTTTATGTTGTTACTTTTGATAAAATCTATATCATATGTCGTTTAATTATCTTATGGTAAATAGTAATGTCCCGTAATGAGCTTTTGATTGATTATAGTCCTTCACGTAAGGCTATTAGAGATGCACGAGTTATGAAAGAAAGCGAGGCTATATCTCGATTAATCCAAATAGAAAATACAACTGTTAATCAGAGAGTAGAGATTAGCCAGAAAACATCTAACTTAATTATTAAATTACGTAAAACTAAAAAACCGGATTTATTGTCTCAATTTATTGCTGAATACAACTTAAATAGTGAAGAAGGCCTCTCTTTAATGACCTTAGCTGAGTCTTTTTTAAGGGTTCCAGACAACAAAACTAGAGACAAACTTTTTTCAGATAAGATCTCTAATAAGCCTTGGTCTAAGCACTTACGTGGTGGAAAATCTTCCATGGTCAGTATTGCAACTATTGCGCTCAGTATTGCAGATATGATGATCAGTCATGGCCATAATAATTCTATTAAGGGCCGTATTAAGCATGCTTTAGAAATTTTGTCTAGGCCAGGAATTCGCTTTAGTACAGGAAGTGTGATGAAGTTTTTTGGAACTCAGTTTGTTTTTTCAGAAGACATAGAAAGTGCTTTAGCTGTTAATAATCAGGATGCGCATTCATTTGACATGTTGGGAGAGGCGGCATGGACAATGGCTGATGCAGATCGATATTTCAATGCATACAAAAATAGTCTAATTGCTATTGGTAAAAATAATAAAGGAAATGATATATATAAAGCGGACGGCATATCTGTAAAACTTTCTGCGCTTCATCCAACCTATAACTTTATGCACAAGGATCGTGTTATATCCGAATTAGTGCCTAAAGTCTTGGCTTTGGTTGAAATTGCTCAAAACTATAATATTGGTATCAATATTGATGCAGAAGAGTGCGAGCGCTTAGATATTTCGCTTGACGTTATTGCAGAAATAGTTAATTCAATTGAGCATTCAAAATGGAAAGGATTTGGAGTCGTTGTTCAGGCTTATCAAAAAAGAGCACCTTATGTTATTGAATGGCTTTATGAGTTAAGTAAAAAAAGCAACCTAATGATCATGGTTCGATTAGTTAAAGGCGCCTACTGGGATAGTGAAATTAAGAAATCTCAAGAGCTCGGTGATATTGACTATCCAGTGTTTACAAAAAAATCAAATACAGATTATTCGTTTATAGCTTGTGCTCAAAAACTACTGAGTATGAGGGATTTTATTTATCCACAGTTTGCGAGCCATAATGCCCATACTCTAATTAGTGTGTGTGAAATTGCAGGAGACAATATAGGCTTTGAAGTTCAACGACTTCACGGAATGGGTGAGTCACTTCATGCGATTCTTTCAAGTCAATATGGAGTTTTGTCAAGAGTTTATGCACCTGTTGGAAACCATAAAGACTTACTCGCATATCTCATGAGAAGGTTGCTTGAGAATGGTGCTAACAGTTCATTTATTAATCATTTGTTTGATAAAAGTGTTAAACCTGAGGAGTTAGCATCAAATATACTGGCTGAGGTTGAGCAAGATAAAGAGCATTCTCATCCTAAGATCCCTTTACCCAAAGACATTTATCAAAGTATTCGAGAGAATTCTAGTAGTGTAATGCTATCAGAGCAAAATGAGGTTGATCTTTTGTATCAACGACAGCAGAAATGGCTAAAACATAAATGGCATGCTAAATCGATATTATCTAGTAGCCATATTGATAATGACACTGCTCATAAGGTCATAAATCCAGCTGATTTTAGTGATGAAGTTGGTGATGTAATTTATGCTACTGAGTCTGACCTTGATGAATGTTTAAGTACTGCAAATGAGGCTTTTACAAGTAATGGTTCAAGCCACCCTCAAATACTTGAAAGCCTTGCGATTGCTGCTGACCTTTTCGAATCTAATCGAGCTGAGCTTTTGGTTATAGTAATGAGAGAAGCTGGAAAAACGTACCAGGACGCGATTGATGAAGTTCGAGAGGCAGTAGATTTTTTGAGATATTATGCAAACTTAGCTCAAAATGTTATACCAACTAAGCGAGAAGGGTTGGGTGTTTTTGTTTGTATCAGTCCTTGGAATTTTCCTTTGGCAATTTTTACAGGTCAGATTGCTGCTGCACTAGCAGCAGGAAATTCTGTAATCGCTAAGCCCGCAGAAAGTACCTCTTTAATTGCATTTAGATCGACACAATTACTAATTGAGGCTGGAATCCCACTGGGTGCTTTGCAGTTAGTTTTAGGTCAAGGATTGGATGTAGGGTCCTACCTTGCAAGTCACCCAAGTATTTCTGGTGTGGCATTTACGGGTTCAACAAATGTAGCTAAATTAATTAAGAAGAACTTAATACAAAACGGTAATTCGAGGGCAAGAGTGATCGCGGAGACAGGTGGATTGAATGCCATGGTTGTTGACTCCACAGCGCTATCTGAGCAAGTAACACGAGATGTTATTGATAGTGCATTTAAGAGTGCAGGTCAACGCTGTTCGGCTCTTAGAATTCTGCTTATTCAAGATGATTGCTTTGACACTACAATTTCAATGATTAAGGGCGCTATGCAGGAATTAATACTTGGAAATCCACAAAATTTAAGGACTGATTGCGGACCAGTAATTAACTTAAATGCAAAAACAAAGCTGCTTGATCATATTAAGAGTTCAACTCTAAAAAATACAGTCTCATTATCATCCAGTAACAATATTAGTAATGGTCACTATGTTGCACCAACTATTATTGAGCTTGATGATATTGATCAGATTAATGAGGAATTTTTTGGCCCCATTCTTCACGTGATTCGTTACTCAACTGAAAGTCTAATGGAGACAATCGATAAGTTAAATGAGAAAGGATATGGGTTGACGTTTGGTGTTCACTCTCGAATCAAAAGTCAAGTGGATCAGATTGTTTCTAGAATCAATGCAGGCAATATTTATGTGAACAGAAACCAGGTTGGAGCTATTGTAGGCTCACAACCATTTGGTGGCGAGGGTCTATCAGGAACTGGTCCAAAAGCAGGAGGTCCACATGCACTTCATGGCTATAGTAGAAGTGTATCAACTGGACGAGTAAGTAATCAAAAGTTAACATTATCAGATACCACTTTTAATATAGGTGATATTGAAAAGAGTAGCCCTATGATTAATGATGATATGGTGAAAAAATTAAGACAAGAATTTTCTTCACTTGGCGGAGAATTTTTTAATTTTTTAACTGAAACAATTGAATCCTATAACTCTATTATTTCTTTACCTGGACCTACAGGCGAATCCAATGAGCTGACATACCAAGCAAAGGGCTGCGTACTTTGTTTTGGACCATCAGAGACTGACTCGATTAAACAAACTATTTTAGCTTTGGCTCTTGGTAATAGTGTAATCAGTCAAATAAACTCAAAGGTTTTTTCTTCTTTAGTTGATATAGGCTTTAATAAAAACAGTATTACTAGACTAGAAGGTATGCCAAGTAATGAAATTTTTGAAAACAATCACTACCATGCCATCATGTATTTTGGCGATGCGTTGTCAGTTGAAAGAATTTTGGAAAATAAGCGCGAAGAAATAATCCCAATTGTGAGCTCGATTTATGAACCCTGGCAATTGGTTAAAGAGCGGGTAATATCTGTTGATACCACCGCATCAGGGGGAAATGCAAATTTATTAGCGCTATAGATTATGGAGACGTTAAACGTCTTTACTGCTTTCGAAATTAAATTTTGCACCCTTTCTGATTCCAGATGGCCATCTTGAGGTGATTGTTTTAAGTTGGGTATAGAAGCGTACTCCTTCCATTCCATGAATTGAAGAGCCACCAAAAAGTGAACGCTTCCAGCCGCCAAAACTATGCATTGCAACTGGTACTGGAATTGGAATGTTGACGCCAACCATGCCAACCTTAACATTTGAGGTGAAGTGACGCGCGGTATCACCATCGCGAGTGAAAATAGCGGTTCCATTGCCATACTCATGATCATTTACAAGCGCTAAAGCTTCATCATAAGTTGACACTCTTACAACCGATAAAACAGGGCCGAAAATTTCATCAGTATAAATAGACATATCTGACGTTACATGATCAAAAAGACATCCTCCAACAAAAAAACCTTCTTTTTTAGTCTCTGATCTTCCATCTACTTTCAGTTCTGCTCCTTCATTAATGCCAGCCTCAATATAAGATACAATTTTTTCTTGACTTGCTTTAGAAACAACTGGCCCCATCTCAACTTCTGGATCATCATAAGAGCCAATATTTAAAGACATAACTTTCGGTATTAAAGATTCAATCAGTTGATCTGCAGTCTCATCACCAACAGCTACAACAACTGAGATTGACATACATCTTTCACCAGCTGAGCCATAGGCAGCACCAATAATGGCATCACTGCTTTGTTCAAGATCAGCATCAGGCATAACAATCATATGATTTTTTGCACCACAAAGAGCCTGAACACGTTTGTTATTTTTTGAACCTTCTTGGTAAATGTATTCACCGACATTAGTCGAGCCTACAAAACTAACAGCACGAACTAGTGGGTTGGTTAGTAATTCATCTACAGCCTCTTTGTCACCAACAATTGTATTTAATACGCCATTAGGGAGTCCTGCTTCGTGCATGAGTTCCGTTAATCTTAGTCCGCAAGAGGGAACTTTTTCAGAGAGCTTTAAAACGAAGGTATTACCACATGATATTGCAACTGGATACATCCACATAGGAACCATCGCCGGAAAATTAAAAGGGACAATACCAGCACAGACACCAATTGGTTGGCGTAAGTTATGACTATCAATTCCCCTTGATACATTAGCACTAAAATCAGATTTAAGATGATTATTAATTGCCGTACAGTATTCAACTATTTCTAGACCTCTTCCCACTTCGCCTATAGCATCAGCGAAGGTCTTACCATGCTCTTGAGAGACAAGCTCAGCTAATTCATCGGTATGTTTGATAATAAGTTCACGATAAGTAAACATAATTTGAGCACGTTTTGATGGAGGTATTTGGCTCCAGCCTTCAAGTGCATTGCTGGCCGCTTGGATTGCATTTTCAGTATCTTTTGAGCCCGCCCCTTCTATTTGCCTAATAACCTTACCCTTAGCTGGATTATATATATCAAAAATACGACCAGAACTACCTGAAACTTTTTCGCCACCAATGATGTGCTGTAATTGATTAATAGACATAATATAAATTATTGAATTAAGGGGGTTAATATACCAAGAAATAGATTTTAATTATTGTTAATTCCTTTACTGGATTATCTTTTAATGTACTTTGGTTCAGTGTAGGTATTTGAAATAATTATAACATATGTTCTATTTTTAGAATAATAGAAAACATATACATGATTTTATGTATACTAAATTTCTTGAAGTTAAAACATCTGCTTCAATATTGAAGTTAATTTTGACTTCAAAAAAATGTAATGATAGGAGAAATATAACATGTTTAAAATAAATAAATATGCTTCTCGTCTAGCTCTTGCAGTACTTGTTCTTTCTGGAACAACTATGTTTGGTAGTACAGCCGCAATTGCTGAGGGAGAGAAGTTTGTTCTAATAAGTCATGCACCAGATTCTGATTCATGGTGGAATACAATTAAAAATGCTATTGGAATAGCTGGAGATCAAATGGGTGTTACAGTAGATTATCGTAACCCTACTACTGGTGATCTAGCAGATATGGCACGTATTGTCGAGCAGGCTGCAGCAAGTAACCCTGATGGCATTATTGTAACAATTGCTGATTATGACGTTTTAAAAGGACCTATTACTAATGCAATAGCAAAGGGAATTCCAGTTGTTACAATTAACTCTGGAACTCGTGAGCAATCTGAAATGCTAGGAGCATTAGCACACATTGGTCAGCCTGAGTATGATGCTGGTTTTGGTGCAGGTAAAAGAGCTAAAGCTGCTGGCGTAACTAAGTTTTTATGTGTAAATCACTTTTTTACAAACCCAGTTTCAGTTGATCGTTGCCAGGGCTATGCAGATGCACTTGGTGTAGATCTAGGTAATCAAATGATAGACTCTGGACAAGATCCAACAGAAATAAAAAATAAAGTTATGGCTCACCTTAGGTCTAACCCTGATACAGATGCCATTCTTACTTTAGGCCCAACTTCAGCTCATCCAACGCTTTCAGCTTTAGATGACATGGGTCGTTCAGGTGATATCTATTTTGGAACTTTTGACCTTTCGGGTGAAATTGCTGCTGCTGTGAAATCTGGTGTTATTTCTTTTGCCATTGATCAACAGCCGTACTTACAAGGATATCTGCCAGTTGTTTTCTTGACTAACTTGTCTAGATATGGCGTATGGCCTTCTGGCGCTATCAACTCAGGACCTGGATTTATCACTAAGAGTAACATTAGCTTAGTTGAAAAATATGCAGGTGTATACCGTTAATAGTTAGTGTAGTTTATTAACGTGCTACCCATCATTGTCTTAGATTGGTGGGTAGCATTTTTTTTCTTTATCAGATATAAAATTTAAATTTAATTCTTTTAGAATAACCATTAGGATTTAATCATGCCTTCAAGTTTAATAAATATGTCATCCATTCGTTCAAAATTTAGCAATGCATTGCTGCGCCCTGATTTAGGAGCTATAGTTGGTGTTATATTAGTTTTCCTTTTCTTTTTCCTTGTGGCGCGTGACACTGGAATGTTTTCTTTAGAGGGCTCTATGAATTGGGGAATAGTATCTTCTCAGTTCATTATTATTGCTGTTGGCGCCTGTCTACTAATGATCGCTGGAGAATTTGATCTTTCAGTCGGATCAATGATAGGCTTTGCTGGAATCGTGATAGCAGTGACTTCAGTCGTTTGGGGTTGGCCTGTTTGGCTCAGTATTATTGCAGCCTTTGTTATATCAATGACCATAGGGGCATTAATTGGCTATATTACAGTCAAAACAAATTTACCATCATTTATTGTTAGTCTTGCTTTTTTATATATTTTGCGAGGAATGACAATCTTTATTGCTATTGTAAGTACTAAAAAAACCATTATTGGAGGCGTAACTGAAGCTGCCCAAAATGATTGGTTAGCTCCAATCTTTGGTGGAAAAATATTCACAGGCGTATTCGAATGGCTCGCTGAACATGGTGTGATTGAAACTTTTGTAGCTGGTACAAAAGCTGGTCAGCCAGTTGTATCAGGAATACCAATGATGATGGTTTGGGCACTAGGGTTAATTATTTTTGCACATTTTTTGTTAACAAAAACTCGATTTGGTAATTGGATATATGCTTCTGGCGGAGACGCACAAGCTGCAAGGCATATTGGAGTTCCAGTCAATAGGGTTAAGATACTCATGTTTGTCTTCACTGCTTTTTGTGCAACCGTATTTGCCACTACTCAAGTTATTGAGTTTGGCTCAGCTTCAGCAGATAGAGGTATTCTTAAAGAATTTGAAGCAATTATTTCAGTTGTTATAGGCGGCGCTTTATTGACTGGTGGCTATGGATCAGTTATTGGTGCAGCTCTTGGTGCTGTAATATTTGGAGTAGTTCAACAAGGTTTATTTTTTATCGGCGTGGAGAGTTCATTATTTAGAGTTTTCCTAGGGGTGCTTTTGTTATTAGCAGTGATACTCAATACACATATCCGTAAATTAATTACAGGGGCGAAATGATGAGTGTTGCATCAATAATGAAGCTTAAGGATATTCATAAAAGCTTTGGTAATGTTGATGCCCTTAAAGGGGTTTCAATTTCTATTAATAAGGGAGAATGCCATTGTTTATTGGGTGATAACGGAGCTGGAAAATCAACGTTTATTAAAATCATGTCTGGAGTTCACCAGCCCACAACTGGACAAATCAGCATTAATGGAAAGGATACTGTAATAAATAACCCTCGTGATGCAATAGATTCTGGTATTGCTACAGTTTACCAAGATTTGGCACTGATCCCATTAATGTCAGTTTCGCGTAATTTTTGGCTCGGCAGAGAGCTGACAAAAAAAGTTGGCCCAATTACTGTAATGGACTTTGAGAAATGTAACTCAATTTTGATGACGGAAATGGATAAGATTGGGATTCAATTGCGAGACCCTAATCAATCAATAGGAACACTTTCAGGTGGTGAAAGGCAAACAGTAGCGATTGCTCGTGCAGTATTTTTTGGCGCTAAAATATTAATACTTGATGAGCCAACTTCGGCTTTGGGCGTATACCAAACTTCAAATGTATTAAAAACTATAGAAAAGGTTCGTGAAAAAGGTGTTGCAGTAGTGTTTATATCTCATAATGTTTCACATGCTTTAGCTGTAGGGGATAAATTTACAGTTTTATCTCGAGGTGAAACTCTTGGCACTGCTCTTTCTGGAGAGATTAATTATGAAGAATTGCAATCTATGATGTCTGGACATAAAGAATTATCAGAATTAAAAAATAAAAAATAAAAAATATTATGAAAATATGTTTAATTGGAGCGGGTCGAATAGGCACAGTTCATGCTATTGCAATAGCAAGTGACGAAAGTGCTGTCCTTCATTCGGTTGTTGATTTCCATCAAGAAGCAGCAGATCAGCTTGCAAAAAAGTACAATGCTATCACTCTAAAATTGGATGAGGCATTCAACAATAAAGAAATAGATGCTTTTATCATTGCCAGTAGTACTCCTACTCATGCAGATCTCATAGAACAGTGTGCTCGAATAGGTAAACCTGTTTTTTGTGAAAAACCTATAGATTTATCTCTTGATAGGGCTTTATCCTGCGCTAAAGCTGTTGAAGAAAGTGGTATTGTATGCATGCTTGGTTTTAATAGGCGATTTGATCCACATATGGCCAGTTTAAAGAGCAAAGTTGACAAAAATCTTATTGGTTCGGTCCAATCTTTGACAATTACATCTCATGATCCAGAGCCACCTTCCATGGACTATATTGCAAGTTCTGGTGGGTTATTTCACGACATGATGATTCATGATTTTGACATGGCTTGCTGGATACTTAATGATACCCCACGCAGTATATATGTTGCTGCCAGTGCTGAAAATGAGGGCATTGCTAGTCATGGTGATGTGGATACTGCTAGCGTCATATTAACTATGAAAGGAGGTGCGATTGTAACTATTATTAATGGTCGTCAAGCAGCTTTTGGTTATGACCAGAGAATTGAGGTTTTTGGAAAAACAGGAATGTTACAAGTCCAAAATGAACTTGAAGATAATGTAGTTTTAAGTAATGCAAATGGAATTAATCAAGCTAAATCAAAAAATTTTTTCTTGCAAAGGTATGAAAAAGCATTCCACAATGAGTTGGTGCATTTTATAAAATCCTTTAAGAAAGGTATCAAGCCTAGCGTTGATATTTCAGATGGGGTTCTTGCATTGAAAATTGCCGAAGCTGCAAAACAGTCACTTCAAAGTGGCAACTCCGTTAATTTATAGATTTTAAATAGAATGCTTCCACAAAATATTAATGATTTAAATAGTTTGCTTCAAGAAAGCTATCCAAAATTAAGCAAAAAAATGAAGTTGATTGCATTCTATATTATTGATCAACCTCAAAAACTCGCACTAAACACTCTTGCAGTGATTGCATCAGATATTGGGGTTTATCCGTCAACTCTGGTGCGCTTTGCCAAGCATTATGGTTTTAGTGGTTTTGCAGAAATTCAAGAGCTATTCAAGGTCAAAATTTCTCAATCTGCTATCAACTATCATCAGCGTATCACAGATGTGAAAAAAGTCACTGTAGGTGATGTAAGTACGAATAGTGCGGGTATATTTCATGATGTTACTAGTCGTAATATTGCTGCCACAAAACTACTATCTGAACAAGTAAATGAAGAGCTATTAGAGGAATCCGTGCAGGCGTTGTGTGCAGCCAATGAGGTAATTGTATGCGGTTCGAATAGAGCTCAACCAGTAGCAAACTATTTTTATTATATGTTAAATAATCTAGGCATTCGATGCCGTATTACCAATGTCGCAGATGAAGAAGAAAACCTATCACATTGGCTTGATGAGAATACTGTATTAATTGCAACCACTTATAACCCTTATTCTACTTGGACAACTGAAGCGGTTAAGAAGGCAAAAAAATTGAATGCAACGGTTATTCTGCTGACCGATACAAAGCTAAATCCTATTGCCCATCTTGCGGATTATTTATTTTGCATACATGAAGCAGAAATTCATACTTTTAGGTCTTTAGGGGCAACAATGTGCCTTGTTCAGGCTATATGTATATCCATTGGATACCATCAACAAGGAAATTAAATATGTCGCTTTTATCTCGTCCTAAATTAAGTTCAGATGGTTGTTATCAAAACGTTACGCCAAAATCAGCCAATTGGAAATATGTTGGATTTCAAGCACATGAACTGACACCTCAACAAACTTTGAATTGGACTGATCCAGATAAAGAATCATGCTTGATAATTTTATCGGGCAAGGCTGACATTACTGTAGAAAATGAGACTTTTTATAATATTGGCGATAGGATGAGTGTCTTTGAAAATAAAAAACCATATGCAGTCTATGCACCTAATAACAATCGAATCACTATCAAAGCGATAACCAAACTCGAGCTGGCAATAGCAACTGCACCTGGTTTTGGAAATTATCCTGCCAGATGTATTAAGCCTGAAGAAATGACTAATGAGGTTCGAGGAGAGGGTAGCAATACAAGATCTATTTGCAACATTTTACCGGAACAAGACAAAGCCGATAGTTTGCTGGTTGTCGAAGTTAAAACTCCAGCTGGGAACTGGTCTAGTTACCCACCACATAAACATGACTCTGATAACATTCCAGTTGAGTCCTATTTAGAGGAAACCTATTATCATCGAATAAACCCACCACAAGGTTTTGTTTTTCAACGAGTCTATACGGATGATTTGTCAATTGACGAAACTATGGCGGTGGAAGATAAATGTGTTGTTCTAGTGCCATGTGGATATCACCCTGTTGGCGTCCCCTATGGGTATGATTCATACTATTTAAACGTAATGGCAGGCCCAAAACGTAAATGGATTTTTAAAAACCATCCCGACCATCAATGGATGTTAGATAAGTAATGAAAACACTGGATATTATTTGTCTAGGGCGTGCAGCTGTAGATTTATACGGACAACAAATTGGATCTACCCTAGAAGAAATGGGTAGTTTTGCAAAATATCTTGGCGGCTCATCCGCAAATATCGCTTATGGCTGTTCCAAGCTTGGACTTAAATCCGCAATGCTCAGCCGTGTTGGTGATGAACATATGGGTCGATTTGTGCGCAATGAGCTAGCAAGTGTTGGAGTTGATGTTTCCCATGTTATTACAGATAAAGAACGTTTAACAGCTTTAGTTATTTTAGGAATACAAGATAAAGAAACCTTTCCTCTTATTTTTTACCGAAATGACTGTGCAGATATGGCGGTGGATATAAAAGACTTTTCTGCTGAATTCATTGCTAGCAGTAAAGCTCTTTTAATTACAGGAACACATTTTTCTACTGCCAATACTTATAACACTAGCATGAAAGCTATTGAGTATGCCAAAGCATCAGATACAAAAGTAATTATAGATATCGATTATCGACCTGTTTTGTGGGGTTTAACTGGATTAGGTGATGGTGAATCTCGTTTTATTCCAAGTGATGATGTAAGTCAACACATGCAAACTATTCTTCCCTATTGCGATGTTATTGTTGGAACCGAAGAGGAGATTCATATAACCGGTGGCAGTGAAGATACAATTACAGCTTTAAAGCAAATTCGAAAGCTAAGTAGCTCCATCATTGTGTTAAAACTTGGTCCATTAGGATGTACAGTAATTAGCAGTGATATTCCAGACAGTTCAGCTAACTTTGAAGTTATAAAGGGCAATAAAGTCGACATACTAAATGTACTTGGCGCCGGTGATGCCTTCATGTCTGGATTTTTACGAGGCTATTTAAGAAATGTAAATCTCGAAAAAAGCGCCAATTATGCGAATGCATCTGGCGCCCTAGTGGTTTCTCGGCATGGTTGTGCTCCAGCGATTCCAAGCGAAAATGAGTTATTTTACTATCTTGAGAATTCACACAATATTCCAAACCCAAGCCAAGATAAAGTTCTTAATCACCTTCATAGAATTAGCTCAAGGAGTGGTTCACGATCCGAAATTTTTGGGTTCGCATTCGATCATCGTAAACAACTCTATGATTTAGCGATTGAGTGCGGGGAGGATCCAAATCGAATAGTTAAATTAAAAAAACTATTTTTGAATTCAATAGAAGACACTATTAAGAAAAGCAAGATTAATGAGAATAATGTTGGTGTATTAATCGATGACACTTATGGTGAAGATGCACTACAATCCATTGCTGAAAAGACATGGTGGATTGGAAGACCAGTAGAGCTTCCAGGCTCTTGCCCTTTAGAGTTCGAGGGCGGAGGATTAATTGGATCGAAACTCCAGTCTTGGCCATTAAAACATGTTGTAAAGTGCTTGTTGTTTTATCATCCAAACGATCCTATTGAATTAAAGCTTACGCAAGAACAAAGACTTAAAGAACTCTATTCAGCATGTGTTCAAAGTGGGCATCAATTGTTATTAGAAGTAATCCCACCTGCAGAATATGGAGAGGATGACACAAATATATCCCAAACACTAAAGAGGTTTTATCATCTCGGTATTAAACCAGATTGGTGGAAATTGCCAGCACTTCAAGACAAGTCATGGAAACTAGTAAGTGATATCATATTGGAGCATGATCCACACTGCCAAGGTGTATTATTATTAGGTTTATCTGCATCTATGGAGGCTGTGAAAGAATCTTTTGTATATGCTTCAAAATACGAGATTTGTAAAGGTTTTACAGTTGGCAGAACAATTTTTTACGAATCAGCGAAAGAGTGGATGCAAAACAAGATAAGTGACCAAGAGTTGGTTGACTCTGTGGCCAGTAATTACATCGAATTAATTAAATCTTGGAAAAAATACAGAGAGGAAGGTAGCAAATGAAAACAATTAGACTCACAATGTCACAGGCCTTAGTTAAATATTTATCAGCACAAAATATTAAGATTGATGATGAAATTCAACCCATATTTGCTGGAGTTTTTGCCATCTTTGGGCATGGAAATGTAGCTGGTATGGGGCAAGCATTATCAGATTATGAGGAACAGTTGCCTACATTCCGTGGACATAGTGAGCAAGGAATGGTTCATACGGCTATTGCTTATGCAAAGGCTAATAATCGTCAGAGAATGATGGCCTGTACTAGCTCAATTGGACCTGGTGCAACCAATATGATTACTTCCGCAGCACTAGCACATGTTAATAGATTGCCAGTATTATTATTGCCGGGTGATTATTTTGCAAGCCGAACCCCAGATCCTGTTCTTCAGCAATTAGAAGATTTCTCAGATCCTACGATTAGTGTCAATGATTGCTTTAAGCCAGTGAGTCGATATTTTGATCGAATTATGAGGCCTGAACAGATAATTAATAGTTTACCTGTTGCAATTCAGACTCTTTTAGATCCAGAAAACTGCGGTCCAGTAACTTTATCTTTGCCTCAAGATGTTCAGGCAGAAGCATTTGATTACCCAGAAGATTTTTTTGTAAAGCGAACTCATTCAATTCGCAAGATAAAAATTGATGATGCTGAGTTGGCTCGTGCAGTTGAGACTTTGAAAAATTCAAAAAAACCTTTAATAATTGTGGGCGGTGGCGTGCATTATGCTGACGCTTGCATAGCTCTGCAAGAATTTGCAAAAAAATATCAAATTCCTGTTGCAGAGACTTCAGCTGGTAAAGGTGCTCTAGCTTGGGATCATCCAACTTACATAGGGGCTATTGGTGTGACAGGATCAAATGCAGCCAATAATATGGCAAAACAAGCTGATATAGTTTTGGCTATTGGTACAAGATTAAATGACTTTACATCTGGCTCTAGAGCTTTATTTTCTGACAAAATAATATTGCAGTTAAATGTTGCTCGTTTTGATGCAATAAAACATAATGCATTGTCATTATGGGGCGATGCAAAGCTTGGAATTCAAAAATTAGATAAGGAACTTTCAGCTTGGAAGGCACCTATGCAATGGCAAGATATGGCTCAAAAAGAAAGTTCAAAGTGGAATAACTATTATGAAGAAATCACATCAATTAACAATTTATCAAAAACAGAGGACATATTACCTACTGATGCTCAAGTATTAGGTGAAATAAAGCGCAATGGTCTTGCTAGCGATATAGTTGTCTGCGCTGCAGGAAGTCTTCCAGGAGAATTGCATAAACTCTGGAGAACTGAACAAACTGGAGGTTACCATGCTGAATATGGGTTTTCTTGTATGGGATATGAAATAGCTGGTGGTTTGGGGGTGAAGATGGCCAAGCCAGAGCGAGAAGTAATTGTTCTTGTTGGAGATGGTTCATACTTAATGCTGAATTCAGAGTTGGCAACCAGTGTCATGTTGGGCCATAAAATAATTGTTGTTGTTTTAGATAATAGAGGTTTTTCTTGTATTAACAGGCTTCAAAATGCAACTGGTAATCGCTCTTTTAATAATCTATTAAAAGATTGTGAAAGTGACGATGGTCATCCAGTGGTGAATTTTGCACTACATGCAGAATCTCTAGGTGCAAACTCTGAGTATGTAGAAAATATTGATGAATTGGAATCAGCCCTAGAGCGTGCTCGCTCATCCTCTAAGTCTTACCTCATTAGTTTAGTGACTGACTCTCATAAAATTAGCCCAGAAGGCGGATGTTGGTGGGAGGTTGCTGTCCCTGAAGTGTCATCTAATGAAAAAGGCGAAGAAATTTATGAGTCTTATAAAAAAGCGAAAAAAAAGCAACCTTATTAGAAATGAAAAAAGAAGTATCAAAATCGATTCAAGATGGAGTTTTTTTTAGTGAATCTGATATTAATTATGATGATTTGAAGGATATCTGTTCCCAAAAAACACTCAATGAGGATTATCCACTTTCAGACTCAGTTACAAATAATGTTGTCGTTTATGATGCAAAAAAATTCACTTCATTTATTGGCATCTCAGAAAAAGAAACGAGACTGAAAACTGAGTTGCATAATGTTTTAGAAAAGGGCCCTGGGGTTTTTGTTATTCGCAATCTTTATGAAGATACAGTAATAGAGCAGACTAATGCTATTTTTGAGAAAATTGTAAAAAAGGAAGCTGATACTAGTAATGATCATTTTGCTTCAGGCACGAATACAAGAATATGGAATAGTTTTCAAAAAGTTGCTTTGGAGAGTGCTGATGCTTTTATTAATTACTATTCAAATGATATTTTAAAGTTAGTGGCTGAGTCATGGTGTGGCCCAAATTCTCAAATGACAGCTCAAGTTAATATAGTAAGGCCTGGTGGTGAAATGCAAAAACCACATCGCGACTATCATTTAGGTTTTCAAGAAAATGAAGTCATTGAAAAATTTCCAATCTCTAGTCATCGTTTATCAAACTATCTAACCTTGCAAGGCGGAGTAGCCCATACTGACATGCCTTTGGAGAGTGGTCCCACAGCTGTGTTGCCTTATTCACAACAGTATGATTTGGGGTATTTAATCTGGAGAGATGAAGCATTTGGTGATTTTTTTAATAAAAATGCAGTTCAAAATCAAATGAATAAAGGGGATGGTATTTTTTTTAATCCAGCCTTATTTCATGCAGCTGGTTCAAACACTACCAAAGACTTTCATCGGATTGGTAACCTTTTACAAATTTCATCAGCTTTTGGTAAGACGATGGAGCGCATCGATTATATTAAAATTATCAATCAGCTTTACCCATCCTTACTAAAGCATTTAGATAAAAAAACCCTTTCAGAAAAACTGGTTGAGAATGTTCTTATTTGTGCAACTGATGGATATGCTTTTCCTACAAACTTAGATTACGATAATAATTCCAATTCTAAGCTTCAGGGAGTGAGTATGTTTGAACTTACAAAACAATCGCTTCTAGATTCTCTTAGTCTAGAAAAATTTAATTTAAAACTTTCAGAACATCAGCATATTAGGTTTTCTGATTGAAAAATATTATGAATAATTTGGAGATTGATAAATGAGTGTAAAAATTGGTGTTAGTCCTATTTCATGGACTAATGATGATATGCCAGAATTAGGTCGTGATACTACGGTGGAGCATTGCTTGAAAGAGGGCAAACAAGCAGGCTATAGTGGCTTTGAACTAGGAGGTAAATGGCCTCGAGAAACATCAATATTAGAGCCATTATTTAATAAATATAATATGGACGTAGTTTCCAGTTGGTTTTGTGGAGGCTTATTAAAAGACAGCATTGAAGTTGAAATAAAAAGAATAACGCCGCATATGCAGCTCTTAAAAGATTTAGGGACAGACGTTATCGTGTATTGTGAAATGGATGCTTGTGTTCATGGCGACATAAGTTCGCCTCTTTCAATGCGTCCAACTCTATCTGAAGATCAATGGCAAGATTGGACTGACAAACTTAATCAGTTGGCTAAATATACATTGTCACATGGAATGCAACTAGCCTACCATCACCATATGGGGACAATAGTTCAAATTGAAGAGGAGGTTGACAAACTAATGGCAATGACAAACAAAGATCTTGGACTAGTATTAGATACGGGACACTTAATATATGCCGGCTCAGACCCGCTAAAGGTTTATGAAAAGTACAGCGACAGAGTATTACATATTCATTGTAAAGATGTAAGAGGAGCAGCATTAGATGATTCCCTAAAGGCTGACTCAAGTTTTTTAAATTCTGTACTAAATGGTGTATTTACAGTGCCTGGAGACGGAGATTTTGATTTTCCAGGGCTATTTAAAATGGTAAGTGATAATGAGTACAGTGGTTGGATAGTAGTTGAGGCGGAACAAGACCCTGCCAAAGCGCATCCATTAACATACGTGACAATGGGCTATAAAAATATTGAAAGCTACTGTGAAAAATTTGGAATTCAAATAGAGAAAAAGGCATGAAAACAATAGGTATAGGTGTTATTGGAACCGCTTTTATGGGGAAGGCTCATTCTATTGCATATGCTGCTGCAGGAAGTGTTTTTGGAGATAGTTTAAGGCCAAGTCTAGAGATGATTTGTGACTATAACCCTGATAGAGCTGAAGTTATGCGAAAGGAAATGGGTTTTTCACGCTGTACAAGTTCATGGATGGATTTAGTTAATGATCCTAAAGTGCAGCTCATTTCTGTATGCGTGCCAAACTCATTACATAAAGAAATCTCGGTGGCTGCTCTAAAGCTTGGCAAGCATGTCTGGTGTGAGAAACCTATGTCCACAAATTTAGCTGACTCTGAGGATATGTTTGCAGCAGCGGCAGAGGCTAGCAATTCACAAACCATATTGGGCTATAACTATACTCAAAATCCTGCGGTTCAAGGCGCCAGAAAACTTATAGAGGAAGGTGTTATAGGTCGAGTGATTGGCTTTTATGGAAGCTATGATGTCGATAATGAAGCCGATCCAGATAGACCCCATTCTTGGCGAATGAGTCGTGAAGCCTCAGGCACTGGTGCTAATGCTGATGTGATGTGCCACTTAGTGAGTATGGCTCATTATATGACAGGTAGCGAAATAACTCGGTTAGTGGGAGATTATGATACGGTCCATAAAGAGCGCACTGATCCAAAAAATCAAGGTCAAACCCTGGTGGTTGACAATGATGATGTTTGTACAGCAATGGTTCATTTTGAGAGTGGAATTAAGGGCACTTTACGTGTTAGTCGAGTTGCTTGGGGAAGAAAGTGTGGATTGCGTTGGGAAATCCATGGATCACAAGGAATGATATGTCACGATCAAGAGCGCTTAAATGAAATTAAACTTTATACTCGAAGCGATGATCCAAGGCAGGAAGGATTTAAGACTATTTTGAGCGGTCCAGCCCAGCCACCCTATGATGCTTTTTTACCTAATGCAGGACATAGTCTTGGCTATATTGACGTTAAGGTATGTGAACTTAAACATATGTTGGATGCAATTGAAACGGGTCAGCCAGTATGGCCAAATTTTGCTGATGGTTTAAAAATCGAGAGAGTGATGGATGCGATTGATCGCTCTGCACTTTCTGGTCAGTGGCTTGATGTCTAATATTGAAGTACAACATTTGAAATACGAAGACGCTCGAGAATGGAGTGCCTTAGTGGTGGGTCGAGCAGGTCTAGATCTTTATCCACAACCTTCGGGAACTAAGACGATTGATGCCGACTCATTTGCTAGTGATGTAGGTGGTTCTGGCGCCAACATTGCTATTGCTATGAAACGTTCTGGCGGTAATATTGGACTTATTTCAGCTTTGTCTGATGATCCTGTTGGCTCCTATGTAAAGAAGCGCCTCAAAGCTGAAGGCATAGATTTAGAATTGATGCAAACTACGAATGGTAATGAAAGAACCAGTCTAGCAATTGCCGAAGAGCGCCCAAATGATTGCGAGGTAGTAATATATCGCAACAATCCTGCAGACCTTCGAATTACTTGTGATGATGGTATAAAAGTAGCAATTACAAAAAGTAGTAATCTAATTGTCACTGGAACTAGTTTAATCGAGGATGACTCAAGAGAGCAAGTTTTAAAAATGATGGATCATGCTCAGAAAAATGATTGTAAAGTTTGGCTAGATTTAGATTATCGGCCTTGGAATTGGCCTGATAAAGAAAATACTCGTTTAGCATATCAAAAAGCATCAGAATTATCGAATGTTTTAGTAGGTAATGAAGAAGAATTTCAAATTCTTCAAGATGATATCAATATTCAGATTAAGGAGTGCACTTCAAAGAGTCAATTGATGATTCTTAAGAAAGGTGAAAATGGATGTAGCCTATTTTCTGGAAAGTCTCAACTTAAAGCTGGAATTTATGAACTTCAAGTTATGAAGCCTTATGGTTCCGGCGATGCTTTTCTAGGTAATTTAATAATAAACTATATGACTTCTGGAGACTGGTGGCAAGCTATTGAAGCTGGAAGTGCGGCAGCAGCTATAGTAGTCTCAAAGCAAGGCTGTGCAAGTGCTATGCCTAGCTTAAAAGAAATTCAGCTATTACAAAAACAAATTAATATAAAACCAACTACAGTGTGGAGTTAAATATGCATATCCCTCAACATAATAACAATAATCAGGCAATTGTTGATTGTAATAACGACATAGTGCCATTATGCTATTTCAGTATCATTAAGCTAAAGGCAGGCGAGTCGTATACCTATCAATTAGCTGATTATGAAACTTGCTTAGTGCCAGCCACTGGAAGTATTGACGTAGATGT
>Ga0209089_10001413_pt1 | contig 21916 bp, 39 predicted proteins | sample ArcticOcean_MG_C_FD_187431 | JGI IMG/M metagenome (GOLD analysis project Ga0209089, IMG submission 187431) | Marine microbial communities from western Arctic Ocean - ArcticOcean_MG_CB2_150 (SPAdes) (version 2) | ecosystem: Environmental > Aquatic > Marine > Oceanic | place: Arctic Ocean: Canada... | reverse complement strand
CCTTCGGCGTAGTACCAGCGGCCTTCCCACATAACAGCTTAAATTTCTCCAGAGTAGAGCACTCATACAAACCTTGCCGGTCTACCTCCGTGTGGCCTACAAGCTGTCGTTTACTCAACAAATCAATCAAATCGGGTTTCGTCTCCTAGATCAATCTCACAGATACGTTTAATTAGAATAGTCTCTACACGTTTATATTCTTCTGTTCCCGGTTCAAGACCATGTAAGGAAAGATGTTCTTGTTGTCTTTCTCCAAATGTTGCGTCTAATTCTTTCATGCATTCTTCGTAAATAAAATTATCTTTTACTCCCATTTTTTTCTTTCTCTCTTTTCTTCTGCTCTTCACGTTCTTCTTTATATGTCTGCATATGATTGGTTGTTAATATTATCCAGAGAGACTTTATGGTAAACATAGTGAGTGCATAGAGAGTCTTGAAAAACTCTCCTATCTTGTCTATTAAATTTTCAGTCGGCTTAGTCATTGCTTTTCTTTTAATACGAATTTTCCACCGTAGTCTAGTTCACAGTAACGATGGACATCAGCTGAATTTGTCAAGACACCACCGTGTTCTTGTGTAACTCTATATTTTCTAGGGCAAGGTTCTGGATGTGTAAAAGCAAAATACGAAAAAAGAGACACCCCAACAATCAATAAATTTATAGTTGTAATCATTTTATTTCACCTTTACTAATTCTCATTTATAAGTATATTATATCAAATTCTGTAGAAATGTCAAGTTTTTTCTCTAGGATTGAAATCAAATGAATATGCCGTATGACTAAATTCTGATATGTCAATTCCTTGAGTTTCATCTTCCAACGAAACTCTTATTCCCATGATGGATTTTATTACATACCAAACAATAAAGCTTGATAAAAATACAAATAATCCTATCAGAGCTACACCGAACATTTGATCATAGAGTGAAACTTCTGGATTAAATATTCCAACTGCCAAAGTTCCCCAAATACCCGCTACAAGATGAACTGATAATGCTCCAACTGGATCATCAATTTTTATTTTATCAAACAACGGGATAGCAATCAGCGCAAATCCTGCACCGATTACACCAATAATCCCCGCAACTCCCATTGATGGATAATCTGGGCCTGCAGTAATTGAAACCAATCCAGCAAGTGCCCCATTAAGAATCAATGTTAAATCAACTTTTTTGTAAAGGATTTGTGTTATAAATGCGGCAGTCATTGCTCCCGATGCTGCTGCAATGTTTGTATTTGCAAATACTGCGCTGATTGCATTAACATCAGCTTTGGTTGCCATCGCAAGTTGTGAACCACCATTGAAACCAAACCAACCAAACCAAAGAATAAAAGTTCCAAGAGTTGCAAGTGGTAGATTTGATGGTGGAATTAAATTTACTTTTCCGTCTTCTCTATATTTACCATGTCTTGAGCCAAGTAAAATGACCCCCGCCAACGCAGCCCATCCTCCAACTGAATGGACTATGGTTGATCCCGCGAAATCAGAGAATCCCATTTCAGATAGAAAACCACCTCCCCATGTCCACGAACCTTGAAGTGGGTATATGAATGCTGATAACACAGCAACAAAAATCATGAACGGCCAGAACTTCATTCGTTCTGCAATTACTCCAGATATGATAGATGCCGCTGTTGCTACGAAAACTACTTGGAAAAAGAAATCAGATAATCCAGAATGGTCGCCATCAGAAATAGAACCATACATTATTTGGTATCCAATTGCGAAAAATGCGAGACAACTCAAGGAGTATAGACAAATATTTTTTGTAAGAATTGCTGTTGTATTCTTAGTACGCACTAAACCCGCTTCTAACATAGAAAATCCGGCTGCCATAAAAAACACCAAAACGCCAGACATCAATAATAGAAACGTATTTAGAATATATTGAACTTCATTCATTATTAGTTATCCTTCCGATAAACTCAGTTTTTATTTTTTTAGCCCTTCTTTGCTTTCTTTTTAACCTTTTTAGCTTTCTTTTTAACCTTCTCTGCTGTGTCTACAGCGTGTTCTACCACATCTACAGCCTCCGTGATATCTTCGTGAGGATATTGACGTAATACTTCTCCGTTTCCCATTAGTTTTTTTGCGTGATGTTTTAATTTACTGAATATTCCCATGATGACCTTATTGCCCTTCTAATTTTATTAATGTTTTTTCTTTTTGGTACTAAACACTTTAGTTACCTTTTTCTTTTTGTATAATATTTAGTTTAGTTATGTTGGAAAAACAAGTCCTCTTTCAGCCATCATATCGTGTAATTCTGACCTGATATGTTCAAATGCTTGTTCGCCCGTTTTATATTTTTCAGGATGATACTTCAACAGAGATCGTATCGATTGATCTAAATCCACAGCAAGCAAAGCCCAATCCATGCCTTTATTGGTGATATTAAATTGTTCTTCTTCTTCTGGTAAATTAAATTCAAGTATTGCTTTCATTTATTGTCCTCCTCTAGTTCCTTTATTCTACCCCTTAATGTGTCTCTTATATAAGCCAAGTATGGTATAGAATCAGGGTTGTCTCCTACACGGGATTGCCAAAGGTCTACTTCATCTTTAATTACTGCTATTCTAATCTCTTCTTCTCGACCAAAGAATAAGCGAGGAGCATGAGCATCCTGAAATTTTAATAGATGTTTCATTTATTATCCTCAATTATACAAGGATGGAAAAAGTATTCCATTCTCAAATAAATTATAAATTACAATAATTTGGAGTCCATACTTCCAAATAAACAATGCAACAAAGTCTACTCCCATTTATATCTACCTTTTATGTCACAGGTCAACCAGACTAGCCACGCTCCGAAATTCTTATATAATCTAGTTGGGTATTCTCGGTGCGATGGGCGATGTTTTTTCATGTAGTCTTTGTCAGGCTTATTGCCTTGATGGTCTAGAACTTGTGTGCCGTAGCTATTGAGCATTTTACTTTCTCCTGCACCAGTATCGTAATAGTTCCAACAGTCTACTTCAGATGAAAATTCTTTGTCTATTGTATAAACGACAGGGTGCCATGTCAAGACTATTGCGGCCCATATTGTATCACCACTACTTGTCGTTGTTGTTGAATCATTGTTTGAATCTTCAGATGTCGTAGCCAGAGATGAGTTTTCGGCATCTGCGGTATCTGCACATCCGTTAAGACATAGTGCTAATGCCACTACGATAATGAACATCCATTTCATATTATTTTTCTTTGTTATTATGTTAATTTATAAGTATATTATCTCAAATCCTAAGAAAAGTGTCAAGTCAATTATCAGTGCAATGTAAATCATTTATGTTTTTCTGAAAATCATATGCAACTTTTAATAAATCTTCAGAAGCCGCCACAGCTGTGTGGTAGTGTTTTTTATTTGGTACATTTAATGAATCTGGTAAAACATATGGCACTATAAATTGTTCATTTAAAACACGCAACAATGGTAACCATTTTGGATCATCTTCCTCGTCTATGTAATCTAATGGTGTGTCCATCATTTCTGCCATTGGTCTCGTTATAATTTCACCAGTATCCTTATCTAATTTCATTTCTTGAAATACATCAAGTTCTATCACAGCTTTCATATTTTCCTTTATTATAAGTAATTCATTGCTAATATTTTTCCAATAATTGCACCTATCACAATTGCCACAATCATACAAAAAATAAATATTTTTGTGCCCCTATCGATCAATTCTGCTTTCTTCATCTATTTCTTTTCCATGTCCGCCAAAATAACTACACCTAAAACAGAGTTGACCAGTTCCCTCTACATAACCATATCTGTGTCCAATAGGGTCATCTTCTGTATAATTTGTTCTTGCTCCACATATTACACATGTTTCGTTTTTGTCCTCTTTTACTTTTTTTCTTTTTTTAGTACCCATCATGTTTTTCTTTATCTAATTGTTTCAATTCTCGCATTGGATGTCTACCTTTTGTATTCCCCAACCATCGAATCGGCGTACAAAGTCTACATCGGGGAGATCGCTTTCTCCATCCCGCTCTACCTCGTTTACCGACTCGTTTCTTTTTCATTTTAATACTCTTTCATGTAATCTATAAAACCATAAGAAAGGCCTATACATATAGCAGCAACTATGATATCTCCCCCTAACCACCCTATACAATATAATACGAATACTCCTATAATATATTTCATATTTTATTTGTCAAACTTTTTACACATTTTATAGCCTCTTCTAAATCCATTTTTGGATTAAGAGTTATTTCTCTTAATTTTTCTGAAACTTTTTTCATTTCCTTCTTATCACTCTCATGATCTTCTTTATCTTTTTTTGGAAGTATTGCAAGAAATTCTGCTGATGTAACACCATTCATTATTATATCTCCTTTTCATTTAACCAGTTTTTTTCATCTGCGAAAAACATTTTGTACATCTCTTTGAATGCTTCCTCTTTTGACATACCCACTTCTATACACGTGTAAAAATTTCTCTTTAGAATTTCTTCGTGCTTGGGGTCTAATGTTAATAAATCTGATGTCATTTCTGTACCCTTATAGTCATAGTCAATTCTTCAGCAAGATTATTTAATATATGAACATATTGTTCAAGAGGTTCGTTTTCTTTTATTATACCCTTATTCTTGTATAGTCTAATTGCTTCACTATCCCACTTATAAGTCCAATTTAAAACCTCAAAATCAACTCCAGTAATATGAGCCAAAGGAGTATTTGGAAGATTGTTTTGTACATAATTATCACAATTTTTTTGAGAAAACATTGACATTGTTGTTGGGGTAATACTACGAACATGAGTCGGATCATGTCTAAAATGACTATGTAAAGGATACGGCACAGTAATCCATATTGTGCCATTATGTCGAGATATGCGGTACAATTCTTTTATTATATTCAGGAATTGTTTTGTTGTTTCACCTAAATGTTCTAATACATGATATAATAAAACAACATCTGCGCTATTATCTGGTAAATCCCATGGAATTATTTCAAAATCTATTATCTTATCTGGATTACACCCAGATTCTCTATCTATATTTAAAAACCCTTTGAGTTTATTATTTCCACACCCTAAATTATATAAAGATCCTGGTTCCCAATTATATTTCTTTTGTATTAATTCTGATTCTAAACATTTTGGGAAGGCTTCGTTTGTAATTACATCCATTTCCCTATTCTACTTCCATATACATAAACATCATCATAACCCTTGTTGAATAGGTCTTTAATTATTTTTAATGCTTCTTTTATGTTATCAGTCTTCGCAATACATTTATCATTAACCCTTATATGAATAAATTTCATTATTCCACTACATAATTCTCTTAGGTTTATACTGAGCCGTATGCTCTTCTCTCTGATCATGAGCTCTTTTTAATTGCACTTGCGAAATATCAGCATGTAAATTCACCAACTCTGTGGTTGTTAAATAATGTAAACCCTCTTTAATCTCATTCAATATTTGATCATGTGACATTCTTTTAGTGAACATTCTTATATCTTCTAATGAAACTTCTTTTTTATTTTCCATTTCCTTCTTTTAATATGTTGCCTGAATTGAATCACATAGACCAAACTTTTTTGCCTCTTTCGCACTTAACCATACATCATGTGGAGGTAACAAAAGGGACCTAATTTCCTTTTCAGATTTTCCTGTACATTTTTTATAATGACTAATAATCCTCTCAGTTGTTAAATCATATTCTTTCACTACCGCAAATAATTCGTGTTCTTTTCCATATTTGCCCCATGAATATTGGTGAGAAAGTATAGAAGTATTAGGTGTTAATACTCGTTTACCTTTTTCACCAGAAATAAAAAGTAATAACCCACAAGATGCAATCATTCCCATTCCAATAGTTCTAATTGGTATAGATGATCCTTTTATCACATCTACTAAAGCAAAACAGGCATTGAGGTCTCCTCCAGGAGAACATATTGCAAGAGTTAATAAAGTCTTTCTATTTTCTGTTTTAAAATTTTCTGAAAGAATCCATTCTATAATAGGTTTCATGGTATCTTGATCTACATCACCCATAAAAATATAATGCCCAGCATCAAATAGATCCTTATTTGTTTCTTGTGTAGTATTAGACATAATTCATTTTTTGTCCCATTTAAAATGTTTACAAGTAAAAACCCTAGATGGTATTAAGGGCATCCTACCCCCTTCATGAGAATGTTCTGACCACTCTGGGTAGTTCCAATTATTTTCGTTTAAACAACGAATTCCCTGTCCGACACCTGTACCATTGAAAAAATAAAAACATTGTTCACATATTTTTTCTTTTATTTTTCGGGCTGCCATCCTTCTTTTAACTTAACCTTTGTTTTATATCCACAATGTGGGCAAGTCATAGATGGAGGGCGTGATTGATTATCTTTTATAATACCAGCGTAACTCCACCAATTGCTACATTCCCCACAATTAAAGTGATATATTGTTTCTGTAGTATATTCGTGATATGTATCCATACGTAATGTAAATTTCAATTCTTTATCAATAATTTCAGCAATTTCCCAAAATGTATTGTTCTCTCTTTCCGGCATCAGAATTATTTTTCATCTTCTTCCAGCGTATTCTGGATCATCTCATCTAAAGTTTTACTTGCTCCCTCTTTATCTATTTCTATGTTCCTGAGTCTGCGTTCAACATCCTCTTCACGTAATGGAAATATTATTACATTATTTGCGTTGTGTTCTCTTAGCTTTCTCTTTATCCAATCTTTCATACTTCTCCTAAATAGAAAAATGTTGGGCAGAGCCTAGACTATCCCGAAAGATAACCTCTTGCTATATTTCATGCAAAAAGTCATCTACTCCCTCACCCGGTGGCACGTACCGTTGGTCTTATTGGAGGGGCAACTTAACTTCATCTAGGTAGAGTCACTTAATCGCGTTCAGGTATGGAAGTCCGTCCCTTCGACCTGGCTTTAGTGTCATTTACCCAACAAATTTCTTTTTTTCTTTAAAATAAACATCCAACCTAAAAAATTATCATAACCTGTACTTTGTTCAAAAATAATTTCTTTTACTACTTTAATATTAAATAACTTTTCAGAACTTTTTTCAATATCAAAAATATACATTACAGGTGGTCGCCATGGTCCCTGATCAATATGACCAAAATCAAGTGAATATTGATCATATACTTTATCATTTGGGTTACCCGTTAACATAACAATCTTACCATCAACATTTAACATACTATGTAACTTAGAGAAAAGTGTTTCCAAACTCCTTTCTCCCTCCATCTGATTATGATGGTGAATGCAACCTCTATCATAAACTATATCAAATTGTTTTAGTGGAGAATACGTGTATATATCACCAACAACCCAAGTAACTGGTATAATTGGCACAGAGTAGTCAATTTTATCTTTCTCTTTGGCATTAGCAATCTCTTCTTCTGATATGTCAATGGCTGTTACATTAAAACCTTTTTTTGCTAACCATCTCGCATCGTTTCCAGTACCACATCCTATTTCTAATATTGAACCTTTTGATATATATTCATCATCGAATAAAGTTTGTATATTACTATCATGATGACCTATATCCCAAGGATATGATGTTGTTTGCTTACTATTTATTTCATTTAGCTTATTTCCAAACCTATCATGTAATTTAAAAAAATCACCTTGATTGGGTGTGCCCGTATAATAAGCCGGAAGTTCTTTTGATTTCATGTCTTATTTTGTAAAAAAGTAATTTTCAATAATCAAAAAATCGATCTTAGATTTCTTGAAAGTATCGACAGCGTGGTCTGGGGTTTCAACTATAGGCTCACCTCCTATATTAAATGATGTATTTAACAATAAAGGAACTTCAGTTTTTTCAAAGAAATGTGTCAAGAGTTTATGTGCTTTATAATTTATTGTTTCGTTTACTGTTTGCACCCTTGCTGTATTATCTACATGAGTCACCGATGGAATTTTACCTAATTTATCATTTAATACTCTAGCATTAAATAACATATAATGTGAATTTGTCCTTGGTAAATCGAACCAATTCTTTAATTCACTTTCCAAAATAATTGGAGCGAATGGCCTCCAATATTCACGCCCCTTAACTTCCTTATTCAAATAATCTTTATTATCAAATGTAGGATTTGCAAAAATAGACCTGTTACCCAAGGCTCTAGGGCCAAATTCACTTTTACCTTGAAACCAAGCAATAATCTTATTTTCAACAAGTTTATCAGCCGTGATTTTACAAACGTCATCAAATTCTTCAAATTTTTTATATTTCATTTGCACTTTCAATTCCAAATTTTACTATAGTTTCATTTATATCTTCATCATTATAGTCAAGTCCAATACATCCCATATTATCAGGTAATATCAATTCTTTTTCTTTTTCATATGCTACAAGAATAGCCGCCCCAAAATTCAAACCAGAATCATCAGGCGCAGTATTTATGTGTATATCTTCATATATGCCATTTTCAATTATTTTTGAATTTGCTAAAATATTTAAAGCACAGCCTCCACCCAAACATAATTTGTCCTTTTTAATTTCTTTAGGAATATTACCTAGAAACAATAATAAATATTTCTCAAATTGGCGTTGTGCCCAGGCAGCTAAATCTTCAGGTTGACATTGAACTTCTCCTAGAGATGTCATATCTTTATTAGTAAGTAAAATAATAGGAAATCCATTTTCATTCAATTCAAATCTAAAACTATCAGGTATATTCATTCTAGTATGATCACCGTAGGCAGACAGCCCCATTATTTTACCACAAGCATTAATATCACCACCAAACGTATTAGTATTTAATTGTTCTTGGTCTGATTTTCCATGAATTTTCTGCTTATAGATATAATTAGACAGCATATCATAAAAATAACCAAACATAAATGTATAATCATCTAAGTATGACTGGTGAACAAATCTAATTTCTTTTTCATTAAAATTTCCATTATATAAATTTGCATTGTTTGTTTTTATCTTATCATTTGGTAATGTATGTAAATCACCAACACCATCAAAGGTAAATATATTAGCTTCTTCAAAACCTGAAGTTAAAAAAGAAGCAGCAGCATGTGCCAGGTGATGATCAATAAATAATATTTCAGCATTTTTAAAAAGTTCTGATAACTCTCCCCTTTTTACATCAGAAGTTATTGACGCATAAGCAATTATATCAATATCTTTAGAAAAAAGATTATTTCTGGCTAATAAAGCATCAATACTATTGGTGGGATATTTACCATCATATTTTATCCCCGTCAATCGCTCTTCACTTAAAGAACCTTTTAGCTCACCATCTATGAATAATGTAGCTCCTGCCTGATGCATATACATCTGGAAATTTTCAGTGAGTAATGAAACTATAATATATTCCTTATTACCTATAGAACCATTAATTCCTAAAATATTCATTTTCTATAGTCGATCCATTTCAAATTTCGAAATGGTCTCCTGTATATCCATTTCATTATAATCAAACCCGATACAGCCCATATTATCAGGCAATATTAAATCTTTTTCTTTTTCAAATGCCACTAAAATGGCACCACCAAAACTCAAACCATCATCATTTGGTGCTGTATTCACATGTACATCTTCATATATGCCATTTTCAAGAATTGCTGAATTTGCTAAAATATTTAATGCACATCCACCTCCTAAACATAATTTGTCTTTTTTAATTTCTTTAGGAATATTTTCAAAAAATTGTAATAAAATTCTTTGAAATTGTTCTTGTACCCAGGCGGCCAAATCTTCTGGCTCATACTGTGATATTCCATCAAGATCAGTATTTGCATCCATTATAATAGGGTCTCCATCTTCTGTGGATATTGCCAATACAGCAGATTCTTCAAACTCTATTTCAAAATAATTATCATATTTAACGTTTGAAGCATCACCATAAGCAGACAATCCCATAATTTTACCTGGATATGATTCTCTTGAAATTGGATCATACCATTTCCACGCGTCATCATCTTTATTATCACCTTTTACTTTAAGATTATAGATTACCCAAGATAAATTAGAAAAGAATCGCCCTAGTTGGCTTGTTGGTAAATGTGTACTATAGATACTATCTATTGTTTTTTTATTAAAATCACCATTAAAAAATCGTGAATTATTTCCTCGTAATGTTGTATTATCGGGTGGAAATCTGAATATATCACCCGCGCCATCAAAAGTGTATATATTGGCACTTTCAAACCCCGAACTTAAAAAGGAACCAGCGCCGTGTGCCAAATGATGGTCAATGAGTTTGATTTCAGCATTTTTAAAAATATTGGATAATGTTCCCTCAGTATATCCACCCTCTCTTAAATACAAAGACATATTAGTTGGACTTCCCACATAAGCAACTACATTGATGTCATCTGGAGAGAGGTTGTTTCTTTCTAATAAATTGTTTATAGTATTGAGTGGATAATTACCATCATATTTTATCCTAGTTAACCTTTCTTCACTTAAAGAGCCTCTTAACTCACCATCTATGAATAATGTAGCTCCAGAACCATGAACCCACATATCATCCATATGAGTGCTTATCATGTTTATATTACCATCCCAACCTATGGAACCATTAATTCCTAAAATATTCATTTTTCTTTCCACCATTCTGGCGGTTGTCTCATATTTTCGACAAGTCCACCCCATTTAGCAAAACTAGATTTATCTTCTAAGTAATATTTTCTATATGATTCAATAGTATCTTGAACTAGATTTCCAGTATCAATTTTATATTCATCAGGCATACACAAAGGAGGTGATGTAGTTACACCACTTGAAATATTCAATGGAGTATGACTTAACTTATTATATAATTTTTCCCATGTCTTATGTATTTTATCATATCTCCACCCGTATTCCTTGCACAACCAAAACCATAGATCATGTGTCCATTGGTAATTGGCATCTGATTCTCGAACCCATTTTGCTGACGGATGATTCTTATGTGTCATCTTATACATGGGTTCGATAAGTTCACTTGGAGAATCAAGAACACGATGAGCCGTACTCATCATTTGAGCATACTCCAAAATCATTTTCACTACATGTTTATCACAATGTGCCTGAGCACACATTCTCGGATTTTCATCCAAAAAAAATATATTCATAATATTCTCTTCTTTTCAATATGTTTGTGTACTACTCATATATTTGTTCGTATTTACTTTTTTTATGTTTTTTTAATTCTCGTACTCTGTGTTTCAAAGCCGCTATGGTAGTATGTAAATTACCTGTATCAGTAGGTTCTATTTGAGAACGAAATACCTCAATCTGTTCTTCTAATACTGAAATGGTTTCTTTTATCGTATGTTTTGTCATAATAATCTCTCATTTATTAATTTATAATTCTTCAACTGTCACCTTTAGGGGATATTCGTGTTCTTTTGCCAATATTACTGTTTCAGTTGCTTTTGCTTCTGCTATTTCATAACGAAATGTGCCCGCAACACCAGAGCCCCTTTCATGTACATTTAACATAATTTGATGGGCTCGATCCATAGAATGTCGAAAAATTTCTATTAAAACAAAGGTAACAAATTCCATTGGTGTAAAATTGTCATTATAAAAAATAACAGCAAAATCAGAGGGTGGTTTTAATTCCCTTATCCTTTTTTTTGGTTTAATTTTTGTTGTTGTTTCAAAATCTGACATAATAATTCTCTCGATTCAACTTTTGGCGGTCCCAATGGGATTTGAACCCATGTTTTTACCGTGACGGGGTAGTGTCCTAGGCCGAAACTAGACGATGGAACCTAATCACGAAATATAATTAGTTTTATATATCGATTAGTGTTATTATACAGTATTAAAAGAATTTGTCAAGTTTTTTTAAGAGGGGAGGCCATAATTTTTGTGAAAATATAAAATCAAATGTCCAATCATATTGCTCAAACGAAGAATTATATTTGTATTCTATTTGGATTAATGAACCCACCCAAGGATCAGATTCTATTTTACATACAAATAAAGATTTGTGTGTAGAATTCCAATTACATTCGAATAAGGTGATATTAATTTTCATTATAGTCCCTTTTTATTTTTTATTCGTACAAAATAAGTAGTCCATCCTTTTCGTCCAGGCCACTTATCTGCCAGTTTCTTATTCAGTTCATGGCGACCAATTACATGTCCGTTTTTATCATATTTTATTGTCAAGAATGTTTCTAATTCAAAATCCCTTTCCCCAATAAGATACCAGGTACCATCTATGTAGATGGCCATCTACACCATAACAATAAATTTGTTAATAAATACCCTCATTTCATCAAAGGCCTCTGCTGTATCACCTCTTCCTTGCAATTTAAAATGTCTAAAACCCATATCGTAAATCCTTTTTACTTCCTTATTGGTTAATAAACAAGACCTTATATTAGTTCTTTTTATGGGGTCTGGGTTATTATAATTAACTCTACCACAAATAGCAGAAGCACCCGATCCTGAATGTCCCAACCCATAAAATTCATCTTCATCTTTATCATAAAAATGAAACATTCCACGCCATCCACTAAGTGCTATGTTGCCATATGAAAGATAATGGCGATCTCTTACCGGACAATATAAAGAACAATTTTCATTTACAAGAAATTCATATTTTTCTGTTTTGCCCGATTTCGCCATTTTTTCTAATAAAGTATAATTTAAATTATCATCAGGATTAACCATAACCCTATCAAATCTATCAGCCAATTCATTATAATAATCAAAATCTCTATCGTATCTATGAGGTTTTTCTACTGATACTTTTACGATAGATGCTTTTTGTTTTAACTTAGGATATTTTTCTCTTATATAATCAGAAAGTACATCACTACTTACTATTACACCATTATCTTCATGGTTCAAAGAACCCAAAGAATCCAATAAATAATTACAACTCTCATCATCAAGATGTTCTTTTTTTATCAATGGATTTGAAGCCGTATAATATACATTTATTCCATATGAATTATATTTTTCTATTAATTTTGATGGAGAATAAAGTGATTTTAAACCTCCTGATAAAGCAACAGCTCCAGAATTTCGACCACCATTCCATATTACAGGAAATAAACCATGTACGGATTCTATAACAGAATTTATAGGGCGATCAACAATTCCTAAAACCTCATTATCTTTATGGAAATTACGAAAACGATCAAACAATGAAAAAAATTGATCATCAAAACAAAACAGCCCCGACAAATCCCATTTAGCTTCTGGTAATTCAGTATATACCAATACGGCATTGGCAGAATCAAAATATTCTTCTTCTGACCCCCCAACTTCTTCTATCATGTATATTGCTCTTTTTTTCATATTTTCGATCTTTTAGAATAGATTGATGTTCCCGTCATTTTTTTCTTTGCCATATCTTTTGATGAAAAAACTGCATTAAAAGATACACTTCTCCTTTCACCTTTTCCATCTTGTGTTCTAAATGGGTATACCATATGTGTTTGTGATGATGGAAAAAGAAAGAAATCTCCCACTTCTGGTTGAACTGTCATAGTTGGACGCCCCCAAAATGGATCTCTTGCAGCATTATTTGTAAATGTGATTGCTCCATCATCATCTTGCCGATGTGATTTCCTATTAGGTAAATATTCTGGAATTTTAAGATACATAACAGTAGATATATGACACTCTGTATGAATATGGGCTGGATTATATTCATTATCTTTCTGAGAAACCACCCAACAAGTAAGCATTTTTGTAAACCATTCATTCTCCCGCGCTTGTTTTTGATTGAATGGTTGGAATTGGCATGTTTGTTCTACTACAAATTGACGAATCATATCATGAAAGAATCCCATTATCTGTTCACGTTCTAAATATTTATGCTCTATCATAAATTCAGAATCAATTTGTCCTGCAAGCATTGGTCCATGATCTTTAGCCGTTTCACTAGCAAGAACTTCATCTGTGATTTTTAGCATCCTTTCAAGTACTACCGGTGGTAATCGAGTTTTCATTACAAAAGTTGACCATGGTTGTAACAGCTCCATCTTTATATCAAATGATATATTTTCTGGCTTTTCCATTTATTTTCCCTGCCTACGATATGGTTTCCAATTCCGTCTTTTGTGTTTATTTTTAGGTCTTGTTCGAGGAGATTTTCCAATCGATGTTCTTTTAGGCTTTATTACTTTTCTGTATAATGCTTTTTGGTATGCGGTTCTTCTTGCCATAAATTTTCTTAGTTATAGTTTGTATAATTATATATTATTTTAAAATTTCATCACCCAGAACCAGAGCATCTACATGTTCATGTTCTTTTAAGAATAATTTTGCATCATCTGGTGATTCAATTAATGGTTCTCCTCCTCCATTTAGGCTAGTATTTAACACCATAGGAATTCCAGTAAGTTTTTCAAATTCAGATATCAATTCATAATAAGGTTTATTATCTTCTACATTAACAGTTTGTATTCTTGATGTATTGTCAACATGACATATTGCCGGAACAAGGCTCGGAACTTTGACGTTTGTAGTAAATAACATGAACGGACTAGGTATGCCCAAATCAAACCATTGATCACTTTTTTCTTCAAGTACTGAAGGCGCAAAGGGGCGGTACCATTCTCTCATTTTTACTTTATTGTTAATAAAATGGAGCATTTCTTTTTTTCTTGGGTCCGCCAAAATCGATCTATTTCCCAATGCTCTAGGTCCAAATTCGGATCTTCCCTGACACCAGGCTATAACTTTTCCCTCATCTAACATTTTTGCTGTTTTTACAATCGTTTCATGAGAAGGTGGTTTTATATTATGATCAGGTCCAAGATATGCAATTTCACTATTAGTATAAGTATGTCGTTCTGTAGTTCTATGCTGAATATCAGCGCCATTATAATATATGTATAACGCAGACCCTATAGCTGTTCCATCATCTCCACACCCAGGAAATAAATGCATATTTTCAAAAGGAGTTTCTTTGTGAATTTTCGTATTAGTTGAGCAATTTAAAAATGTTCCTCCTGATAAACATATATTTTTAAATGATTCATCAGTCTCATATAATTTATTTGTTTTTTCCAAAACAAGTCTTTCTAAAATATATTGAAGACTTGCTGCCAAATCCATTACTTCTTTAGAATCACTTTCGTTTTTATGATATTCATGCCCCCATATTCTATTAGTTAATAAATGCCATTGTAACCTATGCCGAATTACTTGCATGATCAGCCCACTATATTCTACCCAATGATCAAAATTCGATGCCTTGAATGCTGGAACAGTCATAAAATCAAAATATTTTTTTTCTTTAATGTGTTCTAAAGGTGTACCAAAACTAGCTAAAGCCATAGTACTACCTGATTTGAACAATCCCGGCCCTATTCCCATTTGTTCAGTAAAATCACTATACACATTACCAAACATTATCTGTGGACAACGATATCTAAGTAATCTTTGTCCTTCACCCCAAACCTGACTAGAATTTCCAATATATCCAACATCATAACCACTCGCATCAATAGTAAAACACGCTGATTTATCAAATGGGCTAGTATAATAAGCAGAAGCAGCATGTGATAAATGATGATGTACCATATAACAAGGAAACTCATATATATTTCCTCTATATTTTAATTTAGAATCCCATGCCTCACCTGATGAAAAACCTCTCATTACTCCTAAATTTTGCAACCCCATAGCCTTCTTGTTATTAGGGGTTGTTATATCTAAAGGGCTTCTTTCAGTAATACCAGTACATGTAATTATATCAATATCTTTTAATTCGACATTAGCTTGTTTTAAAACAGCATCTATTAATTGGTCGGAAAAAGATTCCTCTTTTTTTATGCGAGTTACCCTTTCGTTGGATAGAGCCGAAACTATTTTACCATCAATTAATATACAAGCAGAACCATCATGCCCATCATTCAATCCTAATATTATCATTCAACTCCTTAATGATTGCTTCACCGCAGACCAAACATTATCACCATTTATATAAAAATCAGTAAACATTTCCCCAACTGCTCTAGCCACATCTCCCCAATTTAAATCATGACCGAATATTATACCTTCTTTTTGTACTTTTGGTGCCCATAATTCAATATCACGTTTCACAGTTTCGTAAGTATGATCAGCATCAATAAATATAAAATCTAAAGATTCATCCTCAAAATGTGCATGAGCCTCATCAGTTCGTTCTTCATATATTTTGACTCTAGATGAATATTTCTGCAATTCATCAAAAACTATTTCTTTCCGTTTTTTTAATGAATTTTCATGTTCGTATGTTTCTAATTTATTATCATCCTGTAATTCCCAAATATCAACACCATACATAAACAAATCTTCATTTTCATTCAATAAATTGAAAAGTGTTTCTCCTTCAGACACACCCAATTCACAGCCTGTTTTAAAATCAAACGCTTTAATATAAGCAGTAAGAACTTCCCACCTATCAACGTGTATGAACCCTGACTTAAATGGATAAGTAAGATATATTTTCTTTTCTAATATTTCTTTAAAAGGTATTTTTCTGGCAAGTACATCCCTATCATCCACAAGCATATCAAAAAACGATCTTTTTATGTGTTCATCAATTTCTTTTTCGGGGTATCCATTATCCATTAACCAATCTTCAATATTACTTAATTCCTCTAATGGTATGAGTTTGGGAAACCCATACTTATCTCCTGAGGGAGGATCCACCATAACCTTATGGTTTTTCATCATATAATATTGCTCACTGTCAAATGTCATATTTTATTTTTCATTATCAATGTTAAATATACCCCATTTTGCTATAAAATAAGAATCCACAATATCCGAAAGAGGGTTGGGAATTGTTAGGGAAGCACTATGGGGATCGTAGGGAGGTGAAGCGTCTTCAAGGAAACGCATATTAGTTTCTTTTACAAAAGTTTCATACATATCTACTTTACTGGCATTACCCTTTCCAGTAGCAAATTTCTTAATTGATGTAGGGGCAATTGTTGTAAAGGGGATTTTTGCTTCCCATAATTTATATTTTAATAGCCCCATATTTTCGGCAATATTAAATACTCGACCAACAGAACCATATGAATAATCTTCCATGACTACATGGTCACAATGCTGTAATAATTGTATTGCCCAAGTAGAAATCATATCATATCTATCCGTTTCACTTAAATAATTTTCAAATGGAGGGTAGGGTATAAAATTACTTAAATTTTCATCTGTGGTCCACCTCCACCTCCGTTTTTTATCATTAGATATAAAATGATAAGTACACATATTAAAGTCAAACCGTCTATCATTTTGTTCCTCGCATATACATATAGCTGGTGAATTGAGAGAATAATCTATACCAGATATTTTGCGCATTACACCTAATCCCAATTATCATCATATTCATCATTATCTATTTCTATTATTACTCCACAAAACGGGCAATACATAGGACTATTTGATACATTATCTTCATCAAATTTTAATTTGTATGGCGATCCACACGCATAACAATCCATATCCTCATTTATTATATCATTTTCTAAATCATCTTCCATAATTTTTTTATCCATTAAACTTCACAGGCTCCAGCTACACACGCCAATTCTTGAGAAGAGATAGTAAAATCTTTTTGTTCGTAATCTGATAATTTATCCCATTCAACATTTTTAGGCATGATTTTTAACATTTCTTGATATTCTTCCTTAGTACAATCTTGATATGGTGCTTGCCTATAAGAATGTTCACTAAAAGGTAGAAAAGAAATTCCAGAAATATCATCAAAATTTTCATATACCCAGGCGCCCACAGAAAACCATTCATCTTCTTTAACAGATATTGTAATACTTGGTTTATGCTCACACCAATGTTCAGCATAAATTTTCCATATTTTTAAATGGTCTAAAGCTGATAAATCTTTTCTAAAAACTGTTGATGTTGGCGATTTCATTGGAAATGAAAATACAGTAGTATGAGCTGGTTTAGTTACATCCTCCTCATTTGGGAATCCCTCATCTTTCATCATTTTACAAAGAGGATCTTTATTATCTGACCTAACTGTCCTAATAAAATATGGAGAATGTCTGGCGTGTATACCAGAAGCCGAATCAACAAGCTGGGAAACCGTACCACTAGGTTTTACACACGTAATAGCAGCTGATCTATTGATTCCCAATGCTTTTGAATAAAGTTTATTTGTTTCAACGGCCGTATTTCTGAGATTTTCTAATAGTTCTTCAATGCCCTTCTTTTTACCATTTGTAAGATTATTGTCCATTATTCCGGTAAGAGAAACTCCCAATAATCGTTCTTCATCGCAATTTCTTTCCCATTTTTTTGACAAATATCTGAAATTGGTAAGAGTTGATTGAAAGGTGCCAAGGATAGTCGCATTTCGCACTTTCTTTTGTAAAGATCCGAGATCATCATCGGGTCGGACGACAACTTCCGTAAGGTTACAGAATTCTCTTGACCGTAAAATGATTTCGCTGCATGGATTTGTACCAAAATCTGATCGTGCCAATCTTCGTTGAATGTATGAGCCATTACTATCCTTTTCTCTTGTGTTTAAAAGTGCCACTTGTTTCTCGGCTGCTTTAGAATTATATATACCCCTTTCACCAGATTTTGAATCATATAATGATAACCATTCTCTTAAAATTGTTCCTATATCTGGTTTATCATGATAATTTGCGGAATTATTTGCCAATGCTCGGTGTACAGCTGTTTCCCACCAATTACCAGATTTTGATTGTCTCATTTCTCTGTCACGTAGATCGGATAATGAAATAAGAGCTGATCTCCGTACACCACCAACCACTACAATTTCCGCTGTTTTACATACAATATCATGACATTCAATTGGTCTAAGTTTTCTTCCAGCTGCAGTTTTAAATGTTTGTATTGAAAATTTAAACAAATCTTCAAGAGGTCCTGGACCAGAAGCGCGACCTCCAAATGTTTTTAAAGGTGCTCCGGCTTCACGAACCCTACTCAAATCCCATTGAGGAACCTGACCCACCCAGAGTAAATTAAGTAATTCTTTAAATGCCTTAGCCCAACCTAATTTAGAATCTGTTACGATAATAGTTGTTTCAGTATCATAAAATATATCGGCAATACTGGGCAAATTATTAACATATTCTTCTTCAACAGAAAATCCTATTCCAGTGCCATTCATCAATATATAAAGAATTTCATCGAAAGACCTCGGGTGCTCTACTTTTATATATGCGCAATTATATCCAGCAACATTTTCTTTTTGTAATGCCTCACCAGCTGTCATTAAACATCTCATAGATGGCATAATTTTCAAATTTACTACATAAGATTCAAGTTCTATTCGTTCATTTTTTTGTAATATATAATTACAACGTTCCTTTAAATGGCGTTCAAAAAAATCAAAATATCTTTTAACTGTTTCTTCCCATGTTTCTCTTCTTTTATTTTCATAATCCCAACGTGCATAACGTGAAAGGTGTATAAACTTCATGTATTCAGTCATCATTTGGTCGACCATTCAACATTCTCCTTTATAAGTTGTCAATTTTTTCTAAAAATTCTGTTTCTTCTCGTCCTGATAATCGGTTAGTCGCGACAATATTATTGAGATTGTCTTTTATAATCTCCATTTCCTGTTTTGAAAATGTTACGCTATTCAAAACATAATCTTCAAACGCTTCACAACATAATGGAAATGTTGGTTTCACCAATTCATACATAGCATTTGCATAATCTTGTATTTCTTGTTGCGCATGTTTATCACCTCTCAATTTAACTACATGAAAAAAATTATGAAGGTCTATTTTCCATATAACTTCAGTATAATTCGAAACAGGAAGTACGATTCTAGCCAGCTCTCTTGTCAAATCTTCTCTCAATAAATTTTGGTATGAAATTGTCGCATTGTCAAAAATTCTATTCATTTCAAAATGAATTAATCCCTTGGTTTCTATTATTTCGTCTCGCCCCTGTTTATTTGTTTCCGATTGTTTTTGTAAATAATCTCCCTCTGGCAGGTAAAATTCATCACTCATTACAGAATAACGACCCGAATACTCATTAAGATTTGCCGTCCTATGGCGAACTAGCTGACGCATTACAAAAATTGGGAGTTTTAAATGGAACTTGACTTCACACATTTCAAATGGTGATGTGTGTTTGTGTCTCATTAAATAACGAATAAGGTTTCTTGTCTGACTGACTTTTCGGGTACCTTCTCCGTAACTGATTCGGGCGGCATTTTCTACTTCTTCATCATTACCCATTACATCTAGTAATTTTACAAATCCATGCTCATGGATTGTACGAGTACCATAATTCACTAATTGTGTTTTTTCCATAATGACATTCTCGCTTGTGCATTTAAACCATTAAATGTATTATTATTAATCATATTCAAAACATTATCTTTAGAGATACCAGAAAGTATCATATCGTTAATATCTTTTTGTTGACATGTATCAGGCCAAATACAAACCTTTAATCCTTTATCAATGATGGAATGCATTTTTTTGGTTATTTCACGATTCCGAGGTTCATTGTCATATATTATGATACTGTTTTCTTTATCAATATTTGTTACTAAATCTGAACCCGCACACGCCAAAGAATTTGGAAGAAATAGAGAATCAAAAGGACCTTCGACAATATATGTAGTCTTTTTAGAATCCCAGCGGTCGAGCCCAAAAATCTTTGAATTGTCTATTTTTGTCTTAACTGTAATATATCTTAATTCTGAATTGTCTAGGGATCGTCCCTGTGCGGCCATTAATACTCTATTTTCATCAAAAAATGGTATAACTATTCTTTTGTCATTTTTATATAATGAATCATATTTTTCTTCAGAAATTGTATTTACCCATTCCCGAAAATCTTCACAATAGTATATATCATTATAGAATTCTTCGGGAATTTTTCTATTAGAAATATATTCTCTAGCATAGTGATCTGGATCTAAGTCTGATATGCTAGGTAATTCAATTTCTGTTTTCTTGGGTTTGAATTTAGGAGGGGTAAATTTAATAGTTTTTTCTTGTGATGTTGGTGTATGAGTTTTACCTTCAGAATATTGTTCCATTATATATTGATTATGAAGGTGTGGATCAATTATTTTTATAAAATTTCCCACACTCATTCCAGCGCCACAATTATGACATTTTACAAATAAACTATTCTTTTTTTGATAAAAATATAATCGAGCTTTATTTTTATTTTTTTGGGAATCTCCGCAAAGAGGACACCGAGAATTCCATAAAAACTCTCGTACCCGTTTAAATTTACCTAAACGAGGACTGAGTAACATTATATATTTTTGATCGATATAAGTAGACACAAACACATTATATAAAAGGTGGGGGTTTATCCGGCAGAATTGAACAAATTAATAATAACATCTTCGTCTAATTTGTATTTTTTTCCCAATTCATAACAGGGCATCATATCTCTACTACCCTTGCTTTTAATACTCACAGCCAATTTGAAGACTTTCATCTCTTCTTCTGTTACGTTTTTTGTTCTCATAACTTAATTAGCTCTACCATAACGGAGATATAACATTGCTCCGGTTTGACTGTTTTTTAAAATAATAGGCGCTTTTGGATTATTTCTGCCATATTGACGTATTGATTCACCAGTATCATCATTTCCTACATATTTTTCATATCTAAGATATTTTCGTTTTCCCATACGACAAAGTTCAAAATGAGTGGGGTTAACATCAAACACATTAATACCAGCAAAGGAATCAGAATTTTCACTAACTAACCACTTTTTTCGTTTTTTTCTACGTGCACCTGGTTCACTTTGGTCACTACCTAATTTAGAAGTTGTGTCAGCCCCAATACCGGCAACACCTGACACACCCGTTTCTTCATTATTTTTAAGTTTATATTTTCTTCCTTCACCAAAAGCTTTTATATCTCTTGCCTGCCGTGGCATCTTTTTAGATTTATATCCTGGTCCGAATAGACTTTTAAAAGCGGGAGAATCTTTTAATTTATTAATCTTCCCTCCCTTCTTTTTAAATGCCAACAT
>Ga0209089_10001411_pt1 | contig 21930 bp, 16 predicted proteins | sample ArcticOcean_MG_C_FD_187431 | JGI IMG/M metagenome (GOLD analysis project Ga0209089, IMG submission 187431) | Marine microbial communities from western Arctic Ocean - ArcticOcean_MG_CB2_150 (SPAdes) (version 2) | ecosystem: Environmental > Aquatic > Marine > Oceanic | place: Arctic Ocean: Canada... | reverse complement strand
AACCACCCGGGCTCCGCGGACCCGGGCCAACTGGACCAGCGCCGATCCCACGCCGCCGGAGGCCCCGGTGACCACGATCGTCTCCCCGTCGGCGAGGCGGGCCCTGGTCAACATGTGCTCGGCGGTCGACCAGGAGCACGGGAACGTGGCCAGTTCGACGTCGGTGAGTGGCGAATCGACGGCGTGCACGTTGCGCACCGGCAGGGCGCAGTACTGGGCGAACCCCCCGTCGCACTCCGATCCGACGTAGCCGGCACGCTCACGGTCGCCGGGGTCGTCGGCGGCCCGGAGGCACGGATCGTTCAGCACCCGCCGGCCGAGGAGGTCCGCGTCGACACCGTCGCCGACGGCCACCACCCGGCCGCAGATGTCGGCACCCTGGATGCGGGGGAAGGCCATGCCACTGCCCCCCCAGGAGGCGTCCCCGTCGGAGACGTCGAGCGCCTCGCCCGTGGTCTCGCCGGTCACCGCCTTCGAGTACCAACCCACGCGCGTGTTGACGTCGGTGTTGTTCATCCCGCAGGCACCCACGCGGATGAGGACCTCCCCCGCACCCGGGACGGGCACCGGCACGTCGTCGCGGAGGACCAGCATCTCGAGCCCACCGTGCCCGACCAGTTGGACGGCCGTCATCGTCTCGGGGATCGGTCTCATTCCCCCACCTCAGACACCGGGACGACCTCGTAGCCCGGCTCCTCGGACTCGTCGTCGAGGATCTCGGCCGGGAATCCGGCCGTCCGGATGTCGAGGCCGGTGGCCTCCTCCAGGCGGCGGATGATGTTGGGCGACCACTCCCGCCCGCCGTAGCGCTCCTGGCCGTCCTCGAAGATCGCCAGCAACTGCGGCGACACCTCGAGCGGCACGCCGAGCTTCCGTGCCAGCCCGTCGAACAGGCCCACGTCCTTGACCACGAGGTCCATCGTGAAGTTGATGTCGCGACTGCCGTTGAGGATGACCTGGCTCTCGGTCTCATGGACGAACGAGTTGCCCGACGACATCCGGATCGCCTCGTAGGCCGTGGCGAGGTCCATGCCGGCCGCCGCCGAGGTGGTGAGTGCCTCGCAGAGCGTGACCAGGTTGGCGGTCGCCAGGTAGTTGGTCACCACCTTGAGGACCGACGCCGAGCCGAGCGGGCCCGTGTGCAGGATCCGCCGCCCCATGGTCGTGAGCACGGGCAGGACACGCTCGAAGGCCTCCCGCTCGCAGCCGGCGAAGATGGCGATGTTGCCCGTCGCCGCACGGTGGCAACCTCCCGACACCGGACAGTCGACCGGCAGCGCACCGACGGCCTCGACGAGGGCGCCCATCCGACGCACCTCCGCCTCGTCGGTGGTGCTCATCTCCATCCAGACCTTGCCAGCGGAGAGCCCGGCGATGACCCCGTCCTCGGCCTCCATGACCGCCGAACAGGCAGCCGGCGACGGCAGGCAGGTCACCACGACGTCGCACCACTCGGCCATCTCCCTCGGCGAGTCGGCCCAGCCGGCACCGCCATCGAGGAACGCCTGGGCCGCACCCCGGTCGAGATCGCGGACCATGAGCTCATACCCGTTGCGCGCCAGGCTGCCCGCCAACTTTCCGCCGACGTTGCCGAGCCCGATGAACCCGATCCGCATGGCGAGACTCCCCCTCCTCGATGACCACGCATCGAAACCACGACACGTGCCGCCGGTCGGCGACGCCGCGGAGAATACCGGTAGCCACATCACCTCCCCACGATCGCGCCTACCCTGCCGGAATGCTGCGTCTTCGGCTTCCCAGCACGAAGAACCACCTCCTGCGGGCAGCCGGCCTGATCGTCGGCGTGGTGGTGTCGGGAACCCTTGGATACAGCCTCTTCGGCCTCAATCCGATCGACGCCTTCTACCAGACGATCATCACGATCTCGACCGTGGGCTTTCGCGAACTCGTCGTCGGCGAGCCGGGCAACGCCTGGAAGATCTTCACCTCGGTGCTGATTCTCGTGGGCACCGGCTCCATGCTGTACGGGGCCACCGCGGTGATCGAGAGCATCGTCGAAGGCCGGATCACCGGCCAGTACAGGAGGTATCGCATGCAACGATCCATCGACGACCTGTCCGGCCACCTGATCGTGTGTGGCATGGGGCGAGTGGGCAGCTCGATCACCGAATTCGTCCGTTCGGTCGGCCAGGAGGTTGTGGCCATCGACCGTGACGCCTCGAGGCTCGACGGCGTCGACTTCCTCCACGTGCTCGGCGACTCCCGTCGGGAGGAGGTCCTGCGCCAGGCTGGCATCGAGAGGGCAGCGACCCTCATCACCGCCCTCGGGACGAGCGTCGACAACCTCTACGTCACGTTGTCGGCACGCGGCCTCAACCCGAACCTGTTCATCGTCTCGCGCTGCGACGACCAGGAGGCGCTCACCAAGATGCTCCAGGTCGGCGCCGACCGGGTGGTCAACCCGTACGAGATCGGGGGATCGCGCATGGCGAGCCTGGCAACGCAGCCGAACGTCGCCGACTTCCTCGACGTCGTCGTGCACGACGGTGCCTACGAGGCCCGACTCCGCGAGATCCTCCTTCCCGAGGACTGCACCTTCGAGGGCAAGACCATCGACGACCTCACAATCCGCCGCGAGACCGGGGCCGTCGTGCTGAGCGTCCGCGACCTCACCGGCCGCTTCCACACCGACGACGTGGCCCGACGTCCCTTCGAACCGGGCGACGTCATCGTGGCCATCGGCTCCGAGTCGAGCCTCGACCGCCTTGCCGAGCAGGTCGACCGCTGATCCGATGGTCCGGGCCCCCATCCCCTAGCCTCCGCCCATGGTCGAACCCGACTTCCACCGCTTCGACACCCGCGCACTCCATGCCGGCCAGCAGCCGGATCCCACCACCGGGTCGCGGGCCGTGCCCATCCACCAGACCACCTCATACGTCTTCGACTCGGTCGACCACGCCGCCGGACTGTTCAACCTCGAGGTCAGCGGCCACATCTACAGCCGGATCTCGAATCCGACCGTGGCCGTACTCGAGGAGCGCATTGCCGCACTCGAGGGCGGGGTGGGCGCCGTGTGCACCGCCAGCGGGCAGGCGGCGATGCACCTCGCCGTCGCCACGCTCCTGAGCGCCGGCGACCACATCGTCTCGAGCCGCAACATCTACGGCGGCACCCACAACGTCCTAAACCTCACGCTGCCGCGCTTCGGGATCACCACGACCTTCGTCGACCCGCGCGACCCCCAGGCCTTCGCAGACGCCATCCGACCCGAGACCCGACTGGTGTTCGCCGAAACCCTCGGCAACCCCGGCATCGAGGTACTCGACGTGTCGGCCGTCGCCGAAGTCGCCCATGCCCACGGGTTGCCGCTGGCCGTGGACTCAACCTTCGCCACCCCCTACCTGCTTCGACCCATCGAGCACGGGGCCGACATCGTCATCCACTCCGTCACCAAGTTCCTCGGCGGCCACGGGGTCGCCATCGGCGGCGTCGTCGTCGACGGGGGACGCTTCGACTGGGAGGCCTCAGGGAAGTTCCCGACCCTGACCGAGCCATACGTCGGCTACCACGGCATCACCTTCACCGAGGAGTTCGGCCCACAGGCCCTGTCGATGCGGGCCCGGGCAGAAGGGCTCCGCGACTTCGGCGCCTGCATGAGCCCCGCCAACGCCTTCTACCTCCTCCAGGGGGTGGAGACCCTGTCGTTGCGGATGGACCGCCACGTCGCCAACACCCGACGGGTGATCGACCTGCTCGACACGCACGAGGCCGTGGAGTGGATCCGGCACCCCGAGCACCCCAGCCACCCCGACCACGAACTGGCGGCACGCCTCTACCCGCACGGCGCCGGGGCCATCCTGTCGTTCGGCGTCGCCGGTGGCCGGGAGGCGGGACGGCGATTCATCGAGGCCGTACGCCTCGCCTCGCACCTGGCCAACGTCGGTGACGCCAAGACCCTGGTTATCCACCCGGCTTCGACCACCCACCAGCAGATGAGTGCCGCCGACCTCGAGGCCGCAGGGGTCAGCGAGAACCTGATCCGCCTTTCGGTCGGCCTCGAGGACCCTGAGGACATCTGCCGGGACCTCGACCAGGCCCTGCGGGCCTCGCAGCGCTGAGGCGGCCGTGCAACTCGTCGTCGACGACCACACCGTCCACGCCGCCACCGGGGCCGTGCCGCTCGAGGGACGGGACGAACCGCTCGTCGTGCTGCTCCACGGATCCGGCATGGACCGGTCAGTCTGGTCGCACCAGACCAGGTTCCTCGCCCACCACGGCTTCCGGGCCATGGCCGTCGACCTCCCCGGCCACGGCCGTTCCGAGGGGCCCGCACTCGACTCGATCGAGGCGATCGCCGACTGGGTGGCCCGCCTCACCGGGGCACTGGATGGCTCTGCTCACCTCGTGGGGCACTCCATGGGGGCCCTCGTCGCCCTCGACACCGCCGCACGCCACCCCGGCGCCGTCGCCTCGGCGGTCCTCCTCGGCGTGGCCACGGCCATGCCCGTCCACCCGGAACTCCAGGCGGCCGCAGACATCGACGACCCGAAGGCGGCCGCCCTCATCGCCGCCTGGGCACACGGCCCGCGCCAGCACATCGGACTCAACCCGACCCCGGGCCTCTGGATGCTGGGGGGCGTCACGGCGCTCCTCGAAACGAGCCCGCCGGGGGTGCTCGCCACCGACCTGGCCGCCTGCTCCGCCTACGAGGGAGCCACCTCGTCCGCTGCTTCCTCGACCTGCCCCGTGACCCTCGTCCTCGGCTCACAGGACCGCATGTCACCCCGGAAGGCCGCCCGGGCCCTCGAGGATGCCTTTGCGTCGCCCCCCGCCATCGTGGAACTGGAGGCCTCGGGACACATGCTGATGCTCGAGGAACCCGAGGCCGTCCGACAGGCGATCCTCACCCACCTCGACGCCTGCTGAGCCCCGCAGGACGCAAACGAGGGTCAGTTCTGGGGAAGGCCGTAAAATTCGAAGAAGTCAAGTCCGATCTCTTCACCGTGCACACCAATCGACGGATCGGCCATGAAACATGCCTCCGACGACAACGATGGTCTGCACTGTCTGTTCGGCGCACTCGATCGCATCCAACGTGAATGCTCTCGCTTCTCAATCGAGGCCGTGACTAGGCGTGTGCGTCTGCGCCAGCAGATTCCATGGCGCCGGTAACGGTGATCGTCGCGATGGGCCGCTGTGCAGCGAGCACCGTTATGACGTCGCCCGCGCTGGTCTCGGGCACGGGGTATCCCGGCACCCACTGCACCTTGACTGCGCTGTCGGAGCCGTCCCCAGCGAGACCGCGGATGAGCACCGCACCTTCGACGTCTGTGCGCGGCTCGACGTACGCGAATGCGCTCATCTTCTTGAACTCGAATGGGAGGTTCGGCCCGTTTTCGTCTGCGGGAATCCAGTGCAGGTTTCCGGTAATGGTCTTGGAACTCATTGCAGCATCCTGCGCCAGGCTAGGGAAGGGTGTCAATGGACTCCATTGGTGGAAGCCATTGACGGGCGCGGTGTCAGATAGTTAGATCGGGTGACAAGACAAGGAGAGCGCCATGTCATGGCCGATCATCACCGTGGATTCCCATCAAACGGTCCCTCTCGCTCTGGTTGACGAGTTGCCAGAAAAGTACCGGCGCTACCTTCCCCGACTCGAGGAGCGTGACGATGGCACGTACCTCGTGCGGCCGCAGTTCTCCGCGGCTGCGGCAGCGGCCGGCAAAGACAAGGACGGGAACCCCAAACTCAGCGAGGACTCGGTGACGCGCGCGCTCGGCGAGGGCATGAAGGTCGACCTGTCTGACGAACGTGCCATCCGGCAGATGGCGGTGGGCAACTGCACGCCCCAGGCCGATCCCGGGTTCACCCCACAGCAGCGACTCGCTGACATGGAGCGCGACGGCGTCGTGGGCGAGATGCTGATCGGCAACGGCGGCTTCGGGCAGATTCTTCCCGACGATGACGCCAACCTCGCGTGGAGCCGGCTGGTGAACGACTGGAACGCAGACACGTACAAGGACGAGTTCCACCGGTTTGCGCCGGGCATACAACTGCCGCTGCATGATCTCAGCGCAGCGGCCGCCGAGGTGCAGCGAGCGGCGGACCTAGGGCTCCGGCCCGTCCTCCTGCCGGAGGTCATCCCGGGCAGGCCCTACTACGACCCGATGTGGGAGCCGGTATGGGAAGCAGCAGCGGCGTGCCATGTACCCATCGCGTTCCACCTCACCGGCGAGCTCGGCAAGCCGACCCTGACGAGTCCGGCACGTGGACTGCCCAACCAGGAACAACCTCTCGGCTCGGCGCAGACCTCATTCGCCATGGTGAGCGCGGCTGGAATGGTGACCCTGGGTTGGCTGGTGAACAGCGGGATCCTCGAACGGCACCCGGACCTGACCGTGATGCTCATCGAGTGCAACGCCGGATGGCTGGCGTATGCGATGCAACAGTGGGATCACATGCTCCACAGCCGCTACGCGGAGGTGGCGGAGCGCATGGGCGTTCGGGATGCCGACCTCGAGGCGCCCCCCAGTTACTACGTCCGCCGTCAGGTGAAGTGTCAGTTCATGTGGGATCCGGCTGCGGTGACCCTGCGACACGAGATCGGACTCGAGGTTCTGATGTGGGGAAGTGACTACCCGCACTTCGAAGGCGCGTTCCCGGACTCGCAGCGGTGGGTCGAGAAACTCTTCGCCGGCGTGCCCGACGACGAGGTGATGAAGATCGTCCACGACAACGCGGCCGAGGTGCTGGGAATGAGTGTCTGATTGACGAGGTGAGCCGTATGGCCACCGCCATCCTTCTCATAACCCACCTCGACGCCTGCTGAGCCCCGCAGGACGCAAACGAGGGTCAGTTCTGAGGAAGGTCCTGGAATGGGGTGCCCTTCGCCGGGCCAGGTTCCTTCGGCAGACCGAGCACGCGCTCACCGATGATGTTTCGCTGCACCTGGTCGGTGCCCCCGTAGATGGAAGGGGCCGGCGAGAAGAGCGTCATCTCCTGGACGATGCCGCCCGAGGAACTGTCGCTGCGGTCGAGCATGCCGTCGGCGCCGTTGACGAGATTCCCGACCTCACGGCTCTGGCGGACCAGTTCACTCATGGCCAACTTCGCCATGTTCCCCTCACCGCCGGTGCGCCCGGCCCCGGCCTTGGCCCGCAGCATGTTCCAGCGGTTGACCTCGCCCAGGATGTGCAACCGAATCATCGCCTGCCTGACGACCGGATCCCCCAGCACGCCCCGGTGCTTGGCCAGGTCGATCAGGGCCTCGGCTGTGATGCCCCGTCCGCCGGAACCGTCGGGACCTCGGGGAGCCCTGTCGACCAGGTCGCCGGAGCGGTTCTCGAGGCGGCCGGCCTTGGGCCCGCCGGACACCGACACGGGTTGCTTTCCACCACCGCCCAGGCTGGCCCGCTCGACGGCGAGCGTAGTGTTGGCCACGGCCCAGCCGTTGCCGATTCCGCCGATGACGTCGTCGTTCGAGACCCGGGCCTCGTCGAGGAACACCTCGTTGAACAGCGCATCGCCGGTCATCTCCCGGAGCGGCCGGACCTCGATTCCGGGCTGGTCAATGTCGATGGCGAAGTAGGTGATGCCCTGGTGCTTGGGCTGCTCGGGATCGGTGCGGGCGATGAGCATCCCCTTGTCGGCGATCTGACCACCCGAGGTCCACACCTTCTGTCCGGTGATGATCCACTCGTCCCCGTCGCGCACCGCCCTGGCCTGAAGCCCCGCCAGGTCCGATCCGGCCCCCGGCTCGGAGAACAGTTGGCACCAGCCGACCGTTCCGTCGAGTATCGGGACGACCAGGCGATCCACCTGTTCCTGGGTGCCGTGCATCGCGATGGTCGGAGCGGCCAGCATGTAGCCGAGGCCGACCGGCGGGCCCAACACGCGGGCGTCGGCCATCGTGGCGTTGACGGCGGCCATCTGTGCGCCTCCGTAACCCCGCCCTCCGGCGGCCTCGGGGAGGGCCGGGTGAGCCCAGCCGTCGGCAGCCAGCCGGAACCACCAGTCGCGGACCGTCAGGTCCGGGTCCCAGTTCTCGTCCAGCCAGGTGGACAACTCCTCCCGAACCTGTTCGGCGGTGGCATCGCTCATGTCGCAAGTCTCGCACGAGCCGATCAACTACCGCGTAGTGGGACCGATCGCTAAGATGGCGAAGTCCGTCCCCGACGAGGAAGCACAGCCGGTGCGCTGGTCGACCCTGTTCATTCCGACACTGCGCGACGCCCCGGCCGACGCCGAGGCGCTCAGCCACCGACTGTTGGTACGTGGCGGCTTCATCCGCCAACTCCAGTCGGGCCACTACTCCATGCTGCCACTGGGTTGGCGCGTCCATCGCAAGGTCGCCGAGGTGATCCGCCAGGAGATGGACACCATCGGTGCCCAGGAACTTCTGCTTCCCGCCATGCATCCGGCATCCGTCTGGCAGCAGTCGGGGCGCTGGGAGTCGATGGGCGACGAGATGTTCCGCCTCGTCGACCGCAAGGGAGCCGACCTGGTCCTCGGCATGACCCACGAAGAGGTCATCGCCCTCATCGGGCTGGAGCTCTCCTCCTACCGGGACCTGCCGCAGATGTGGTACCAGATCCAGACCAAGTTCCGCGACGAGCCCCGCCCCAAGTCCGGCCTCCTGAGGGTCCGCGAGTTCGCCATGAAGGACTCGTACTCCATCGACATCGACGACGCCGGCCTCGACCACTCGTTCGACCTCCACCACCACGCCTACACCCGGATCTTCGCCCGGCTGGGCCTCGATGCCCTGCCGGTGGAGGCCTCCTCCGGGGCAATGGGGGGCAGCGCCTCCGTCGAGTTCATGGTCGAGTCACCCGCCGGCGAGGACGACGTGGCCCGCTGCACGGGCTGTGGCTACGCCGCCAACGTGGAGCGGGCCTCGGCGGCGACCACGCCGGTCGAGAACCGGCCCGGCGGCGACGCCCCGGAACGCTTCCCAACGCCGGGCATCCGCACGATCGCCGCCCTCGCCGAAGCCGGCCATCCGCCCGAGCACCAGGTCAAGACGCTCGTCTACGAAGCCGACGGCGAAATCGTGCTCATCCTCGTGCGCGGCGACCACCCCTTCCTCGAGCAGAAGTTCGTGGACGCCACCGGTACCGGCGACCTGCGCCCCGCCGAGGCCGACCGCATCAGCGACGTCCTCGGCGCCTCGCCCGGAAGCCTCGGGGCGGTCGGCGTCGACGGACCCCCCATCTACGCCGACCACGCCCTCCGTGGACGATCGGGCATGACGACGGGCGCCAACGAGGACGACTTCCACCTGGAGGGAGTCGACGTCGAACGCGACATCGAGGTCGACCACTGGCTGGACCTTCGGAGGATCCTCGATGGCGAACCGTGTGGCGTCTGTGGCGAACCCCTCGAAGTCGTGCGCTGCATCGAGGCCGGGCACATCTTCAAGCTCGGCCGCAGGTACGCCGAGGCGATGGACATGTCGGTCCTCGACGCCGACGGACAGTCCCGCACCCCGACGATGGGCTCCTACGGCATCGGTGTCGGCCGGGCCATGGCAGCGGTCGCCGAGGTCCACAACGACGACGCCGGACTCATCTGGCCGCTCGCCATCGCCCCCTACGAGGTCGTCCTGACTGTCGTCAAGACCGACCACGAGCCCTCGATGGAGCTGGCCGGCCGCTGGCACGACGAACTCACGGCAGCTGGCGTCGACGTCCTCCTCGACGACCGCGACGCCCGGCCGGGCGTGAAGTTCGCCGACGCCGAACTGATCGGCGTACCGCTACGTGTCACGATCGGTCCAAGGGGGCTCGACCAGGGAAGCGTCGAATTCACCCTTCGCTCGACCGGCGAGAAGGAGGACATCGCCATCGACGACCTGGCAGGTGTCGTGCTCGACGCCGTGGCGAACGGGCGCCGACAGGGCACCTGAACCACCCGCGCCAGCCCGGTCAGCGATAGGTTTCATCCGTCCACCCCCCAGAGACGCAACCCGGGTCAAATGCCGAAGACCATCGATCGCACCCAGCCCATCAGGCGCTTCACCAAGGTCGTCGCTGCCGTCGACCTGCCGGGCGTCCCGGAGGGAACCGGCGGGAAGGTCCGGGTCTCCAACGGCATCTCCTGGTACCGCTACTGGGTGTCGTTCGACAACGGCATCGACCTCGGTGGGATCGGCCACGACCAGTTGGCCCAACGACGTGACTGGCCGCAGTTCCGCATCGACCGCGACGAAGCGGCACTGCGTTCCGACTTGCCCGACGGGGACGACGAAGGGCCCGACGAGGGCGCCGACGACGCAGGGGCAGGCAACCGGTTCGGTGTACCCGAGCACCTGATCGAGCGCAGCCGCCTGGCCCGTGAGCGCCTCGGGGCCTGACGACCCGACCAACCTGGCCCACCGCCCGCTATCCTCCAAGGTCCCCCTCTTCCCCCGTAGTCGAGACTGCCCCCCGGAGACTCCTGTGTCCTTCAAGCCCGGCGACAAGGTCGTCTACCCGCACCATGGTGCAGCCGTCATCGAGAAGAAGGAGAAGCGCGAGGCGTTCGGCGAGAAACGCGACTACCTCGTCCTCCGGATGGCGCACGGCAACATGACCCTCTCGGTTCCGGTGGACATGGCCGAGGAGGTCGGCATGCGCTGGCCCATCGCCAAGGCCGATGTCGAGGACCTCTTCGAGGTGCTCCGCAAGCGCGACGTCCGCGAACCGGCGAACTGGTCCCGGAGGTTCAAGAACCACCAGGAGAAGCTCAAGAGCGGCGACGTCTACCAGGTCGCCGAGGTCGTCCGGAACCTCGCCCTCCGAGAGGCCGCCAAGGGCCTGTCCGCCGGCGAGAAGACGCTCTACACCAAGGCCCACGACGTCCTGGTGTCCGAACTGGCCTTCGCCCTCAACGTCTCCGAGGAAAAGGCGTCCGAGAAGGTAGCCGGCGCCCTCATCTGACCCGGAACCTCCAACGCCCGGAACCCCCTCCTGCGCTCGGGTACCATCAGCACGAGACAAGATCGTGCCAAGGAGGAGACGCAGGTGACAGAGCGACGCATCGTCGTCGGGATCGAGGGATCCGGGTACGCCCGGGCCGCCCTCATCTGGGCCTTGGAGGAGGCGGGATTCCGCAGCGCCGTCGTCGAGGTCGTGACGGCGTACTCCCCCACCTACGTGCCGGCCGCCCCCGACCTCGGCTACGTCCCGCTCGACTCCTTCGACCTGGTCGCCGAGGTCGAGCGCATGCAGGGCGATGTCATCGAGTCGGCCATTGCAGCCGCCGGCCAACCCGACGTCGAGGTCCGTCGGACCCTCGTCAAGGGTCGCGCCGCCGACACCCTGATGCGGGTCGCTGAGGGAGCCGACATGCTCGTCGTCGGCAACCGTGGCCGGGGCGGATTCGTCGGCCTGAGGCTGGGCTCTGTCAGCCAGGCCATCGCCCACCACAGTCCGTGCCCCCTCGTGATCGTCCGCACCGGACTCGCAGACGACACCGACTGAGCACGGCCGACTGGCCACGGCCACCACACCTCAGCGGCTCGGCTCGGCTCGGCAAAAAATCTCCGTCAAGGCTCGCACTCGTGGCGAATCTGCGCGAACCTACGCTCAGCCCGGCGGACCCGCCGGAGAGCAACCGAAGGGCGACGCATGACCGGGACCTTGGAGGCCACCGAAGTCGGAGAAGAGGGCGAAAGAGGCGCTTCCGAGACACCACCTGAGCCGGTCGATGAGATCGCTCAAGTTGCGGGACCGGTCGGGGGGCTGTGGGTCGCACACAACGGCCACGGCATCTGTGGCAGCGCCTTCGCCAACCTGATCACCTTCGCCCGCTTCCGAGAAGAGCTCCACGATCGGACCGGTCGGCCCGCTGCCCGAAGCGACGCCCTGCCCGACGACCTCTACGACGCCATCGAGCGTGCGTTCGCCACCGGCCGCCGCGACGAGTTGACTTTCGACTTCGAGAGCGCCACCCCGTTCCAGCAATCCGTCTGGGAGGCATGTCTCGGTGTCCCAGCAGGCGAGACCCGCACCTACGCGGAGATCGCCACCGTGATCCATCGGCCCAACGCAGTCCGCGCCGTCGGAACGGCGCTCAGCAGCAATCCGATCCCGGTGCTGGTCCCCTGCCACCGGATCCTCCGGACCGACGGCAGCCTGGGCGGCTACGCCTTCGGCGAACTGGTCAAGCAGAAGTTGCTCGACCGCGAGGCCGAGAGGGCCACCGCAGCCGCCTGAGCCGGCCGCAACCCGACTCCGACGAGGCAGACGACCGCCACCTGCGATAGACCCGCGCACACGCTGAGCCCTCACCATGGGGCGAAAGGAGCGAGCGCGCCGATGAGCGAGAACACCGACCTCACCGAGGGCCGGATCACGACCGAGGTCGAGGGCCGGATCCTCCTGATGGGCATCGACCGGCCCGCCAAGTTGAACGGCTTCACGCCGGAGATGAACCGGCAGTTGGTGGCGGCATACACGCGACTCGACGAGGACGACGACCTCTGGTGCGGTGTGCTCTTCGCCCACGGTGACCACTTCACCGCCGGCCTCGACCTACCGATGTGGACCGAGCGCATGAAGTCCGGCGACCGTGGCCGGGGAACCGATGCCGTCGACCCCACCGCACTCGGCCGCCGTTGCCGAAAGCCAATCGTCTCGGCCGTCAAGGGCTACACCTACACGCTCGGCATCGAGTTGATGCTGGCAGGCGACGTCGTTGTGGCTGCCGACGACTGCCGCTTCCGTCAGCACGAGCCGCTGCGTGGCATCCATGCCGCCGGCGGTGCGACCATCCGCTTCGTCCAGCGGGGTGGCTGGGGCAATGCCATGTACCACCTGCTCACCTCCGACGAGTTCGATGCCACCGAGGCGCACCGGATCGGCCTCGTGCAGGAGGTGGTCCCCGCCGGCTCGGAACTCGACCGGGCAATCGAGATCGCCGGGGTCATCTGCCAGGGTGCGCCGCTGGCCGTCCAGGCGACCAAGGCCTCGTCGCTGCGCTACGTCCACGAGGGTGAGGCGGCCTGCATCGCCGCCCTGGGTACCGTCCAGGCCGGCCTGGCCGCTGCCGATGACGCCGCCGAAGGGGTGGCTGCCTTCCGGGAGCGCCGTGATCCGGTCTTCGGGGGTCATTGAGCCCCTCCCCCCTCGGATTCGGGGCTACGGCCAGGGAACCTCGGCCAGTTCGTCGCGCAATTCGTACTTGAGGATCTTGAGCGTGGCGTTCCGGGGCAGGCCGCCCCTGTAGGCGACCAACTGCTCGGGCACCTTCTGGCGCATCAGCCCGGCCGCTTCACAGGCGCCCACCATGTCGACGAAGGTGAGTGGCTCGGCGCCGTCTGCGGTCTCGACGACGGCGCACACCCGTTCTCCCCGCTCGGCGTCGGGGAGCCCGATCACGGCGACGGCGTTGACCGACGGGTGGGCGAACAGGACGTCCTCGACCTCCTTGGCCGAGATGTTCTCGCCCTTCCGGATGATGATGTCCTTGACGCGCCCGGTGAGGGTGAGGTGCCCGTCGTCGCGCAGGACGCCGAGGTCACCGCTCCGGAATCGGCCCCGGTCGTCGAAAGCTGCAGCATCGAGCGATGCGTCCCGGTAGCCCTTGAAGAGTTGCGGTCCCGAGATGGCGACCTCGCCCTCCTCGCCCGGGCCGCAGTCGGACCCGTCGGGCCGCAGGACGCTGACTTCGGCACCGAAGACGGGAGCCCCGTCGGTGTGGGCGAGTTGGTCGTCGGTGTCGTGCGGTGAGCCCTGGCAGATCATCGGGCTCTCGGTCATCCCGTAGCCGTGTGCCACGGGGACGCCCATCTCCGCCTGCACCTCGAAGTACACCTCGGGCGGCTTCGGCGCTCCCCCGCCGGAGAGCAGGCGCAGGGTCGGGATGATGGGCTCGTCCGGGGTCTGGCGCTGGACGTTGAGGAACATCGTGTAGAAGGCGGTGCTGCCGCCGGCCATGGTGACCCCGAGCCGGCGATACGCATCGATCGTGGGCAACAGGTCGAACTTCTCGACCAGCACGGCCGGGAAGCCGCTCGCCAGCAGGCAGACCAGGTAGTCGGGGCCGCCGATGTGCGAGTAGGGGAAGGCGATGGACCCGACATCGTCGGCCTGCATGTCGAGTGCCCTGGCCAACCCGACGCCTCCGGCCATCAGGCTGGCGTCGCTGTGCATGACCCCCTTCGGATCGGAAGTCGTTCCGGACGTGTAGTAGGTCCAGCGGATCGGCTCGCCACCGGGATCCGGGATGGCTGGCAGGCTTGACGGGTCGCCCTCGGGAAGGGAGTCGTAGGCGGTCAGGACGCTCGGTGGTACGTCGAGGTCTGCCGTCGCCCGTTCGACCATCGCCGTGTAGTCGAAGCCCCCCCACTCGCCCGGCACGAGCACCAGTTCGGCTTCGGTCTGGCGGATGCAGAAGCCCACCTCCCGGTCCCGGTAGATGTGGAGGATCGGGTTCTGGACGGCGCCCAGCCGGGAGAGCGCCAACGAGGCCACGACCGTCTCGATGCGGGTGGGAAGTATCCAGGTGACCGGGGTGCCCTCTCCGACGCCCATCGCGTCGAAGCCGGCAGCGGCCCGCTCCGCCTGTTCCTTCACGTCGGCGAACGTGAGGGCCCGGCCCCCGGTGTCGAGCAGCATGTTGCGCCCGGGCGTGGCCGCCACCCGCCGCTCGAGCAGCTCCCAGAAGGTCCGGGCGTCGTAGATGGGGTTGCTCATCGATTCCCTCCGCTGGCGTGCCGACAGGATCGCACAGTCGACACGGCCCGACTTAGCCGAGTTCGGCCCCTCCAACGGCTGAGGCATCAGCCGCCTCGGCGACCGCTGGCTTACCGCCACCGAATGCGTAGGTATAGGTCACGCCGTCGATTTCGACGGTCACGCCGTTCTCGGTCTTGGTGGCTAGGGCAGTGGTGCCGTCGGCGGACTCCACGGTCATCTTCGTTCCATCCGCCGAGATGGTGGAGGTGGCCCCCGTGGAACCGGTGACGACCCTGGAGCCGTCGTCGGCGATCTTGGTCGACACCGAAGCGGCCACTCCCTTCGCCGGATCGTAGATCCGGAGACCGCCAGCATCCTCGACGGTGATGGTGCCGTCGACATCGACCTCCATCTCCACCAGTTCCCCATCGGCCAACTCGATCTCGATGGTGCCGTCGGACGGGCTGGCCACGACCTTGGCGGCCCCACCGACCCCGTCCGGATATTCGAACTCGACCGTCAGGTCACCGGCGTCGTCCTTTGTCCGGGTCGCCCTGGTGCCATCGGCGTTCTCGGTGACCGAGCCGTTCTCGGTGCTCGTAGTCGTGTCCACTGCTCCGTCGGGGGCGGTCACCGTCTGCGATCCGTCGGGCTGCTGCACGATGGCGGTTCCATCCTCGAGCGTGATCTCGAAGTCGCCGTCGGGACTTCGGACCGACTCCTGCAGGTCGCCGGTGTTGCCGACCACGATCGTGGCCCCCGTCATCGGGTTGTACTGGCTGATCGTCCCGTCCGGGTCGACCGTCACGATCGTGCCGTCCTCCTCCTCGCGGGTGAGATACACCTCGCCCGCCGCCGACGTGTAGGTCGTCAGTCGGTTCCCGGGTTCGTAGCGCTCGGTCGCCCCGCCCGGGTGCTCAGTGAGCTTGGTCCCGTCCGAGAGGGTCCTCGTGGTCACCGCCTCCCCGGTCGGACCGGTTCGAACGCTCCAGGAGCCGTCTTCGGCCTCCTGTTCGGTCCAGCCGTCGCTGAAGACCGTGTAGGTGCTTCCGTCCTCACCAACTGAGGTCTGGGCGGTGACCCCCCATTCGTCGGTATGGCGCTTCTCGCCGTCCGCATAGGCGACCGAGGTCGCACCGTTGGCATATCGGATCACCAGGTTGCCGAATTCGTCGACGCTGCCCTCGTCGACGCTGCCGTCCGGGTAGTGGTACTCGAAGCTGCCGTCGGGCCGATCGATCAGAAGGGTGCCGTCAGACTCTGTGGTGATCCGGGCCCCCGTGAGCGGGTCGACGGTGGTCTCGTTGACGTAGCCGCCAGCGTCGGCCCACACCTCGCTCCCGTCATCGTGGCGCGTGAGCGTGCTTCCGTTCTCGTAGGACGTGACCTTGACCGAATCGGTGCCGGATCCGACGCTGACCGTGGTCGAGGCGTTGCCCCATGGGTCGGTGTACTGCTCCCGGCCGTCGGGGAACTCGACCAGCGACGATCCCTCGGACCACATCGTGACCACGGTTCCGTCGGGCCGGACGGTGACCTCCTCCCAGGATCCGTCCGCCCACGCGGTCTTCGAGGAACCGTCCAGATAGGAGGTCTCGGTCGATCCGTCGACCCACCGCGTGGTGACCGTGCCGTCGGAGTCGATCTCCTGGACCGGTGGGAGCCACTCGTCTGTTTGACCGTCGCTGCCGGTCCAGACGGTCCGGCCGTCCGGGCACCACTCGAAGCTGGATCCGTCGTCGTACTGCTCGACCGTGCAGCCCGTCTCGTCGTCATAGGTCGTGACCGGGGCGTCCCAGTGCTCCGTGACACCCTCCGGCGAGGTCCAGGACCCGGAGCCGTCGTCGCACCAGGTGCTGATGCTGCCGTCGGTTCCCGTCTCGACCTGGCAACCCGTTGCCTCGTCGTAGAAGGAACGGTGGATGGCACCGTCGTCATCGGTCCATGAACTCGAGCCGTCGTCACACCAGGACTGGGAGGAACCGTCGGACCGCAGTTCGACCGTGCATCCCGTGTCCGCCTTGTACGAGGTCGTCCAGGTCTCCGAAGTGCCGTCGGCGTCAGTCCAGGAACCCGAGCCGTCGTCGCACCAGACGTTCTCGCTGCCGTCCTGGTACCCGGTGGTCGAGCATTCCTTCTTGGGATCCCAGACCGTCGTGGTGCCGTCCTCGGAGGACCAGGTGTTCGAGCCGTCGTCACACCACGAGTTGACGCTGCCATCGCTCCTCGACTCCGTCGTGCAACCGGTGTCCGCGTCGTAGGCCGCCGGCGTCCAACTCACCGTCTCACCGGAGGCGTCCATCCACGAACCCGAGCCGTCCTCGCACCAGGTGTTCTCGCCACCCGTGGAGTGGGCCTCGATCGTGCAGCCGCTCGCCTGGTCGAAGACCGTCGTCCAACTCTCGGTTCGACCGTCGGCATCCGTCCAGGAACCCGACCCGTCGTCGCACCAGACGCTCTCGGAACCGTCCCATTCAGTGGTCGTTGAGCAACCGGTGGTCTGGTCGTGCAGGGTCTGCGAGACCCTTCCGCTGGTGTCGGTCCAGGTGCTCGAACCGTCATCGCACCAGGTCGAGGCGCTGTCGTCCGATCGGAGTTCGGTGGTGCAGCCGCTCAGGCTGTCGTAGCCGGTGGTCGAGGAGTTGCCGTACCCGTCCACCCAGCTGTTCGACCCGTCCTCGCACCAGGTATTGGCCGACCCGTCCGAATACGAGGTCGTGGTGCACTCGGCTACAGGATCCCAGGTCTCGACCCAGGTCTCCGTGCGTCCATTCTCTTCGGTTCGGAAGCCGGAACCGTTCTCACACCAGGAGTCGCTGGAACCATTGCTGTGCAGCGAGGTCCGGCACCCCGTCGCATCGTCCCAGGTCTCGGTCCACGAATCCGTCCTGCCGTTGACATCGGTCCATGAACCCGAGCCGTCGTCACACCAGGAGTTCGAACTGCCGTCGCTGTTCACGGTGGTCGTGCAACCGAGCGAGTCGTCCCGGTAGGTGATCGAGCTGTTGCCGAACTCGTCCGTATACGAGCCGGCGCCGTCGTCACACCACGTGTTGATCCGACCGTCGTCGTAGACCGACGACGTGCACCCGGCAGTCTCATCGCGCGTCTCGATCCACGACTCCGTCCGTCCGTTCTCGTCGGTCCAGGAGCCGGAACCGTCCTCGCACCAGGTGTCGCTGCGGCCGTTGTCATAGGAGGTCGTGCTGCACCCTCTCTCCTCGTCTCGGGTCTGGGTCCAGGTTTCGGAGCGACCGTGAGCATCGGTGGACGAACCGGAACCGTCCTCGCACCAGGCGTAGGTCGAACCATCGGAATACGTCGAGGTACTGCAACCGGTCGTCGCTTCCCAGTAGTCCTCGGAGCGGTTGCCCTGCTCGTCGGTCCACCAACTCTGCGTGCTGCCCTGACCGTCGATGTCGCCGCACCACCCCGACTCCGAGCCGTCGGTGTTGGTGGTGACCTCGCATCCGGTCTCCTGGTCGATCAGCGTGCGATAGCCGGAACCGTCGGCACCGACATACCAGCGCGATCCGTCGTCACACCAGCCCGACTCGCTCCCGTCGTAGCCGATGCTGGTCGAACAGGCTCCATCAGAGGACATCTCCTCGAACAATTCGGAGGCCTGGCAGCCGTCCCGGTCGACATCACCGCCCGCGAACCAGAGCTCGTAGGTGCCTTCGCCCGAATCCGAATACGAGCCGGCACTGACGGAGTAGGTGCCGGTCGCACACAACCCGACCTCGATGCGGGAACTCAGCCCTTCGAAGTCGTCGTTCTCTGCGATCAGGGATCCCGTCGGTCCGTACAGGCGCAGGTAGGTGTCGAAGCCGCTCATGGCCACGGCGATGACGCCCCCGTCGAGACCTTCGAACGTCCACTCATGCCGGTCGCCTCGACCGAGGTCGGCTACCACGGTCTGGTCAGGGACCAGGGACCCGATCGTCGCCACATTTGCAAACGTGGTCGTCGCTATTGCATAACTTGATTCGCACCATGAATCCTCGGAGCCGTCGCCCCCGATGGTCGTGGAACAGCCAGTCACAGGGTCGTAAAATGTCTCGTTTCGGCGCCCAGAGTCGTCCTCCCACCAGCTGCTGTAGGCGTCACCTTCGCCTTCGCACCAACCGGCCTCGGAGCCATCGCTACCCGTCGTCACCGAACAGCCAGTCGACGGATCGATATCGGTCCTGGACCAGTAGCCGTCCAAGCCGTTCCACCAGTGCGTGCCGTCGTCACACGATCCGGTCTCGGTCCCGTCGCCGTAGGTCGTGACCTCACAGCCTGTCTCCTCGTCCCTGAAGGTCTCGCCAAGGTCCCCCGAGGAGCTCGGCCCAGCGTCCCATTGTTGGTCCCACTCGTCCTGCCACTCGGGCATCATCCCTGGTTCGCCGGACATCAGTCCGACACCCCCACAGCCGTCCGCATCGACGTCGCCTCCACCCAGGGACAGGTCGTAGGCGCCCTCGCCCGAATCGGCGTATGAGCCGGCACTGATCGTGTAGGTACCGGTCTGGCAGAGACCGAACTCGAGGTAGGAGTTGAGGCCGTTGTGATCGTCGTTCTCAGCAACGAGCATCCCAGCCGGCCCGTAGAGCCGCAGGTAGGTGTCGAATCCGGACATCTCGACCATCGCGACCCCACCGGATACGCCCTCGAAGGTCCAGTCGTGTCGCTGACCCACCGACAACCATTCTGAGACAGACGCCCCGGAGGAGATCAAGCCACCGCCGGCTTCACCGCCGAGATCAGCAGGCATCCAGGTTGTCGTCACCATCGACGGCGTCGAGCGGTAGTCGTTGCACCAGGTCTCGACCTCAAGCCCGTTCTCGAAGGTCGTGGTACAGCCAGTGGCGGCGTCGTATTCGGTCTCCGAACGGTACCCAGCGCCGTCGTCCCACCAGTTTCGGTAACCGCCCTCCTCTTCGCAGTAGCCGGACTCTCCCCCCTCGTTGCTGGTCGTGATCGAACATCCGGTCACCGGATCAATGTCAGTCCGGGACCAGTAGCCGTCCATGCCGTCCGACCAGTTCGTACCGTCGTCGCACTGTCCGTACTCCGTTCCGTCGGCGTACGTCGTGGTTTCACAACCGGTTGCCTCGTCCCGTACCACGCTGGCGCCGCTTAAAGACGCCGTCGGCATCAACCAAGTAGTTGAGGGTGTATCGACCATCGTTCCACAACCGCCGAGGTCGATTTCGCCACCGTTGAGCGACAATTCGTAGGTGCCTTCACCGCTGTCGGCATACGAACCGGCGCTAATCGTGTAGGTGCCTGTCTGGCACAGCCCCACCGAGAAGTACGAGTTCAGCCCGTTGGAGTCGTCGTTCTCGGTGACGAGGCTGCCCGACGGACTGTACAGGCGCAGGTAGGTGTCGAATCCGTTCATCGAGACCGAGGCGACACCGCCGGATACGCCCTCGAACGTCCATTCCTGGCGTTCTCCAAAGGGCAACCAACCTGCCGCGACTTCGCCGGAAACAATCGGTCCGCCTGTCGCCGACAGGTCCTGCCACGTCGTCGTCGACCCGTCCCAATCCTCGGGCTCGTCGAACTCCTCCCGGGGCATCGAAGGCTGCGTCGGCTCATAACCCTCCTCGCCGGGGATGGGCCCTGGCTCGTTAGGACCGCCTGGCAGGCCACCGTCAGGGAGGGAAGACGGCGACTCAAGGGACGTTCCGCAGCCGCCGAGGTCGACGTCGCCACCACCCAGCGACAGCTCGTAGGTGCCTTCACCCGAGTCGGCATACGAGCCGGCGCTGATCGTGTACGTGCCCGTCTCACACAACCCCACCGACAGATACGAGTTCAACCCGTTGTAGTCGTCGTTGAAGGCGACTTCGTCACCCCGCGGGCCGTAGAGCCGCAGGTACGTGTCGAACCCGTCCATCGAGACCGACGCCACCCCTCCGTACACCCCTTCGAACGTCCACTGTTGACGTTCTCCACGAGACAGCCACCCGGTCACGGCTCCGCCTGCCGAGATCGACCCATCCGGGCCACCTGCGGCCGGGGTGGTCGTGGAACCAGCGTCCTGCCAGCTGGTCGTCGACCCGTCCTGCTCCATCCACGACGTCGTCGACCCGTCCTGCCCCATCCACGATGTCGTCGACTCGTCCTGCCCCCAACTCGTGGACGGCGTCTCAAGGGACGTTCCGCAGCCGCCGAGGTCGACGTCGCCGCCACCCAACGACAACTCGTAGGGGCCCTCACCCGAGTCGGCATACGAGCCGGCGCTGATCGTGTACGTGCCCGTCTCACACAACCCCACCGACAGGTACGAGTTCAACCCGTTGTAGTCGTCGTTTTCGAGGACGAGGTCGCCCGACGGGCCGTAGAGCCGCAGGAACGTGTCGAACCCGTCCATCGAGACCGACACCACCCCTCCGTACACCCCCTCGAAGGTCCACTCCTGGCGCTCGCCGACTGCCAGATCGGCCGTCATCGTCTCGCCCGCAGAGATCGACCCACCCGATGGCTCCGCCGTAGTGGCAACCGGCTCATCCATCCACGACGTCGTCGTCCCGTCCTGCTCCATCCACGACGTCGTCGTCCCGTCCTGCTCCATCCACGACGTCGTCGTCCCGTCCTGCTCCATCCACGACGTCGTCGGCTCATCCATCCACGACGTCGTCGTCGTCGACTCATCCATCCACGACGTCGTCGAACCATCCCAATCCTCAGGTTCACCCTCAGGCACCGTCGGCGTAGATCCCGAACAGCCGCCGAGGTCGCCGTCGCCGCCATTCAGCGACAGCTCGTAGGGGCCTTCACCCGAATCGGCATACGACCCGGCACTGATCGTGTACGTGCCCGTCTCACACAATCCCACCGACAGGTACGAGTTCAACCCGTTGTAATCGTCGTTTTCGATGACGAGGTCGCCCGACGGGCCGTAGAGCCGCAGGAACGTGTCGAACCCATCCATCGAGACCGACACCACCCCTCCATACACCCCCTCGAAGGTCCACTCCTGGCGCTCGCCGACTGCCAGATCGGCCGTCATCGTCTCGCCCGCAGAGATCGACCCACCCGATGGCTCCGCCGTCGTACTTACAGGCTCCGCCGTCGTACTCGCAGGCTCCGCCGTCGTACTTACAGGCTCCGCCGTCGTACTTACAGGCTCCGCCGTCGTACTTACAGGCTCCGCCGTCGTACTTACAGGCTCCGCCGTCGTACTTACAGGCTCCGCCGTCGTACTTACAGGCTCCGCCGTCGTACTTACAGGCTCCGCCGTCGTACTTACAGGCTCCGCCGTCGTACTTACAGGCTCCGCCGTCGTACTTACAGGCTCCGCCGTCGTACTTAC
>Ga0209089_10001401_pt1 | contig 21995 bp, 18 predicted proteins | sample ArcticOcean_MG_C_FD_187431 | JGI IMG/M metagenome (GOLD analysis project Ga0209089, IMG submission 187431) | Marine microbial communities from western Arctic Ocean - ArcticOcean_MG_CB2_150 (SPAdes) (version 2) | ecosystem: Environmental > Aquatic > Marine > Oceanic | place: Arctic Ocean: Canada... | reverse complement strand
GAATAGGATTTAACTTTTGCATTTATCTAAGTAAATACATTCTTGAGGAACTATTAACTTCTGAATGGGTAAATTCTTAGAAACGTTGATAAATTCATGGATGCCGCACACAAATTTTTCGTTTTAGCAATAGATATTTAGATGACTTTGTAGGCATGAAAAAGAGAGTACATGCACTTTTATCCCTCACGTTAATTGAGGGATTGGGACCGGTTAAATTAAAACATCTTTTAGAAAAGAAAGGGTCACCTATAATTTTTTTAAATTCTTTCAACTCTTTTATTAGGAAAGAAGTTATGGAAAGAGCGAATGAAATAAATGAGGAAGTAAAAGCTCTTGGAGCGAGAGTGGTTTCATATCACTGCAAAGAATACCCAGAGAATTTAAAACGCATTGTAGACCCTCCAGCTGTAATTTTTGTAAAAGGAAAAATTCCAAAAAGACTCAAGCAATCGATTTCTATTGTGGGGACTCGGAAGAGTTGTCCGGAGGGAAGAAGATTGGCTGAAAAAGCGGTAGAGCTAATGACGCAGCATAAATTCCCTTTAGTGAGCGGAATGGCTCTGGGAATTGATACAGCCTCTCACAAAGCAGCGCTTTTAAACGGCTTGCCCACGGTGGCGGTACTTGCTCATGGACTCGATAGAATTCACCCCAAACAAAATATAAATTTATCTCAAAGAATTTTAGAATATGGTGGGGCATTGATTTCAGAGCACCCACCTAGAACACCCGTTTCTAAATGGATGTTTGCCGCAAGAAATAGAATTTTAGTAGGGATAAGCGCTGCTACTGTTTTAGCTGAAAGCCCTGAGTCTGGGGGGTCACTTATTTCAGTAAAAATAGCATTGAGAGAGGGTCGCCAAACTTATGCTTTTACTCCTCCATGCTTATTCGACAAACGCTGGGATGGAAACAGGTTTGTCATAGAAGAGGGAAGGGGGATAGCAATCTCAAATATGGCGGACTGGTATAGAAGTTTATTGAAAGAGGTTCCAGATTTGCGAATGTCGTTTAAGGATGTAGAATCAAAAGTTAAGAAAGTGAGGATAAGTGAAGCGCTTAAGCAAATTCCAGAAAAATGTAAATTAGTCTATATCGAAGTCAGTAGGGAATCACAGTCACCGCTTGAAATAAGTAGGGTTCTTAGAATAGAAATGAGCGTGCTAAGAACCAGGTTGTTTATTCTGGAGACGATGGGGTTTGTGAAGCGTCTTCCTGGGGATAGTTATTCTCTGAGTTAGTTTCTTCGCGAGTTTCATTCGATAAGAGAGACAACCCCTCTTTTATCTCTATAGGTTCTAAACCTGAACCACTTTGGATTAGCGAGACAGTCATAATAATACATGTCACTAAGATTACTACTAAGAGTATTCCCCCATCAAAGGAATCATTAATAAGTTCTGGGTAATTTGAGCTTATTTGGAAGAAAAGAAGGATGGTGATAAGCCCTCTTGGCGCTATGTATAAAAGTGATGAGGGATCTTCTGGTCTGAAAAGACGTAGAAAGACAAAGCGAATTATATAAAGTATGACGGAGATCGCCAATCCGTAGAATAGAACGTCGTACTCCTTTAGAGAACTAAGGACCACGGTTGCGCCGAAAAGCACAAAGAAAAAAGTCCTAATTACAAAGGCACTCTCAAGGGTTAGGATGTGAAAATCATGTCTCAGCCCATTCATCTTTTCGTTGTCTAATAGACTTCCGAGCCAGCTTTCACCTTCTTTATTTTTCAAGATGTTCGCAAAAAATATTTTGTGATTGTTAAGCATTAACCCGAAGATTAAGATTAAAATCAGAGGGCTGAGGTGAAGGAGTTTTTGGATTGAATAGATTAAAATAAGTACAGCAATGGATAAAAATAGTTTAACTGAACTAGAGATTTTTTGTAGTACGTAAACGAGTAAATAACTCACCACGATAGAGATAAAAATAGAAGCTCCGAGATTAATTCCGATGGACTTTGCAATTTCTAGGTAACTTTCAGAAGTTCTGTTTCCAAGCAACAGATAGAATGCCATAATTCCCCAAATATCAGAGAAAGTGCTTTCGTAAACCATAAACTCTTTGCGCTCTAGGCTCAACCCTCCAACAGATGGGATGATAATAGCGCTGCTCATTATGGAAAGCGGGATGGAATACACCAAAGCTGTAAACCAATCCATATCCATTGAAAAATTAAGGAGCCATGCAATTCCTGCGGAACTCGCAGCCAATGTGAAAAGAGCGAGCGATGCGCTTTTTAAGATAAGCGGTAGTTTTTCTTTAGAGAGCTCTAGGTCCAGCGCGGCTTCTAACAGTATAAAAATCAACCCAATTGTTCCTAAAAGCTCTAGCGCCACGGATTCAAAAGGGATTTCTTCAATCCCCATAGCTGTAATTATTTGTCTTAGCGCTATACCCATAGCGATCAAAACAAGCACCGAAGGGATATTTGTTTTCTTAGCTAATACGTTAGCAAAATAAGACAGGATGATAATTACACTTCCACCTATTACAAGTGAAAAGGCACCAATATCGTCAACGGTAAAAACTTCAAATACATTATTGAGCATAGCGCACAAGATAAGAATTTAGCCAAACCCACCGGTAAAGAGTCGCCAAAAATCGTTCCCTAACGCAAAGACCATTAATCCAAGTAACAGTGTAATCCCGATTACCTGCGCTATTTCCATGATTTTATCTGGAGCGGGCTTTCCCACAACCAGCTCATAAAGTAAGAACACAACATGCCCACCATCTAAAGCGGGGATAGGTAAAAGGTTCATAAAGGCAAGTATTAACGATAAGAAAGCGGTGTTTCTCCAGAAGACTAACCAATCCCAACTTCCGTCGAAGATGCTACCAAATGTGATTAACGACCCCACTTGTGATGCGCCAGATTTAGAAGCTAAAAATCTAAGAGAAAGGGCATACTCCTGTAAGGTAGTTCCCGCCATAAAAAACCCACTTACCAAAGCATCTAAGGCACCGTATTCTATTTTTTCCTGTACGAACATCTCCGAAAAACTAGCCGGGCTTTCCATTGTAAAACCGATATGTCCCAAGCTGTCAGTCATTACATGCAAAGAGAGTTTTTCTCTATCACGCTCTATATGGACTACAATTGGAGAATTGGGGTAACCCTGAAAAGCATTTACGGTCTGCTGTTGTGAGAAAACAATATTATCATTAACCCCAAGAATTAAATCTCCGGCTACTAGTCCAGCTTTTTCAGCCCTTGAATCAGAGTTAACACTTTTAATTACTGGAGGAACTTGTAGAGAAAAGGGTCTGCGTATTCCCTCATCAAGTAGCACCTGTCCCAATTCTGTTTTAAACGAAAGCTCCTTCTCGACACCATTTCTTTTAATTATAGCCTCGGTTACTGGTTCAAAGAATGCAGCCGTTCTAACATCTCTAAAGGTTTCGAGCTCTTCTCCGTTAAAAGAAATGATATGATCTCCACTTTGAAAACCCAACAGCTCAAGACGGGGATCAATATCAACTGCGTATTTGTTAGGCAAAATAGTTTTACCCCAAACAAGTAATATCATGCTGTAAATCAAGAACCCCACAATTAGATTCACGATTATTCCGCCAAGCATAATGATGAGCCTTTGCCATGCCGGCTTAGATCGAAACTCCCAAGGTTCAGCCGGCTTAGCCATTTGTTCCTTGTCCATGCTCTCGTCTATCATCCCGCTTATTTTTACGTAACCACCTAAAGGCAGCCAACCGATCCCCCATTCGGTGTCCCCAATTTGTTTCTTGAAAAGAGAAAATCCAGGATTCATAAACAGGTAGAATTTCTCTACTCTAGTTTTGAAGTAACGGGCTGCTAAGTAATGGCCTAACTCGTGTAAAACCACGAGAAGTGAGAGGCTGAGTAGGAGTTGTAATCCTTTAATGAGTGCAATCATGGCGGCAAAGATAACTTTCCACGATGTTATGCTGACAAACGTTGTTAATTTCTTAAATATTTTACTTAGTTGTGTGCATATTGCAGTATCTAGAGACACCCATGCCTAAAAACACCTCAATTAAAAAAACCTCCAGAACGGGCTATTGGAAAGTTCTATTTTTCCTTGCAGGAATAAGCCCTCTTTTAGGAATATTAGCTCTTGTAGCAATCGCTAGACTTGGGGATCTGCCAGACACGGACGCTCTCACTAACCCTCGTACAGATCTTGCAACGAAGGTTTATACCATGGACGGGAAGATCTTAGGAAGCTATTATAACGAGAATAGATCAGACGCTCGGTTCGAGGATTTACCTCAGCACCTTATAGACGCGTTAATTTCCACAGAGGATGTAAGGTTTTTCAGTCATGATGGAGTTGACTTTTTCGGATTAGGTAGAGCGATAGCCTTTTTAGGCAAAAGGGGAGGGGGTTCAACGATAACGCAACAACTGGCAAAGCTACTTTTTACAGAAGAGTATGAATCAACAAGCTTTTTAGAGCGAGCGGTTTTACAAAAACCCAAAGAGTGGATCATTGCGGCACGGTTAGAGAGCCACTACACGAAGGGTGAGATTATTGCGATGTATCTCAATAGATACGACTTTCTAAATCAAGCCGTGGGAATAAGATCTGCTTCGACCATTTATTTTGACAAAGAGGTTGAGGAATTAAATGTGGAAGAATGCGCGATGTTAGTGGGGATGTTGAAGAATAGCGCCCTATATAATCCACTTCGCAGAATGGAATTGGTTACAAAGCGCAGGAATGTTGTTCTAAACCAAATGGGTAAATATGAGTTCCTTACCCCAACTTCTCTCGATTCTATCAAAGCACGGCCGATTACTTTAAATTACCAAAGAGTAAGCCACGATGAGGGCGCTGCGCCATATTTTAGAGAGCGTTTACGTGCAGAATTAAAGAGAATTTTCTCGGAGAAAAACCCCGATGACTCTTATGTTGTTAGTAAGGCCGATGGCTCGAAGTACAATATTTACAGAGACGGATTAAAAGTGCATACCACTATTGATAGTCGTATGCAACAGTATGCTGAAAATGCGGTTTCTAAGCATTTAGGCGGAGAGCTCCAAGCAGCTTTTGATAGAGACTTGAAAACTCGCCCAAAACAAGACTATCCATTTTTTGAGGACATAGATCAAGAAGCAAAAAAGACAATTATAGACATCGCAGTCCGTGATTCGGACAGGTATAAAAAAAGCAAAGGGAAGCTTTGCCCCGGTTGTAATAGACCCGCTTTTTACATCCGGGATCACGCTTTAGAAGACGGCGCTAAAGGCTTCAGGTGTATGCCTGATAAAGGAGGATGCGGTAACACATGGATGGGGTTAAGTAAAAAGGATTTCAAAGCGTCTATGAATAAGCCAGTAAAAATGAAGGTTTTCAGCCACTCGGGCCCCCTAGATACAGTTCTGTCCCCCATGGACAGCATTATTCATCGCAAGAAAACGCTTCATGCCGGCCTGCTTTCTATCGAACCCTCTTCAGGCCAAATCAAAGCGTGGGTTGGAGGCATTGACTATAAGTTTTTTCAATACGATAATGTAGACCAAAGCCGACGCCAGGTAGGTTCTACCTTCAAACCCTTCGTATACGCTACCGCCCTTAGGATGGGGATGAATTCCTGTGACGAATTGCCTAACCAAGTGACTTGTATAGACCTTCCAGAGGGTTATGACCCCCCGATTTGGTGTCCACAAAACTCATCAAAAGAGTATGGAGAAATAGTAACTCTAGAGTACGCCCTTGCTAACTCAATGAATACAGTTACAGTAAAACTAATTAAAACTTTCGGTACTGATAGAGTGATAAAACTTGCGCACGCCTTAGGAATTAACAGCGATATTCCCAACGTTCCTTCTATAGCTCTCGGAGTAGCAGAACTCAAATTAAAAGAACTTGTTTCTGCTAACGCTGCTCTTGTAAATGGAGGTGTTTACGTTGAGCCCACCATTTTAATAAGAGTAGAAGATAGATTTGGGAACACCATTTTTGAACCCAGCCCTGATATCAGACAAGGCCTGGATGAACTCACTGCTTACCGAGTAGTTCGCATGATGAAAGGCGTTGTTGATGGGGCTTGGAATGAAGAACTCCAAAAACGAATGGGAACAGGTGTCAGGCTTCGTTACGATTCCGACTCAAGAGATTACGATGGAATCACAGCGCCTATGGGCGGGAAAACAGGAACGACACAAAATAATACTGACGGGTGGTTTATGGGGCTTACGCCGGAATTAGTAACTGGGGTTTGGGTAGGAGCGCAAGACCCCACAGTAAGATTTTCAACGACGCATTACGGTCAAGGAGCGAATACGGCTCTTCCTATATATGGATTTTTTATGAAGGATACTTACGCAGATGAGAGCATAGGTCTTTCACAAGAAGATTTTGCTAGGCCAGAGTCCTTGGGATCAGACACGTTAAATTGCAAAGACCAAGTCTCTATAAAAGGGCATACCTTCGATTCTGATGGATTCGACGATTCGGACCTGTTTAATTAACCAGTGGAATTAATTTAGAACAATGTCAATTTCAAAATTAGTAAGCGGCGTAGAAGAGGCTTGCAGCGGTGTAGAAGACGGAATGACCTTGATGTTAGGCGGTTTCGGATTGTGTGGTATCCCTGAGAACTGTATTGAGCAGTTGGTCAAGCTTGGGGTTAAAGATGTGACATGCATTTCGAACAATGCGGGCGTCGATGGGTTCGGATTGGGAAAGCTGCTGAGTGGCCATCAGATTCACAAAATGATATCTTCGTATGTAGGCGAGAATGATGAGTTTGAACGCCAAATGCTTTCCGGCGAACTCGAAGTAGACCTTATCCCTCAAGGCTCACTTGCCGAGAGATGTCGTGCAGGTGGTGCGGGTATCCCAGCTTTTTACACTCCAGCTGGATATGGTACGGAAGTAGCAGAAGGGAAGGAGGTGAGAGAGTTTAACGGTAAGCCACACATCCTAGAATCTGCTTTAACAGCAGATTTTGCCTTTGTAAAGGCGTGGAAAGGTGATGCCGCCGGGAATCTAATTTTCAAAGCGACGGCTCGCAACTTCAACCCTATGATGGCGATGGCGGGAAAAATCACAATCGCAGAAGTAGAAGAACTCGTCCCAGTGGGAGAGCTCGACCCGAACGAAATCCATACCCCAGGCATCTTCGTCCAACGCATATTCCAAGGTCATTCATTCGAAAGGCGAATAGAGCAAAGAACCGTTCGTCCACTTAACTCGCCTTCTTAAATAGAATATCATGCTAGATAAAAACGGTATTGCAACAAGAATTGCGCAGGAAGTAAGAGATGGATGGTATGTGAACCTTGGTATAGGAATTCCAACCCTTGTCGCTAACCACATCCAAAAAGGTATGGAAGTAGAATTTCAGTCAGAAAATGGCATTCTCGGCATGGGCCCATTCCCTATAGAGGGCTCAGAGGATGCTGATCTCATTAACGCGGGCAAGCAAACGATTACTGCGATGCCCGGAGCAGTCTATTTCGACTCGGCAACATCTTTCGCGATGATCAGAGGTTGCCACGTTCAACTTACCGTTTTAGGTGCAATGGAAGTTAGTGCCAATGGTGATATAGCCAATTGGAAGATTCCAGGTAAAATGGTCAAAGGCATGGGTGGAGCTATGGATCTGGTAGCGAGCGCAGATAATATAGTGGTGGCAATGATGCACACAAATCGAGCTGGAGAATCCAAATTACTCCCCACATGTTCTCTTCCATTAACGGGTGTGGGTTGCGTGAAACGTGTGGTTACTAACCTTGCCGTTCTAGACATCAAAGACGGGGCATTTCACCTTGTCGAAAGAGCGCCAGGAGTTTCCGTTCAGGAGATTATAGACGCCACCGCAGGAGAACTTATCGCCCCTTCGGATGTCCCAGAAATGACGCTTTAGATTTAGTCTTAAAAAAGAGTTACAAAAACCAGGTTAGCCGTACATCACGACGGCAACAGATTCACAATCCCCTTCAATGGGAGGAGACAGTTTTGTGAGTTTGAGTTCAATTGATTTTACCAATTTAAGCTCACGGCGAAGTGATTTAACGATGCGTCTTCCTATGTGTTCGATGAGCTTAGACGGAACAGCCATTTCACGCTCAGCAATTTGTTGGACGGCACAGTAATCAATGGTGTCCTCAAGTTTATCAGATTCTCCACACGCCCCCATATCCACACCGAGTTTTATATCTACGCGGTACTCTCCTCCTATGGTAGTTTCTTCAGCCATACATCCGTGATAGCTATGAAACCTCAACCCGTTTACTTCAATAATCTCTTCCATAATTTCTATTCCTCTAACAATATATTCTCTATAACACCTATTCCGTAATCGAGTCTTTCAAGGGTTTTTTCCAAACCGAGAAATTCTGCAAAGTCAAACATGGACGGCCCGCCACCAGATCCGGTTAAAGCCAATCTGAATGGCAGTAAAACCTGCCCGAAACCCAGTGCCTTTTCCTCCAAATGCGATTTAAATTGAGTCTCAATATCATCTGCCTTAAACGGTTCTACGTTAGATAGCATTGACTTTAAATCAGTCATGTATCCAATGGTCTCAGGCTTCCACTTTTTGCGAACCATCTTGCCGTCAAAATCTTCTTTTAAAGGAGCGCCGAAAAGCCACTTTGCATCCAATACTTCATGCAGAAATGACACCCTCTCGAGCATTAACTTCAGCACAACTTCCGCGTCTATTTCATTTAAGACTATGCCATTTAAGCTTGCCATTTCCGTCAATGCAGGAACGAGTTCAGCCGGCTGCTTAGCGCGCAAGTACTGCTCATTAAACCAACGCGCTTTATCTGGACTGAAACGAGCACCGGACTTAACTACTTTGTCTAATGAGAAAATTTTTGACGCTTCTTCTATGGTGAACAACTCCCTTTCATCTCCAGGATTCCACCCCAACATAAGCAACATATTTATGAAAGCTTCAGGCTCGTAACCTCTTTCACGGTATCCGCTTGCGATGTTTCCAGTTTTAGGGTCTTTCCACTCAATTGGGAAAACGGGGAAGCCACCTGCGTCTCCATCTCTTTTGCTGAGTTTTCCGTTTCCAGTGGGCTTGAGGATTAGTGAAAGGTGGGCGAATTTAGGAGCGCCCCAACCAAAAGCTCTGTATAACATTATATGTAAGGGAGCGCTTGGGAGCCACTCTTCACCTCTTATGACGTGTGAGATTTCCATTCCGTAATCGTCAACTACGTTTGCGAGGTGATATGTTGGAAGGCCGTCTGCTTTTACAAGTACTTTATCGTCGACAACGGCGCTTGAAATCGTTATTTCTCCTCTTATCTCATCAGTGAAAGTGATGTCTTCAGCATTGTCTGGTGTTCTAAAACGAATAATGTACGGGGTTTCGTTCTCGATAAGAGTTTCAACCCCCTCTTCACTCATTGATAAACTGTTTTTTAAACCTTTTCGAGTAGATGCGTCATATTGAAAAACGGTGTTCTCTGATTCCGCTTGCTTCCTAAGCGCGTTGAGCTCTTCGGGCGTATCAAAAGCCATGTACGCATGCCCCGAAATGAGAAGTAACTCAACCGCTTCACGATATAAGGCATTTCTTTCGCTTTGCCTGTACGGCTTAAACTCCCCCCCAGCGACCACACCCTCATCAATCTCAATCCCACACCAATTTAGAGCCTCACGAACGTAATCCTCAGCTCCTTCAACATATCGAGTTTGGTCTGTATCCTCAATGCGTAACAAGAACTTGCCGCCATGGGCGCGAGCAAACAAGTAATTATAAAGGGCTGTCCTGACTCCGCCCATGTGGAGGGGCCCTGTGGGACTTGGGGCGAATCTTACGCGAACGTTGCTTGTGGTCATAATGTGCTTTTATAGCTGAATGCGAAGGTAATACTGCTTTTTCGAAACAACTATAAAGTATTGACCTACATCTACAAATTGAGTGAAAAAGAGTGGAGGAAGAATCGGAAATTCGATAAAAATAAAATATATTTATCATGAATGCATTGCGTAACAAAGTCCAATTAATTGGCAGATTAGGGCAAGACCCTAAGATCATCACCTTCGACGAAGGCAAGTCTAAAGTCAACTTTTCAGTGGCTACAAATGAATCGTACCGCGACAACGAAGGCGATAAAATTGAGAGAACTCAATGGCACGAAATAGTTGCCTGGGGACCACTGAGCGAGATTATGGGTCAGTACTTGAAAAAGGGATCGGAAGTAGCTATAGAAGGCAGACTGCATTATAGAACCTACGACGATAAAGAAGGAAACACTCGTTATGTAACAGAGATAGTCGCAAAGGATCTTCTAATGTTAGACAAAAAACCTGCTGAAGTGTGATGATATAGGGGAGCTGTAACAGGCGGCTCCCCTTTTAAAAAGCTTTTTTTTTATTTCTTAAACAGTTTTCTATACAAAATCGTTAAAGGGTCATAATACCTATCCACCACCCTTTCTTTTAGTGGGATAATCCCATCATCTGTAATTTGAATATCTTCAGGACAGACTTCCGTGCAACATCTTGTAATATTACACATACCCGAACCATGATCTTCCTTTATTGCAGGAATTCTATCTGCATCATCCATAGGGTGCATTTCTAAACTAGCAAGTCGAATCATAAATCGTGGGCCAACAAATTTTTCCTTTGCATCCTGATCTCTAATTATATGGCAAACATTCTGGCATAAATAACATTCAATACATTTTCTGAAATGCTGTGTTCTTTCCACGTCTACTTGTTGCATTACCAACCCTTTTTCCGTATTGTTTTTATTTTGAGCTGGGGAAAATGGCTTGATTTTAAGGTTTTGTTTGTAATTCCAACTTACATCTGTTACTGTATCTTTTATAATTGGAAATGCTTTTAAAGGAGTAATCATAACCGTCTCGTCAGGGCGATATTCATTCATCCTTGTCATGCAAGCCAATTTTGGTCTCCCATTAATTTCCACACTACAAGAGCCGCACTTGCCAGCTTTGCAATTCCATCTGACAGCCATATCATTGGCCTCATCTGCTTGAATTCGATGCATTACATCTAGCACCACCATCCCTTCAGTTACATCACAATTGTAATCAACCAACTCCCCCTTTGTGTTGTCTCCTCTGTATATTTTGAATTTACGATTCCCCATAATTATAGTTGTGATTTTCTTTCTTCAGCCACTTCCGCTTCCAAATCTTCCAATTTTGCATTGGCTATTCTAAAAAGTTCCGCATTGGGTTCTTTCCGTTTTTCTTTAATCACTTGCATATTTCCGTCTTCCCCTTTTTTGGTAATGATATTATATTGATACCACTCCTCACTTTCTGTAGTAAAATCATCCCTAGTATGAGCCCCTCTACTTTCTTCCCTCATATGTGCTGCCCTAGCCACCGCCTCAGCAGTAATCAATAAATTTCTCATGGCAAGCGCTTCATGCCATCCAGGATTAAACTGAGAAGAGCCATTCGCCTTTACATTTTTATTTTTTTCTTTTAAGTTTTCAATGTTTTGAATTCCTTTTTGTAATTCTGTATCCGTTCGGATAATGCCTACATTGTTTTGCATATTTTTTTGCAAGTCCTCATGTAAAAGATATGGGTTTTCCCCTTCTTCTCTATTGAGGATACTCGTTGCGTTTCTGATAATTTTTTTGGCATCCTCTATATTAAATTCTGGAACAGCCCCTAATTGTTTGGCGTAATTTGAAGCTCCCATTCCGGCTAAATTTCCAAATACCAATAAGTCAGATAAGGAATTTCCTCCCAATCGGTTGGCACCATGCATTCCTGCTGCACACTCCCCACAAGCAAAAAGCCCCTCAACAGTGGACATAGTAGTGTCCGCCTCTACCCGAATTCCCCCCATGAAATAATGACATGTTGGGCCAACTTCCATTGGTTCTTTAGTAATATCTAATTCAGCAAGCACTTTAAATTGGTGATACATGGAAGGTAATTTCTTTTTAATATCCTCGGCCTTTCTTTGAGTGGCAATATCTAAATAAGCTCCTCCATGTGTGGACCCTCTTCCTGCTTTCACCTCCGCATTAATAGCTCTTGCAACTACATCTCTTGTAAGTAGCTCTGGCGGTCTTCTTGCATCTTTATCTCCCGCTAACCATCTGGCAGCTTCTTCTTCAGTATCGGCAGTTTCGTTTTTAAATTTCTCTGGGATATAGTCAAACATAAACCGTGTTCCTTCACTATTTTTCAAAATTCCACCCTCTCCTCTGACTCCTTCTGTTACTAATATCCCCCTAACTGATGGTGGCCAAACCATTCCGGTTGGATGAAATTGATTGAATTCTAAATCCATTAATTCAGCCCCAGCCTCATAAGCCATAGCGTATCCGTCTCCTGTATATTCCCAACTATTTGAAGTAATTTCCCAAGCTTTTCCTCCCCCTCCAGTTGCAAGAATTAAAGATTTTGTTTTGAAGATGATAAATTCCCCGGTATCTCTGTACATGCACACAACACCAGCAATTTTCCCATTTTCATCTTTTAAAATATCCAAAGCGGTACATTCCATATGAATATCAATCCCTTTGTGTATTCCATAATCCTGCAGAGTCCTGATCATCTCTAGTCCCGTTCTGTCTCCAACATGAGCAAGTCTTGGATATCGATGTCCTCCAAAATTTCTTTGGTTGATAAGCCCTTCTTTTGTTCTATCAAAAACAGCTCCCCTTTGTTCTAATTCTCTTACTCTATCGGCAGCATGTCTAGCGTGTAATTCGGCCATACGCCAAACATTCAACATTTTCCCTCCACGCATTGTGTCTCGAAAATGAATTTTCCAATGATCTCGGTTATCTACATTCCCAAGTGATGCAGCCATACCCCCTTCAGCCATTACCGTATGTGCTTTACCTAATAAAGATTTACATACTAACCCAACTTTTTTGGATTCTTTGGTAGCTGTTATTGCAGCACATAAGCCAGCTCCTCCTGCTCCTATTACAAGAACATCAAATTCTATCTGTCTTATTTCTGAAATATCTAACATAATTATTTTTTTATACCCAAGTATTTAAATCTGAAATCACTCCCATTGAAACCAATCTGACATAAACATCAGAAAGCCCAACCCAAACTAAAGATAACCATGCAAACATTTGGTGTCTTCTATTAAGATAAGTCACAATTTTCCATCTGCTATGCGCATGTTCTGCAGAATGTGAGCAAGAAAAACAATCCATTTTCCCTCCAATTAAATGTCTCAATGAATGACATCCAAAAGTATAACCTCCCAGTAATATAGGATTAATAAGTAATATAATACTACCGACTCCAACTCCAAATTCTCCATTTCTAAAAAAAGCCATAACAGCATCATAAGAAAGAATAAAAATAAATACTATAGCAAAATACATGGCGTATCTATGCAAGTTTTGAATCCATAAAACTCCCGTTTCTCCTTTATAATCTTTTTGTGGTATACCTCCAACGGCGCAAGCTGGCGGAGAAAATGTAAATGCCCTATAATATGCTTTTCTATAATAATAACAAGTAAATCTAAAAGAAAGGGGAAATACCAAAATAAGCCAAGCTGGAGAATATCCAGGAAGCCACCACAACCAATCTGGCCAGGCTCCAAATAATGCATGAGAAATAGGTGGAATACCATTCATTCCTTCTTTAAGAAACAAGGGCGGTGAATAAAAAGGAGAGAGATAGCCTCCAAAACCTTCTGCATTTACGACTCCACTCCACCAAAAGTATTCTCCTTGCCAAGCAGCCCAAGTAGAATAAATAATAAAACTAAGTAGTACAGAAAGCACTAACATAGGACTAATCCACCATTTATCTTCTCTCAAAGTTGAGAGAAAAGATTTCCCTCTCCCGATAACTTCTGTCATATTGTTGTTTTAATGCGGCAAAGATAATACCTTTCAAAGTATTATTTTTTAATAATAAATAATTAAACCTTGCTGATTTCCTTGAGCTAGGAGAGGCAATGTGTCAATATGCACTTGAGATAGCAGAAAGCTGTGGAGCTTGTGTATCTACTTGTAAGAACTCATCCGCCATGCTTTTTATGGCAGCCAAGGTTAGCCAGTTATCTCCTCACTATTACTAATATTGCTCGTATGATTAGAGAATTCCGATCTTCAAATTTAACGTCAAAGTAGAACATTAATTTTCATAACAATTGTTACTAAAGTGAGAAGTAAGGCTTAGTGCCTTAAACTTGTATTATGAAGAATTTAATATTTGTAGTTTTAAGCCTACTTTTAGTCACCAATATATCTGCTCAGAAAAAAGTAGATGTAACTTTTGAAGTAGGAGGAGTTTGCGGAATGTGTGAAGAACGCATTGAAAAGGCATATGATGTTAAAGGCATAGTGATTGCCGATTATGACCTAGAAATACACCAGCTTCATGTTGTTTATAAAACGAAGCATTTTCCTGACATTCTTGATGTTCATCGTCTCGCAACTAGTGTAGGGCACGATACAGATTTGATTAAAGCATCAGATGAAGTCTATGCAAAAATTCATGAATGCTGTAAGTATAGATCAGAAAAGGAAACTCTCAAATGTTCCGGAGATCACGAACGCTAATAGCTTTTTTTATTATAGGCTGTAAGCCTATTGAAGCTATCACTTTCACAGCAAAAGGATGCTGCCCTTCTTGTGAAACATCAATTCTTGAGAGCCTTCAGATTGATGCAGTAAAATCGGCTCAATGGAATCAGCATCATGAAAAAATCACCTTGAGATTTTACTCCAATGAAATTTCAGCACACCAGCTGCAACATACAGTAGCCATGGCTGGCTACGATACGGACTTATTTATGGCGCCAGATTCTGTTTATTTGGCCTTACCCAAATGTTGCCACTATAGAGATTAACATGAAGCTTTTGAAACTCTTATACTTAGTAGTATTTATTGTCAGTTGGCTAGCTATGCCAAATATCTACTCGCAGAAACATGTAAAAGGAAAAGTTCTCGCACTGGAATCTCATGTAGGTCATGATCACGAAGAAGGCGAACACGAGGGGGAGGTAGTATATGAAATTCTTCCAGGAGCAACAGTGATTTGGAAAGGAACTACAGTGGGGACGATGACTGACCTTTTCGGGTTTTTTAAGATACCAGCTTTTAATATCGGAGACACACTGCAAGTAAGTATGATAGGGTATGAGACGGTGGGGCTAGTATACACTGGCTGGGATTATTTAGATATACCTCTTCAGGCTGGAGTTTTGTTAAATGAAGCTCAGATAGAAACGAGAAACTCAACCACCTCTATTTCTCTTCTCGATCCATTAAACATCCAGCAGCTTAATAGGAAGGAACTTGCAAAAGCGGCCTGTTGTAATCTTAGTGAAGCATTCGAAACAAATGCTTCAGTTGATGCCTCTTTTACAGACGCCGTTACTGGGACGCGTCAGATCCGCATGTTAGGTCTAGATGGAAAATACACCCAGCTTCTTGTAGACAACCTTCCAGGACCACGTGGGTTAAATGTGGTACAAGGTTTGTCTTTTATTCCTGGACCTTGGATAGATAATATTTCTATTTCAAAAGGAACGGGATCGGTCATCAATGGCTACGAAAGCATGACAGGCCAAATCAATGTCGCGATGCGAAACCCTGAAAACGCAGAGCCTCTTCACATTAACCTTTATGTAAGTGGTGACGGAAGACTGGAATGGAATCACGTAAGTAGCCATCAAGTAAACAGGCGTTGGAGCACTGCTCTTTTGTCCCACGCTGAGCTAGGCACCACGATCAATGACCGCAATGAGGACACTTTTCTCGACACACCTCTCAAACGCGATCTCGTCTTAAGGAATGAGTGGAAGTTTCGTGGAGATCGAGGCATTCGAGGGGAGTATGCAATTTCTTCTGTAAGAATGGAAAGGCTCGCAGGTCAAGCCTCGGCTTACTCAGATTCGAACTCACCTTTCGATCTTTTAAAGCCCTATCTGGCAAATACAGACTCATCTGCATGGACCGCAGCGACAAAGATTTCTAGATTAGAAGCATCGGCAAAAACAGGATATGTCTTTCCCAATAAGTCTTGGCAATCAATAGGCACTCAGTTTTTTACCTCGACTCATAAGCAAGAACACAAGTTTGGCAACAGGAGCTATGAGGGCACTGAAGATTATTTTAGAGGTAACATTCTCTTCTCTGGCATCATTAACAATACGGATCACAAATTTACCACCGGAGTTAGTTTTGTGTATGACGATTTTAATGAGATCGGCACATGGGGTGCGGAATTCGACGAGTGGGACAATGAAAATGACACGATTTCCCGTACAGAAATGGTCCCAGGCGCCTTCTTTGAATACACCTGGACTGCGGGCGAACGCTTGGTTGTTGTTGCTGGATTAAGAGGGGATCACCACAACCTTTATGGAAATTTTGCCTCACCTCGTTTGCATGTTCGTTATTCACTTGCTGAGGAGACATCTATCAAACTCGTCGCGGGCCGTGGGTTCCGAACGGCAAATGTGTTTATGGAACAACTGGGATCTTGGGCAAGCAATAGACGTTGGGATATTCAAGAAGATTTGGCCCCAGAAGTAGCGACGAACTTGGGGTTGAACCTGGTGTCTAAATTCCGACTAAATTCGAGAGACGCCTCCCTTTCTTTGGACGGATACTTCACTAATTTTGACAACAGAATCATTGTAGATCTATACAATTCTCCACACGAAGTAAGCATCTATAATCTAAACAACGTCGGGGGATACCAGTCTCGCTCGAGCTCAACGACGGTTCAGATAGAGTTCGATTGGTCTTTTCACAGGAGATTAGATGTAAGAGCAGCGTATAGATGGGTGGATGCGGTTACTGGGTATGCTTCTGGTGACTATGATGCAGGTTATGGTTTCGAAATGCAACAAGATCCGTACGTTTCTAAGCACAGAGCGTTTACCCAATGGAGTTATGCGAGCAAAGCGTCAAAAGAAGGCAAGCAGACCAGAATTGATGCCACGGTACAATGGGTGGGGCCTCAAGCGCTACCAGTCCCAGGGGGCATGGCGTCAATGCATCCAAGTGTCTCGCCTTCGTTTACTCAGGTGAATCTTCAATTTACTCAAGTTTTACCTGGGAATTTAGAGCTTTATATCGGGGTAGAAAACCTTACTAACATTAAGCAAATGTCGCCTATAGCAGGCGTCAATGACGGTGTTCTTGACCTTGAGAATTTTGATGCTAGCCTTGTTTACGGACCTATTCTAGGCAGAATGTCATATGCTGGACTAAGATGGACGCTGGGGAGTTAAATAGAAGGGCAGAAGCTATCCGTGCATGGTTTCTACAATCCCGTAGCGTTTTATTACCTCTCCTTCGAAATCAAGAAATTTCTGCCACCGGGCATCTACATCGATGTTGCCACCATATTTTCTGGCAAATTTCAGAAAGGTCGTGTAATGGTGTGCTTCAGAAATCATTAACTCTCTGTAAAATTCAACCAGATCAGGGTCGGTAAGTTTTTCTGTTAAAAGTCGAAAACGCTCACAACTTCTTGCCTCTATCATGGCGGAAAATAGCATCCTACTCACGAGCTGATTTTCTTTCGAACCACCTTCGCTCAACATATACTTATATAACTCTCCAACGTAATTGTCCTTGCATTCATATTGAAGTTTCACGCCTCTGTCTTTCATTTTTTCGAGAACCATATCGAAATGTTCGAGCTCCTCAATTGCAATCTTAGTAAGAGCCTCTACTAAGTCAGTGTGCATAGGAAATTTTGTGATTACACTGATGGCATTAGAAGCTGCTTTCTGCTCGCACCATGCGTGATCATTGAGAATGGAGTTGATGTTGTTTTCGCAAAGCTTGGCCCATTTATCATCCGTTGCAAGTCGTAAACCTAGAAGAACTTTTTTTGCCTTCTCGTAACTTTCGATGTCTGACATATTAAATAATTTTGCTATAGTTCGATTCGAATCAGAGAACCAGTGGAAAGCAAATGCCCATCACTAGCTTGTAAACAGAGCTCTCCGCATTCTGTAGATGCATTTGGCAAAACCCTACGCCAAAGTGTTTCAAGAGTAGATGGAGGAAGTCCAGAGTATGTATTCATCACAATAAATCCGCCTGGCTCTACAACCTGAGAAACGAGCTCAACGATTTCTATTAAGCTTTGCTCAAGTTTCCATTTTTCATTTTTTGGACCCAACCCCCAAGTTGGAGGGTCGAGCACAACTCCTGAATATTTGTTCCCCCTTTTTACTTCACGTCGGAGAAATTTAAGAGCATCCTCTACGACCCACCGAATTCCGGTTAAACCACTAAGTTCCATATTCTCTCTAGTCCAATCTATTACTTGCCTTATTGCATCGACATGAGTTACATCTGCTCCTGCACTTTTTGCAGCCAGGCTTGCCCCCCCGGTGTATGCAAATAGGTTTAAAAGCTTGTCTCCCTTTTGGACTTTTCCTGCGATATACTCCCAATTAGAAGCTTGTTCGGGAAACACACCTATGTGCTTAAATCGTGTAGTTTCGAGTTTAAATTTGAGTCTTAATGAAGGATGGGTTTCAGAGTTATATTCTAAATTCCAGCTATCGGGAGCCTTCCCGTGCTGCTTCCAATAACCCGCAGCCTTGCTAGTTGATTCAAAACTAGCATGAGCTTTATCCCATTCTTTAAAGGTTTGCCCCCTATCCCAAACGGCACTAGCCTCGGGTCTGTCTAGCACCAATTCACCGAATTTTTCAAGCTTTCCCCCTTCACCAGAATCGATCAACTCATAGTCTTTCCAGGTGTCGGCAATAAACCTTTTTATTTTGTGTGATCCCATATTGTGCAAAGGTCGTGAATTGAATGTTTAACTCGCATCTAACATTCTAATAATGATGTAGTAATGCTCATTTGAATATTTTGCCCCATCTTTGCTCTATATATGGGAAGGAAAAAAAGAGGAAGCTGGCCTAAAGGAAATAAATCAGATAGGGGCAGCAAAGGCCAGAGAGGTCAACATGGAGTTTCGAGTTCGAATTCACCGAAAGATTTACGCAGAGCGATTTTAGAAGTCTTCCGTAGAAGACCTGATAAACAGTTAAACCACAAGCAGGTATCCTCTGCTTTGGGGGTGCTAAATCACGATGTCAAAAAGCTCATAATGGAGTTGCTGAGTGATTTGGCAACGAAAGGCAAGCTTGAAGATATAGGACGAGGAAAATATTTACTTATGGCGGAAGAAGTTCAAGCCACTTCGGGAATAATACAAATTACTCGTTTCGGAAGAGGGTTTGTCATGCAAGAAGATGGATCTGAGATAAAACTGTCAAAGGGTTCTACAGGGAATTCATTTTGGGGGGATACGGTCGAAGTAGAGTGGGCAAAAAGTCGCAGTAAAGCAATCCCCTATGTTTCGAAAGTCATTCAACGTATGCGCAAGGTATATGTGGTTACCATAGAACAAGTTAAAGACTATGCTTTCGGTCACCCCTCGGACACAAGACTTCACACAAACTTCTTTATCCCAGGTCGCTCACTGAATGGAGCGATTCAGGGCGACAAGGTTCTCGTTGAACTAAAATCTTGGGACTCGCAAGATGATGCCCCTCTCGGACATGTAGTTAGAGTATTGGGTCAGGAAGGAGACAATGATGTGGAAATGCATGCCATTTTAGCGGAGTATGGATTGCCACTTGAGTTTCCGCCCGAAGTAGAACAAGAAGCCCAGCAGTTTACCCCGAGCGCGGAAAGCAAAGTAGGTCTTGATAAAAAGGAAATAGAGAAACGTCGGGATATGCGTGACGTCCTGACGATGACCATAGACCCTGTGGATGCTAAGGATTTCGACGATGCTTTGAGTCTGCAGAAGTTGAAAAATGGAAATATAGAGGTGGGCATTCATATCGCAGATGTTTCATACTACGTAAAACCAGGAAGCGCGATCGATGCTGAGGCAATTAGTCGCGCGACATCTGTTTATCTGGTTGACAGAACGATCCCGATGCTTCCAGAAGTGCTTTCTAACGATCTGTGTTCACTTCGTCCTAACGAAGATAAGTTTGCCTTCAGCGCGGTATTCGAAATGGACGAAGACGCGAACGTAATTAATGAATGGTTTGGGAGAACGGTAATTCACTCAGATAGAAGATTTGCATACGAAGACGCACAAGTAAGGCTCGAAACCGGGGAGGGAGATCTCGCCGACGAGCTCGCTTTAATGTTTAAACTCGCAACAAAACTTCGCGAGAATAGATTTGAAAACGGCGGCATAGATTTCAATACAGAGGAGGTGAGGTTCGAACTCGATGAGTCAGGAAAGCCATTACGCGTGGTCATTAAAAGGATGAGGGAATCGAACAAACTCATAGAAGATTTCATGCTACTCGCCAATGTTCGAGTAGCCCGCTTCCTCGCTAAAGTCCACCCAGAGAAGAAAACCCCTACGAGAACGAGTATTTACAGAGTGCACGACAATCCTGATCCGGAGAAGCTTCAAGCGCTTAGGGTATTTGTGAGAAGGTTTGGGCATGAATTGCCTAAACCCCAAAAGGGCAATGCTGAGGCACTCATCCGAGATCTGTTAAAAGCTACTGCTGGAACTCCGGAGGAGGGTACGGTGAAGACCATGGCGATCAGGTCTATGGCTAAGGCGGAATATTCGAGCACGAACATAGGTCACTACGGCCTGTCTTTCCCGTATTACACGCATTTCACATCTCCCATCCGCCGCTACCCCGATGTAATAGTGCACCGTTTGTTACAGCACTACCTGGATGGCGGTAAGGATGCAGACCAAAACGAACTCGACTCTCGTTGCCAGCACAGCGGTATCATGGAAAAGCGTTCCTCAGAGGCTGAGCGCGCAAGTATTAAGTACAAGCAGGTGGAGTATTTAATGACTCGCATAGGCGAAACGTATAAAGGTCTTGTCGCCGGAGCAATTCCACGAGGACTTTTCGTGGAGATTCAGGAAAACAAATGTGAAGGCTTCGTTCCCAAGGACGCTCTCCCTAACGACCACTGGGTCTACGATGACGAGCGAATCGGTTTTGAAGGAATGCGGTCAGGAAAGCTAATTGCCCTTGGAGATGAGGTCATTGTGAGAGTTGTTTCAGCAAACCTTGCAAAACGTCAGCTTGAGTTTGAAGTTCTTGTAGATTAAGCAGTACTTTTGCATTTCGATTTGCGCTTGTAGCTCAGTGGTTAGAGCAGTGGACTCATAATCCATTGGTCGTAGGTTCAAATCCTACCAGGCGCACTGACAGAGACGCCGCTGAGAAATCTCTCGGTGGCGTTTTTTTGGCCCCGTAGTTCAATGGATAGAATAGGACTTTCCTAAAGTTTAGATGCAGGTTCGATTCCTGCCGGGGCTACTAAACGGGACAACTCTAATTTATTAGAGAAATCCCCTCGTTTATTTTCAGGTAAGTCTTTGTCTATCTGTAATATAAACCTCAGCACATCGTTGATTCTTTCCGTTCGACAAATTTCTCCGTCAAAAGATAACTTTTCAGGGAATATCGAACGTATTAACTCCTGTTTCGCACTCACACCTGATTTAACGTACTGTGTTTTCAACCCACTCAGAGCATTTACTCCTTTTTTAAGCCAATTTCTATACCCATTATCTGAAGTGTTCAAAGTTCCGAGTTCCTCATCTAATTTCTCCCTTTTTAGAGAGTACCTCTCCATTGTAGAATTATAGTTCTGGTTATCAATTTCCCCATCTACGAACAAGTCTTGTATTTTCTCTATCCTCTCATTCGTTAGCACAAGCGCTTTTTCAATCTTAACTTTCTTCCTTTTATTTTCGGCTTTGCTTCCTGATAGTAGATGTTTTACGACCTCTTCATATAATTCTTTCGCTTGAGAAGTAAACGTGAGATGACCTATGATGTCTTCCATTAATCCATTCAACTTTCCTGCTGGCATTCTTTCCATTTTACAGTAGTTACAATGATAATAGAAGTGATGATTTCCTCCTCCGCTCTTTGATCTGCTACCAGTCATTTTATTGTCGCACTTAGAACAATGTAGTACGCCTCTGAGTGGTAATTCTTCTCGCGTGTTGTTGTATAAAGGTCTATTACGCTTTTTATACCGCCCCTCGATTATATCCTGCAC
>Ga0209089_10001400_pt1 | contig 22004 bp, 32 predicted proteins | sample ArcticOcean_MG_C_FD_187431 | JGI IMG/M metagenome (GOLD analysis project Ga0209089, IMG submission 187431) | Marine microbial communities from western Arctic Ocean - ArcticOcean_MG_CB2_150 (SPAdes) (version 2) | ecosystem: Environmental > Aquatic > Marine > Oceanic | place: Arctic Ocean: Canada... | reverse complement strand
GGCAATAACTAGCCTTGCATTGGATACGATAAACATTGGCGACTGAATAATTGGCAGTCTTAATTTTTTGATAAAGTTTTTATTTTCCATTTAATTTCTTATATTTTTGATAATGCCAGCTGCGCCCATACCAGTACCTATACACATGGTGACCATACCATAATCAATGTTTTCTCTTTGCATAGCTGATACTAGAGTTGCTATGCGTATAGAACCCGTTGCGCCTAATGGATGTCCAAGAGCAATAGCACCGCCCAGTGGGTTAACTTTTTGAGTATCCAAACCTAACTCACTAATGACAGCCAAAGATTGCGCTGCAAATGCTTCATTGAGCTCTATCCAGCCAATATCATCAAGACTTAATCCCACCGATTTTAAAACCTTAGGGACAGCCTTTATAGGCCCAATACCCATTATTTCTGCAGGAACGCCTGCAACCGAAAAGCCAATAAATTCTGCTTTCGGTGTTAGGTTATATTTCTCGACCGCTTCTTCACTAGCAACTAGAACAGCAGCAGCAGCATCAGACATTTGTGAGCTGTTTCCTGCGGTAACTGAACCGTCCTGCGCAAATACAGTTCTAAGCTTGGCTAAAACTTCAAGACTTGTATCCTCTCTCGGCCCTTCATCTTGAGAAACAATATTAGAATTTGTTGTGTACTCCTTGGAATCTATGGAGTATCCATTTTCAATTGTAGTAATTGGTGAAATTTCATTTACAAATGAGCCGTTGCTATTGGCTAAGATTGCTTTTTGGTGACTATCAAAAGCAAACTCATCCTGAGCTTCCCTTGAAATATTATATTTCTGAACAACCTTTTCTGCCGTCAATCCCATCCCATAAGCGATGGAAATATTTTCATCAGATAAGATTTTTGGATTCATGGATGGCTTAAAGCCTGTCATGGGAACGCTACTCATACTTTCTACTCCGGCAGCAATCACTAGATCTGCAGAGCCTGACTTAACAAGATCTGCTGCATTAGATACAGACTGTAGTCCTGATGAGCAAAATCTATTGAGAGTGTATGCTGGAGTCGTGTCCGGTAAGCCAGCTAGCAATGTTGCTATGCGAGCAATGTTAAGCCCTTGAGGGCCTTCTGGCATTGCACAACCAACAATAATATCATCAATATTTTTATTAATTTCTTCGCTAACGTCAGATGCTATTAGGACACTTTTTATTGCATGAACTAATAAGTCATCTGCTCTAGTTTTAGACAACAAGCCTCTGACTTTACCAACTGGAGTTCTTTTTGCATCAATAATATAAGCTTTTCTCATCATGTTCTCCAATTAATTACGAAGTGGTTTACTATTTCTCAGCATGTATTCAATTCGATCCTGAGTTTTTTGAGTGCCTAAGAGTTTAATAAAATACTCCCTTTCAAGATCTAGAATCATTTGTGAATTAACTGTAGTATTTTCTTCAACCTTTGAGCCAGTCATTACCCTTGCTAAGCGAGTAACACAATAATTATCATGCTCCGACATAAAGTGCCCCTCATATAGATTAGCAACTTGCGCCATAATATTTGCATAACCTGCCTTACCAACAACTTTAAAAGTTGAATCTAAAGGAGACTTAAAGCCTGAATCAAGTAATGCTAATGCTTGTTGTTTTGCAACATAAAGCAATTCATTTGGATTAGCAATAATAACATCATCATCTCTTAGATAGCCCATCTCCTTTGCCTCTAATGCGCTTGCAGATACTTTGGCCATAGCAATCTGCTCAAAGTATTTAGAGAGTAATGGAAAAATGTCATCTGTTTCTTTATTAAGATATGCCCTTAGCGCCATTTCCTTACTGCCGCACCCTGCTGGCAAAGCACCGATACCTACTTCAACTAGGCCAATATAAGAATTCATTGATGCAACTACTTTGTTGCAATGCAAAAGTAACTCACAGCCACCACCCAGAGCCAAACCATCAACTGCTGCTATGGTTAATATCCTACCATGTTTTAAACGCATTAATAATTCTTGCAACATAGCAACTGTTTTTTTAATCGAGTAAAGCTTTCCTAGTTTGGGCAACTCTGGATGCATAACCTCAAAAGCCTTTTTCTTAGCTTTTGATGCTATACCTGGATCTTTCTCTAAAAGACCTAACTTAATGGCTGAAATAATTTCATACAGATTTGCTCCAGCACAGAAGTGTTCTTGTTCCTGCTTAAAGATCAATGCATTAAAGCCATTATCTTCAAGAAAGTCAAGGTACTTTGGCAACTCAGTCAAAACGCTTGAACTTAAAACATTCATCTTCGTTTTAAACGATATGCTAGCAACACCGTCACCTATATCAACCAGCTTAGTTGACTCACCGTCTAGCAAAATATCTTGTTGATGCTGCTTCTCACCTTTTAAGAGAGGTTTGAATAACTGCCTGTCATAGACTGGGTGAGAAGATCTAGGAATGTATTGATTCTTATTTGGATCATAGGCCCCTTCATCTGAATAAACAAAGGATTTATCAAGAACCCAAGATGGCAAAGACTCACTTGAGAGAGATTTTCCATTATTGATATCCACATTCAAGCTATCTCTTACTTCACTCCAGCCAGTGAGTTGAACCTGCTCAAAAATACCTCTCTGCCAGGCAAAGCCTGATTTTAAAGCTAGATCAACGCACCTAACTGTTTCAGCAATATGCTCAAGTTGGTAGCAAGCGTAATGAAATACATCTCGATGAACAGACCATAAAAATTGAGCTTGAGGATCATCGCATTTGGAAAGGGCAAGTAGAGAGTTTTCGATATTGCCGTTTTCTTTAAGGATTTTTTTAACTTCAGAACTAATGGTTTTATCTGACAGTCTATATTGGTCTGAGACAGGATCATAAACATAAATATCCTTACCTACTTTTTCATAAATACCTTTTTTAGTCTTACTTCCAAGAGAGCCTTTTGCAATTAAATTGTCTATCCAATCTGGAAGTTTAAATAGCTCTACCCAAGGGTCATCTTTTGCATTTTTATAAATATTTTTGACAACGTTCGACATAACATCAAGACCAACAACATCAAGCGTTCTAAATGTAGCACTTGCTGGCCTCCCAATCCTCTTGCCAGTTAAAGCGTCAACCGTATCTGCAGAAAGCGAGAAGTTTTCTGCATGCTTCAAAACAGCTAAAAAAGAAAAAACACCTATTCTATTTGCAATAAAAGCCGGAGTGTCTTTGGCATAAACAACCTCCTTGCCCAATGCAGAAGTAATGAAACCCTCGGCCTTGTGAAGTAACTTTTCATCGCTAAATGAAGTCCGAATTAACTCAACCAATGGCAAATATCTAGGAGGGTTAAAGAAGTGAACTCCAAAAATTCGACTTCTTAAACTCTCTGGAGAGTGTTCAGCAATTTTTTGAATTGACAAGCCAGAAGTATTTGTTACTAATACCGCATCATCATTTACGTAAGGTGCGATATTAGAAAATAGTTGCTTTTTGATGTCTAAATTTTCAACAACAGACTCTATTATGAAATCGCATTTAGATAAGACATCCATCGTGTCATATGTTGAGGTTTTAATCAATCCAATAACTGACTGACTTGCCAAAGGTGTGGGCTTCAATTTTTTCATCATATTAAGTGATTTAGATAGAGCCTCATGACTCGTATCAAACATGACAACCTCAAATCCTAAATTAGCAAAGTGTGCTGCAATTTGACCGCCCATTGTTCCTGAACCGAGTACAGCAATCTTGCTAAAAGCTTTATCAAAATATTGTTTCATAGTATTCCTATTAATTTACGTCTCTTCATTTTCAAAATCGTCGACCTTAAGAGATTCGAGAACCACATCATTCAGTCTCAACCAGTCGTCCCTTTCTTGGCTCGTTAAAGTTTTATTATCAACTAAGCCTTGTAACCATTGCTCTAGCGTTATGCTTGGCTGGTACTTATACCCTGCCTTTTTCGCTTTCTTTCTAAGCACCTTTAACTTGATACCTGCCTCATAGCCTTGAAACAAAATATAGAATGGATGACCTGGAATCTCTTTTAAGTTTGCACACATACAGGTAGATAAGTTTTCTAATAGCCAATCTATGTTGCTAATAGATTTAGAGGTAGAGATTATTAATCTGTCATCAATTTTGGCTCCTGTAATTGAAAATGGAAAAAATAAGAACTTCAATATCGCCTTAAAAACTCTGTTAATTGGCATATTCTCTATATTTTCCATCATAGCCATGTCGGCTTCTTTTACCAATCTAAGAATTGATAACTTAAGGATACTTTTTACATTTTCATCGTTTTGAAATTTTTCCTCGTATAGTTTAAGGCATGAGCTGATTTCATACATTGCAGAAATTGCATCCGCAAAACGACCAGAGATCATCTCTTTCCTCTTTAAAGATCCCCCTAAAAGTAAAGAAGCAATATCGGTTATGCAAGCAAACTTTGCAGATAAAACTGATAAATTACGATAATAGACTTTAGTAGTTGAGTCGCCATAAGGTTTTGCTAGTCGACCTCTAGTCCAAGAAAAAACAATTGCTCTTGCTATATTATTAATAAAGTTACTGACATGTTTGACTAGTGCCTTGTCAAAATTTATTAATGAATCTTTACTGTCGTCATGGAGGGCATTTAGCTCATCCAGCATCGTTTTATGACACCTAATCAAGCCTTGTCCAAAAATCATTAAGCTTCTAGTTAATATGTTTGCACCCTCAACAGTAATTGCGACTGGTGCTCCCGCATAAACATTGGCAACATAGTTTCTTTTGCCCTGCATAACTGCTCTGCCACCATGAATATCCATTGCATCAATCGAGGATTGTTGCAGTAGCTGAGTATTTCGATACTTAACTATAGCTGAAATGATTGATGGTCTGTGTCCAGCATCAAGCGCCCAAGTCGACAAGTTGATGTTTGCAGTAGCTCTGAAAGCATTGGTAGCAAGATTTGAAAGTTTCTCTTGGATTCCCTCCATATTTGCTATAGGTATGCCAAATTGTTCGCGAGTTTGTGAATATGTACTGGTAGTTAGGAGCATGGCTTGTGTAGCTGATGCCCCAGTAACAGGAAGTGAAATACCTCTACCAACACTTAGGCTCTCCATTAGCATTCTCCAGCCATGGCCAATCATCTTATCACCACCAATAATCCAGTCCATAGGTATAAAGACATCTTTTCCATAGATAGGGCCATTTTGAAATGGCTCTCCAATTGGTCGATGACGGGAACCTATAGTCAAACCCTTAGCATTGCGAGGGATAAGTGCACATGTAATACCTAAATCATTTTTCTTATGAAGAGGGTGATCAACTGGTAATAAGTTATCTGGATCATATGCCTTAAAGGCCAGCCCTATAACTGTAGCAATAGGGGCAAGAGTTATGTATCGCTTTTCCCAATTCAACCTTAATCCTAATACTTCATTACCCTCATGCTCACCATAACAGACGATGCCATTATCTATTAATGATCCCGCATCAGAACCTGCAACTGTCGAGGTCAGACCAAAGCATGGGATCTCTTTCCCCTTAGCTAAGCGAGGTAAGTAGTATTGTTTTTGATCATCTGTTCCATACTTTAAAAGCAATTCACCTGGCCCTAATGAATTTGGAACCATAACAGAGATACCTAAAAATTGTGAGGCCGAAGAAAGTCTCCCCACAATAATAGCGTGAGCAAAGTGAGAAAATCCAAGGCCATTAAATTCTTTTGGAATAATTAAGCCTAAAAATCCTTTATCAAAGATATATTTCCAAACCTCTTTAGGTAGGTCTTGATTAGCAACAATGTCATACGAATTAATCATAGAGCATAGTGTTTCAACTTCATTGTCTACAAAGCTTTGTTCTTCAACTGTCAACTCAGTAGCCTCAAGATCTGATAATTGCTTCCAATTAGGATTACCTTGAAATAATTCTGCATCCCACCAAACGCTTCCCGCCTCAAGTGCAATCCTTTCTGTTAAGCCAATTGGAGGTAGTGATTTTCTCATTAAATTAAAAAGTGGCTTTGTGAATATTAAAAGCCTCATTCTAGGAACAAGAAAGATTCCTAATAGAACTAAAATACATAGTATGATCTGTGCACCTAGATGATTAGCAATGACAGCACCTGGGTAAGTTAATCCTATAGCTAAAAGCCATAGCTGCCAAATTTTTACCCGTGTCTTTACTAAAACAATTAAAAGTAAAACTATAGAAAGTAGAAATGAAAGTAGTGAATATTGAAATATTGTTTCAAGCATAAAATTTATCCTTATTTAGCGCCTAAAGAATAACAAACAGGCATTTAACTAATTGAATAACAAGTATAGTTATAAAAATATAATTTTAGTTAACATAATATAATAAAATATTGATACTTTATCATAATCATTAGAGCCTTTATTATTTCTATTAACTCATGAATATTAACCATATGACCTGGAGGTCAATCTTTAGATTGCAACAAATATACCCAAAAGAGGTAGGTGAAATATGCAATAGAATTGGCTTATCAGAATCGATATTATCAAATCAAAATTTAACGCTACCGATTGATATGTTTTTAAATTTTTTTATTGAAGCAGAATCTGTTTTTAATGATGACTTAATTACAATAAACTATGCAAGACTCGCTCAAATAAGACCAAACTATGCTGAGGCCTTAGGGCTAATGTTTTTGTACTCTAGGCATTTGAAAGAAGGCTTTAAACTACTTCAAGCTTATATCAATATTGAGCTTGAAGGCATCAAAGTCCTAATCAAAGAGGAACAAAGCGCTGTTAAAATCCAATTTATTGCAGACCAAAAAGTTAAGCATCCTTCAATATATGAGAATTTATGTCTCTCAGTGCTTGCTGCATTTATTAGATCTAAACGATTTCAAATTAAATATATAAATACAAAAATAAATGCAATTGATGTCAGCTTAAAAGAGAAATCTATATTTAATTGCCCGATTAATCTTAAAAGTACAGAAACATCAATTACTGTTAGTCAGAGCAATTATTTAAAAAAAAGTAGTATTTCAAACCCTAAACTTATTTCTTATTTAAGTTCAATTGCAATAAAAAGTTTGGAAGAGAGAGCTGTCAATACAACTCTTACTGAAAAAATCGAGAACTTAATGAGTAATTATGAAAATCACTACAACAATATTAGTATTCAGGAAATATCTAATCAGTTAGGTATAAGTGTGAACACACTTCGTAATCATTTATCTAGAGATAAAACAACTTTTCGGAAAGTATTTAACAACTATAAGCTAAATAAATCAAAAAATATGTTGAAAGAGGATCTTTCAGTTAAAGTTGTCTCTTATAAGCTTGGATATTCAGATCCTTCTTCATTTATTAGGTGGTTTATTGGTCAAACACAATTAACACCAACGTCTTATAAGATTGGTTTAAAAACTTAAGTTAACTACTAAATTTAAGACAGTTTAGCCTTGATAAGTTGAGAAACAGCACCCATGTCTGCTTTTCCATCTAATTGGACTTTAAGTATTCCCATAAGCTTTCCCATGTCTTTCATGGAATCAGATCCAGAATCAGCAATTGCTTTAGTCACAGCAGTATCAACTTCATCGTCACTTAACTGCTCAGGCATATAATTGTTGATAATGACAAGCTCTGATTCTTCAACCTCAACCAAATCAGTACGACCTGCATCAGAAAACTGTGAAATAGAGTCTTTACGCTGCTTGACCATTTTTTGAATGACTGTTAAAACTTGAGAGTCATTTAACTCAATTCGGTCATCGATTTCTTTTTGTTTGATTGCCCCAAGAATCATACGGATTGCTTTAAGAGCTGGCTTGTCTTGGGCTTTCATTGCCAACTTCATGTCGTTGGTAATGAGTTGTTTTAGCTGAGACATATTTTTGAATTATAGTTGCACTCAAAAAGTGCTTAATACATACGTTTACGGTGAATACGGTTTTTAGACATTTCTTTGTGAGTTCTCTTAACAGCTGCAGCTTTTTTGCGCTTATTAACCCAAGTTGGCTTTTCAAAAAACTCTTTTTTTCTAACATCAGTAATAACACCAGCTCTATCACATAGTCGTCTGAAACGACGAAGCGCAATATCAAATGGCTCGTTCTCTCTTACTTTAATTGATGGCATATAATAATTCCTTTAAGATTCTTCTTTTAGCGCTTCAGTTATTGTCTCTTCTTTTGGTGCTTTAGTTTTAGCTTCTTTTTTTGGCGTCTCAATAACAACCTCTTCAACACTTTCAAAGTCAACTAATTGAACTAACGCCATAGGAGCTTTATCTCCAGTACGAAAACCTGCCTTAAGAATACGAACATAGCCGCCAGGACGGTCTTTATAAAATGGACCAACCATAGTAAATAACTTTGCAACCATCGCATCATCTCTTAACTTTGAAAAAATGTGGCGACGATTAGCAACACTATCTGACTTTGCTCTTGTAATGAGAGGTTCAACAACACGCCTAAGCTCTTTTGCTTTTGGCAAGGTTGTTTTAATTGTCTCATGCAACAACAAAGAGTTTGCCATATTCTTAAACATAGCCTTTCTGTGTGATGAATTTCTGTTTAGTTGTCTACCTGACTTTCTGTGTCTCATTATTTATCCTTATTCACTCATTAAGTCAACTGGTGGCCAGTTTTCAATCTCTGTACCAAGTTCTAAATTCTTTTCAGTTAACACTTCTTTTATTTCATTAAGTGACTTACGACCCAAGTTTGGAGTTCTTAATAAATCTTGCTCAGACTTTTGAATCAGATCGCCAATATAGTATATTTGCTCAGCTTTTAAGCAGTTAGCAGAACGCACCGTTAACTCTAACTCATCAACAGCAGATAGATACATTACAGGGAAATCATCAGAAGTTGGTTGTGGCTCTTCTTCTACAACTGGTTCTAATTCAACAAATGATGAAAGCTGATCTTGAAGAATTGTAGCTGCTCGCTTTACTGCCTCTTCTGCATCAACTGAACCGTTTGTTTCAATTACTATATTAAGTTTATCTAGGTTAACTTTTTGCTCAACCCTAGCAGACTCAACCGTAAAGCTTACTCGTTTGATTGGTGAAAAGCTCGCATCTAACTGAATACTACCAATAGTCTCAGAGTCAACCGCTCTTGAAACGGCAACATCATAACCAACACCTGTAGCAATAGAAAGTGTCATTCTTATTTTGCCACCCTCATTTATTGTAGCAATAACTTTTTCTGGATTAAATACAGAAACATCAACACCATTAGTTTCAATATCAGCAACAGTTAGTTGACATGGGCCTTCTTTTTCAATAATTACAGTAGCACTTTCACTTGCATTGAGGCCAATAGAAGCCTCTTTAAGATTAAGCAAAATATCGAGAACATCTTCTTGAACTCCCTCAATTGAAGAAAATTCATGCATTACACCATCAATAGCAACTTCAGTAATTGCATGACCAACCATTGAAGATAAAAGTGTTCTTCTTATTGAATTACCTAATGTATGTCCAAATCCACGCTCAAACGGCTCAAGTACAACGCGGTACTCATTTTTAGATAACTTAACTGAATCTACTAACTTTGGTTTTAGAAAATCTCTTGCACTTCCTTGCATATTTAATTCCTATTTAGAATACAATTCAACGATTAATTGTTCTGAAATATCAGAAGATAGTTCATCACGCGCAGGTACATTTTTAAATACACCTTTTAATGCTTTGTTGTCAACATCAACCCACTCAGATAACCCGCTTTGGCCAGATATCTCAACAGCGAGCTGAATTCGACTTTGTTTTTTTGCTTTTTCTCTAACAGCAATTTCATCATTTATACATACCTGAAATGAAGGGATATTAACAACCTTACCATTTACTACAATTGATTTATGTGACACGAGTTGCCTTGCTTCTGCACGGGTAGAAGCAAAACCCATACGAAAGACAACGTTATCAAGACGACATTCTAGAAGCGATAATAAATTTTCGCCAGTTGGTCCTTTTTTAGAGCTAGCTTTTTTATAGTATAAGCTGAACTGCTTTTCTAAGACTCCATAAATACGTCTAACTTTCTGTTTTTCACGTAACTGAAGGCCATACTCACTACCTTTTTGACGCCTAGCATTAGCCCCATGAACACCAGGGAGTTGAGTCAATTTACATTTAGAATCAATTGATCTAATACCACTCTTCAGTTCTAAGTCAACACCTTCTCTGCGAGCTAATTTACATGTAGGACCTGTATATCTTGCCATAATTTACCCTTATACTCTTCGTTTCTTAGAAGGACGACAACCATTATGAGGTATAGGCGTCACATCAGTTATTGATTGAATTTTTAACCCTTGTGCATTGAGGCCTCGGATAGCTGAATCACGCCCAGGGCCTGGACCTTTCACTCTTACTTCAAGATTCTTCATGCCAAAAGCTTGCGCTTTTTCACCACAGTTTCCAGCTGCAACTTGCGCTGCAAAAGGAGTTGATTTTCTTGATCCTCTAAAACCTGCACCGCCAGAAGTAGCCCAACAAAGTGTGTTTCCATGACGATCTGTAATCATTACAATAGTGTTATTAAATGTTGCATGAATATGTGCAATACCATCTGAAACAATTTTTTTAGACTTCTTTTTAGCTGATTGATCTTGTGCCATAATATCTTATGCCTTAATTATTTAATTAAACGACGAGGACCCTTTCGAGTTCTAGCGTTAGTTTTTGTTCTTTGTCCACGTAAAGGTAGGCCTTTTCTATGACGAATACCACGATAACACCCTAAATCTCTCAAGCGTTTAATATTCATAGCTACATCACGTCTCAAATCACCTTCAACTTCATACTGAGAAACAGCATTACGAATAGATTCTAACTGATCTTCAGTTAACTCAGAAACCTTTGTGCTAGGTTCTATTTTTAATGTTTTACAAATTAATTTTGACCTCGTTTCTCCGATACCAAAAATAGATTGTAATCCAATCACAATGTGCTTATGTGTTGGAATGTTTATTCCTGCAATACGTGCCATAGACTCTACCTATACCCCAATAAATACTAAGTTTGAATGAAGAACTTTCCCATCCAAAATTTTAAAGTTGAAAAATCGTACAATTTTACTTTGTAAATCAATGCCTGTCAATGTCATTATCCTTGTCTCTGCTTGTGACGTGGCTCTTTACAGATAACACGGATAACTCCATGTCTTTTAATAATTTTGCAATTTTTACAAATTCTTTTAACTGATGCTCTTACTTTCATAACTAATCCTTACTTTAAATTTGCCTTACGCATTAGGCCTTCATACTGGTTAGACATCATATGAGATTGTGCTTGCGCTATAAAATCCATTACAACAACAACAATAATCAGAAGACTAGTACCACCAAAGTAGAAAGGCACATTCCAATAAAGAATTAAAAACTCAGGCAATAAACACACCGCTGTAATATATATTGCACCAACTGCTGTCAATCTAGAAGTTACAGCATCAATATAATCTGCCGAATGCTGTCCTGGTCTAATACCTGGTATAAAACCGCCTGATTTACGTAAATTATCTGCTGTGTCTTTTGCATTAAAGGTTAGTGCAGTATAGAAAAAAGTAAAAAAGATTATTGCTGCACCATAGAACATTATATACAGCGGTTGTCCTGGAGAAATACTTGAAGTAATATCTGCCAACCATCCCATACCCTCTGTTTGCGAAAACCATCCACCTAACGTTGCAGGGAATAATATAATACTAGAAGCAAAAATAGGAGGAATTACACCTGCCATATTTATCTTTAATGGTAAATAAGAAGTTTGTCCACCAACCATTTTACGACCTTGCTGGCGCTTTGCATAATTTACTGTAATCCGCCTCTGACCTCTCTCCATAAACACTACAAAGGCCATTACTAAAATAGCCATTAGGAAAATCACAATAACAGCAAAAACACTTAACTCACCAGTACCTACCATGCTAAGAGTATTACCAAAAGAGGAAGGAAGGCCTGCAACAATACCTGCAAAAATAATCATTGATATTCCATTACCGATTCCCTTTTCACTAATCTGCTCACCTAGCCACATCAAAAATAGGGTTCCCGTAGTTAGCGTAACAACTGTTACAAAACTAAAAGTCAAACCAGGATTAGTTACCAAAGCAAAACCACCACCTGATTGAGATTGAAGTGCAATAGAAACTCCATAAGATTGGAACAATGCTAAAAATACGGTACCCATACGTGTATATTGAGTTATTGTTCTTCTTCCTCGCTCACCTTCTTTCTTTAATTGTTCAAATCTAGGAACAACTGCAGTCATTAAGTTCATAATAATCGATGATGAAATGTAAGGCATAATTCCAAGCGTAAAGATCGACAATCTTTCTAATGCGCCACCCGAAAACATATTCATCATGCCTAAAATACCACTTCTATTGTCTTCTACTAGAGACGCAAGCGCAGGTTGCGATATGAATGGAATCACAATATGTGTTCCAAGTCTAAATACGATTAGAGCACATATTAAATAAAAGATGCGTTTTAATAGATCTTCACTCATAGCTACTCGCTAATTGTTCCTTTTGCAGCTTCAATAGCAACCTTTGCACCCTTAGTTGCCTTAATACCAACTAGGTTTATTGCACGATTGATTTCACCCGAAAGCATGACTTTAACTCTTAAAATATTTTTAGTGATAAGGTTGTGTTTCTTAAGCACATCAATATTAATGTCTTTTTCAGTTAGCTTATCAAGTTGACCTAGCGTTACTTGTGAAGTGACTATTGATATACGAGATGAAAAGCCAACCTTAGGCAACCTTCTTTGTAATGGCATCTGTCCACCCTCAAAACCAATCTTAGTAAATCCACCAGATCGGGCTTTTTGACCTTTATGGCCTCTACCAGCAGTTTTACCCATGCCAGAACCCATACCGCGACCGACACGCTTTTTACTAGTTTTTTCACCTAGTGCAGGCTTCAATGTATTTAGATTCATTGCTTATCCCTCAACTTTTAATAAGTAAGACACTTTGTTAATCATGCCTCTTACTTCCGGCGTATCCTCAAGAACAACCGTATGGTTAATTCTTTTCAAACCCAAACCCGTTACCGTAGCACGGTGCTTTGGAAGACGCCCATAAAAACTTTTAATCAAAGTAACACTTACAGTTGCTTTGCTCGAAGCAACCTTCTTTGCAGGCGCTTTCTTTGAATCAACAGCTGGAGTTACCTCTATCTTAGCTTCAGCAGCTTTTGGAGCTGCTTTCTTTGGAGCTGCTTTCTTTGGAGCTGCTTTCTTTGGAGCTGCTTTCTTTGGAGCTGCTTTCTTTGGAGCTGCTTTCTTTGGAGCTGCTTTGTTTTCTATCTTATCTTCAGCCATCAGATTTCTCCATTAATTTGTTCAACAGTTTTACCGCGCTTTGCAGCAACTATTTGTGGCGATGACATTTTAGTTAAACCGTCAACGGTTGCCCTGACAACACTAATCGGATTACGAGTACCATTACACTTTGCCAAAATATTGTGAACACCAACTGCCTCAAAAACACTTCGCATTGGACCACCTGCAATTACACCTGTACCCTCTGAGGCAGGCTGCATGTATACTTTAGCAGCGCCAATAGATGAAGTGATAGGGTAATGTAGTGTTCCATTTACTAATGGAACTGGCTTCATTGATCTCTTTGCTTTATCCATTGCTTTTTGAATAGCCAAAGGAACTTCACGAGCCTTTCCAGTACCATAACCGACTTTACCGTTACCATCACCGACAACTACTAAAGCAGAAAAACCAAAAATTCTTCCACCCTTAACTACTTTAACGACGCGTCGAATATTAACCAGCTTTTCTATAAATTCACTTTCTTCTTTGTAATTTTTTCTCTTATTTTCAGCCATTCTTTAAACCTATAAATTCTCTTAATTAAAAATCTAATCCGCCTTCCCGTGCCGCATCAGCAAGCGCTTTAACTCGTCCGTGGTATTTAAAACCAGAACGATCAAATGCGACCTTAGATACTTTAGCTTTTTTAGCAGCTTTTGCTATTAAATCCCCAACTTTGGAAGCGGCTTCAACATTGCTACCGTTTTTAATTTTTAAGGAAATACTTGATGCAGAAGCTAACGTCTTTGTGCCACAACTACTAATAATCTGAGCATAAATATGCTGAGAAGATTTGAACACACATAAACGCTCAACATCTCTTGTAGAATGCTTAGCTCTAAATTTCGTTGCTCTTCTTAATCGAGCTTCTTTTTTTGATAATTTCATTTAACTACTACCTTCAATCAATTATTTCTTCTTAGCGGCTTTTCGTACAACCTGTTCATCTGTATAACGAACACCCTTACCCTTGTATGGTTCAGGTGGACGGAATGCTCTAATTTCAGCAGCCGCTTGGCCAACTTTCTGCTTATCAATACCTTTGACTATAACTTCAGTCTGAGAAGGTGTTTCAACTGATATACCTTCAGGCAAGTTATAATTTACTGGATGCGAAAAACCTAAAGTTAAATTCAAAACCTTACCTTTAGCTTTAGCACGGTAACCAACACCAATCAAAGTTAGTTTCTTCTCCCAGCCCTCAGTAACGCCTTTTATTAAATTTGCTGTATTGGCTCTTACAGTTCCAGCTTGTGCCCATGCGCCTTTCTCTTCTTTCCTGCTAACTTCTGCAAGTGAAAAAGTTAACACATTATCAGTATTTAAAATAACAACTGATGAATTTACATGCATACTCATCTCTCCAAGCTTACCTTTAACGGAAAGCTTTCCTTCGGTTTGAGAAACATCTACGCCTTCTGGAATAGTTATTGGTGCTTTTGCAACTCTAGACATTATTAAATCTCCACTATTATGAAACGCTGCACAAAACTTCACCACCAATATTTTGGGCCTTGGCGGCTTGACCCGTCATGACACCTTTAGGTGTTGAAACAATTACAATTCCTAGACCATTCATAATGCTTGGCATATTATCTTTACTAACATAATGCCTTAAACTAGGTTTCGAAATTCTATTTAAAGACTCAATAACTGGCTGGTTATCAAAGTACTTTAATTTGATTACTAATGTTTTATTAGTGGCAGTATCACCTTCAATTGCAAAAGAAGTAATATAGCCTTCGTCTTGCATTACACTTGCAATGGCAGACTTTAAATTTGAAGCAGGGATGCTAACCTGTTCTTTATTAACTGATTGTGCATTCCTAATTCTTGTCAACATATCAGCTATTGGATCAGACATACTCATATTAACCTCCTACCAGCTTGCTTTAGATAATCCAGGAATCTCACCATTCATGGCGCGCTCTCTGAGTTGAGACTTGGCTAAGCCAAATTTACGATAAAAACCATGCGGACGACCCGAAAGCCCACAACGATTACGTTGACGAACTGGCGAGGCATCTCTTGGGAGCGACTGTAATTTAATTATTGCCTGAAAACGGTCTTCATCAGAAGTATGAATACTCTTAATAATTTTCTTCAGTTCAAGACGTCGTACTTTGTATTTTTCGACCAACTTAGATCGCTTGACATCTCTGTGTATCATAGACTTTTTAGCCATTATTTTCACCTATAAATGGAAAATTAAACATCGCCAATAGTTTCTTAGCATCATCATCACTTTGTGCATTTGTGGTTATTGCAATATCCATTCCACGCACTTTTGTTACTTTTTCAAAATCAATTTCTGGAAATACTATTTGTTCAGTAATTCCCATATTGTAGTTTCCACGGCCATCAAATGACTTAGCATTAAATCCACGGAAGTCTCTAATACGAGGTATTGCAACATTTACCAAACGATCTAAAAACTCATACATTCTTTCTTTTCTTAGTGTCACTTTACAACCAATAGCATTACCTTCTCTCAGCTTAAAGCTTGCAACTGATTTTCGTGCAAGACAGCTTACTGGCTTTTGGGAAGAGATTAAACCCAACTCTTCTAATGCACTTTCTAGTATTTTTTTATCTCCAAGCGCACTCCCAAGACCCATATTGATTGTAATTTTTTCAATCTTAGGCACTGACATAACATTGCCCAACCCTAACTCTTCTTTCAGTTTAGGAATAATTTCATTTTTATATTGTTCTTGTAATCTAGACACTTGTCACCTATTTATTTATTATTTCAAAGTACGGCTTCACCGCTTGACTTAAAAAATCTTTCTTTTATACCTTTATCATTAACTCTAACACCAATGCGATCTGCTTTTTTTGTCGTAGGGTTATAGATTGCAACATTGGAAGCATTTAGAGGCATTTCTTTTTCTTCTATACCGCCTTCTATTCCCGCTTGTGGATTTGGGCGAACATGTTTTTTTGCTAAATTGAAGCCCTCAACAATAAGCTTTGATCCTAATATTTTAGTTACAGTTCCAATTGAACCCTTATCTTTGCCAGCGATTACTATAACTTCATCATTTTGCTTTATTTTCATCATTACAAGACCTCTGGAGCAAGTGAAACAATCTTCATAAATTGTGCACCTCTTAATTCACGCGTAACAGGGCCAAAAATACGAGTACCAATTGGTTCTAACTTTGGGTTCAATAATACAACCGCATTATTATCAAAGCGAATACGTGAACCATCGTTACGGCGCACGCCTTGCGCTGTACGAACAACCACTGCATCATAAACGTCGCCTTTTTTAACTTTGCTACGAGGAGCAGCTTCTTTTATGCTCACCTTAATGACATCACCAATATTGGCATAACGGCGCTTCGAGCCACCTAAAACTTTAATACACATTGCTCTAACCGCGCCACTATTGTCGGCAATATGTACTCTTGTTTGCATTTGAATCATGTTCTTCTCTCTAAAATGCGACTAATTAATCAATACTTACTGATTTTTCAACAACTTCTATCAAGGCCCAATTTTTTGTTTTTGAAAAAGGCTTTGATTCAGAAACTCTTACAACATCTCCAAGACCGCACTCATTATTCTCATCATGTGCGTGAACTTTTGTGCTGCGCTTAATATACTTTTTATAAATCGGATGTCGCACTTTTCGCTCTACCAAAACAGCAATTGTTTTATTGCGACTATTACTAACTACCTTACCTGTTAGTACTCTTTCTACTGCATTAGTTTCACTCATGACTGCTTCTCGTTAATAATTGTTTTAATTTGTGCAATTGATCTTTTTGTTTTTCTAAGCTTTGTTAAATCAGTCAATTGTGAGCTACTATGTTGCATACGCAATTCGAAATGCTCTTTAAGCAATTCCATAAGGCCTTCCTGTAACTGAGATACATCTTGCTCCCTTAATTCTTTAACATCCATTACATTATTGTCCGTTTAATTATTGTTGTCTTGACGGGTAGTTTTGCAGATGCAAGCATAAATGCCTCTCTAGCAACTACTTCATCAACACCTTGCATTTCGAATAACATTTGACCAGGCTTCACTTGTGCTACCCAATACTCAACACTTCCTTTACCTTTACCCATTCGAACTTCTAAAGGTTTTTTAGTAATTGGCTTATCTGGGAAAACACGTATCCAAATTTTTCCTTGACGTTTAACGTGTCGAGTCATTGCACGACGAGCAGCTTCAATTTGCCTAGCAGTCATACGACATCTTCCAGTAGCCTGAAGACCAATCTCGCCAAAGCTAACATTATGGCCATTGGCTAAGCCACGGTTGCGGCTTTTCATGGCTTTTCTAAATTTTGTACGTTTAGGTTGTAACATCTCTTAATTCCTTTACTTCTTGCTTAGTTGTTTTCCAGCACCACGTTTTGAAACTTCTTCGATAGTACCTTTATTATGATCAAGTATTTCACCCTTAAAGATCCAAACCTTAATGCCAATAACGCCATACTGCGTATTTGCTTTAAAACTACTATAGTCAACATCTGCTCTAAAAGTATGAAGTGGAACTCGGCCCTCACGGTACCACTCTGAACGTGCTATTTCAGCACCATTCAATCTTCCACTCACCATAATTTTTATACCCAGCGCACCCAATCTAGTAGCATTACCTAAAACACGTTTAACAGCACGCCTATACATCACACGCTTCTCAAGTTGTTGAGCAATATTTTCAGCAACTAAGCGAGCATCTAACTCAGGTTGCTTTACTTCTTCAATACTGATATGAACAGGAATACCCATTTTGTCTGAAACTATATTTTTCAATTTTTCAATATCAGCACCTTTTTTACCAATTACTATTCCAGGTCGAGCAGTATGAATAATAACTTTGGCAGTATTTGATAATCGCTCAATACTAATACGACTAACAGAAGCTGAAGTTAATTCTTTAAATAAGAAGTCTCTTACTGCAATGTCAGATAACAAGTAGTTAGAATAGTCCTTACTACTGGCGTACCATTTAGAGTGCCAATCTTTAACAATTCCTAACCTAATGCCTACTGGATTTACTTTTTGACCCATAATTATTTACTCGCTTACGCCAACACTGATGTGGCTTGTTCGTTTAAGAATACGGTTCGCTCTTCCTTTTGCTCTAGGGCGAATTCTTTTCATAGTAGAACCTTCGTTAACGAAAACACTACTTACTTTTAATTCATCAATATCTAAACCGTCATTATGCTCAGCATTTGAAATTGCAGAACTTAAAACTTTTTTTACTAGTACTGCGGCTTTTTTATTACTAAATGTCAAAATATTCAAAGCCTCTTCGACCGGCTTATTTCTAATTTGATCAGCAATCAATCTAACTTTAAAAGCGGAGATTTTTGCGTATTTATGAATTGCCTTAGCTTCTTTCATTATGTCACCTTATACTTACTAGTTTCGGTCACCGGAGTGACTTTTAAATGTTCTTGTTGTGGCAAATTCGCCTAACTTATGACCAATCATATTCTCGTTAATTGAAACTGGAACATGTACGCGACCATTATGTATTGCTATTGTCAACCCAATCATTTCAGGCACAATAACCGAGCGACGAGACCAAGTTTTAATTGGTTTTCTGTCATTAATTTCTTGAGCCTTTAATACCTTCTTAATTAAATGCTCATCTACAAACGGTCCTTTTCTAAGTGATCTTGCCATAATTACCCTTTATTTTCTGCGACGTACGATAAGTTTATCAGTACGTTTATTACTTCGAGTCTTGTACCCTTTAGTAGGAGTACCCCAAGGAGAAACTGGATGTCTACCACCACTTGTTTTTCCTTCACCACCACCATGAGGGTGATCAACTGGGTTCATTACAACCCCACGAACAGTTGGCCTAACGCCTCTCCATCGAGTGGCACCAGCCTTTCCTAATTTTCTTAAACTGTGTTCTGACTTTGAGACCTCTCCAAGAGTAGCTCGACATTCAGCCAATACCTTTCTGACCTCACCTGAACGGAGCCTTAGAGTTACATAGTTTCCCTCTTTAGCAACTAATTGAACTGATGTGCCTGCACTTCTAGCAATCTGAGCACCTTTTTTTGGCTTTAACTCGACACAATGAATTACGCTACCAAGTGGAATATTACTCAAAGGCAATGAGTTACCTTTTTGAATAGCTACAGAGTTTCCTGATATAACTTGATCACCTGCTTTGATACCCTTCGGTGCAATAATATATCGTCTTTCACCATCGGTATAAAGCACTAATGCTATATTTGCACTTCTATTTGGATCATATTCAATACGCTCAACAGTAGCAGTAATGTCATCCTTATTGCGTTTAAAGTCAATAATACGATACCTCTGTTTATGCCCACCACCTCTATGTCTTACAGTGATTTTTCCGCGGTTATTACGGCCATTAATTCTATTTTTACTTTCTGTAAGAGCTGCAAAAGGTTTGCCTTTGTGTAGATCTTTATCAACGATACTGACTACAAAGCGTCTTCCTGGTGATGTTGGTTTTCTTTTTATAACTTGTGCCATAATAAATTCTCTATGAAGCTGTAGTGTCAATCATCTGACCTTCAGATACCTTGACGACTGCTTTTTTCCAATTAATTCGCTGCCCAGTTTTTCCTTTGTAAATTTTCTTCTTACCCTTTACATTAGAAGTAGTGACATTATGAACAGTAACACCAAATAGTGACTCTACTGCCGCTCTAATTTCTCTTTTAGTACTATCAGTTCTAACCTTAAAAACATACTGATTATTAGCTGAAGCCAAAGTTGATTTTTCAGACACAATAGGCCCAAGAAGGACGCTTAGTACTTTTTCTTGATTCATAACATCGCCTCTACTTTTTTAAGTGCTGCCTTAGTCATTACTACATTTTCATAACCAATTAAACTTACTGGATCGATACTTTGAGTATCACAAACACCTACATGATATAAATTACGTGAGGATAGATATAAATTTTCATCTAACTCATCAGTCATTAGTAGAGCGTCTTTAAGATCTAAAGACTTCATTAGTGAAGTAATATTTTTTGTTTTTGGTTCTGTAATTTCTAGGTCAGAAACTATCTTTAATCGATCTTTACGAAGTAATTCAGAAAAAATAACACTAATTGCTCCTTTATACATTTTTTTGTTAACTTTTTGCGAGTAGTTGCGTGGCTGTGCTGCAAAAGTTACACCACCACTTCTCCAAATAGGTCCACGTGATGTTCCAGCTCGAGCACGTCCAGTGCCTTTCTGTTTCCATGGCTTTTTACCACCACCGCTAACTGCTGAACGATTTTTTTGGGCTTTAGAGCCACTTCGTCCTGCTGCCATATATGCAGTTGTAATTTGATGAACCAACGACTCATTATATTCACGGCCAAAAATATCGTCCGAGACTTCCTGAGAAGTGGATTTGTTTGTTTTTAAATTTAATACTTTTACTTTCATCATAAAACCTTTATATGAACTTTTTTATTAAGCTTCAGTTTCTTTACTCTCTTCAGACTTTGCTTCAACAACTGAAGTCTCTTCAGCTTCAGCTTCAGCTTCTGCTTCTAAAGCTTGATTTTCAGATAATTGCTTACTAATCTGATTATTTATACTATTCTTTTTATCTGACAAAAACACTCTGACAAATCCATTTTTAGAACCAGGAATTGCACCTTTAACTAGTAACAAATTACGTTCGTTATCAACCCTTAGAATTTCAAGGCACTCTTCAGTAACCTGAGCGTTACCCATTTGACCTGCCATTTTCTTGCCTTTAAATACACGACCTGCATCTTGACACTGACCAGTAGACCCAATAGCACGGTGAGATACTGAGTTGCCATGAGTTGCATCTTGCATACTGAAATTATGACGCTTTACACCACCTTGAAATCCCTTGCCTTTTGACTGGCCTGTTACATTAATAAAGTGGCCAGCACCAAAAAATGATATATCAAGATTTGGCATATCAGAAACATCGGAGTCATCAACTCTCATTTCCCATAGACCAAGACCTATTTCTTGAGAAGCTTTAGCATAATGACCTTTTAAAGAACGACTAACTCGACCAACTTTAGCATCACCTTTCTTATTTGTTTTTTTGCCTGTAGTTACTTGAACTGCACTATAGCCATCAGTGTCAACATTTTTAGTCTGCACTATACGGTTAGGCTCTATCTTTATAACACTTACTGAAGATGCTGAACCATCATCTGATAAAAGACGTGTCATTCCTATTTTTTGACCTACTAATGCAATTGCCATTTTGTTAATCCTTTCTATTCTATTAGTTAAGTTGGATTTTCACATCAACACCCGCAGCTAGATCTAATTTCATTAGCGCATCTACGGTTTTATCGGTTGGACTAATAACATCCATCAACCTAACATAAGTTTTTAATTCGTATTGGTCTCTAGCATCTTTATTGACATGCGGAGAAGTCAACACTGTAAAACGTTCCTTTTTTGTAGGCAAAGGGATTGGACCCCTTACACTAGCGCCTGTGCGCTTAGCTGTTTCTACAATCTCTACGGCAGATTTATCGATTAATCGATGATCAAATGCCTTTAATTTAATTCTAATATTTTGATTGCTCATTTGCCTATTTACCTTATCTAACTTCTGAAACGAAAAAACCGTCGATTATACAATGATTCGACGGTTCTAATTTAACTAATCAACTCGTAATCTTCGAGACGACTCCAGCACCTACCGTGCGTCCGCCTTCTCTGATTGCAAATCTTAAACCTTCTTCCATTGCAATCGGAGCTAGTAACTCAACTGTCATC
>Ga0209089_10001390_pt1 | contig 22109 bp, 16 predicted proteins | sample ArcticOcean_MG_C_FD_187431 | JGI IMG/M metagenome (GOLD analysis project Ga0209089, IMG submission 187431) | Marine microbial communities from western Arctic Ocean - ArcticOcean_MG_CB2_150 (SPAdes) (version 2) | ecosystem: Environmental > Aquatic > Marine > Oceanic | place: Arctic Ocean: Canada... | reverse complement strand
ATGAATCGTAAGGCACTATAGCGCTTTTATAATCTTCTATGTCAGTGCTTTCAAAAGGTACAAGATTATCTTTAGTGACATCGCCTACTCTTGTTCTTCTAAGGTCTATAACAGTGGCTCTAGTAGATAAGCTCTCACCAAGATCTTCAATCAAAGTTCTAATGTAAGTGCCTTTTGAACATGCGACACGTATTTTTGCTTTAGACCTTTCGCAATACAAAATTTCTAAGTTAGATATATAAACTTCCCTAGATTGTCTTAAAAAATAAACTCCTTTTCTTACCCAAGCATAAAGAGGCTTTCCCTTAAATTTAATAGCAGAATACATGGGAGGAACTTGGTATTGAACCCCAAGCAGCTTCTGTAAGGATAGCTTCAATTCATCCTTATTTAAATTGAAAGGCTTATTATAGATTTCTTCACCTTCTAAATCGCCTGTACTTGTCTGCACTCCAAAAAGAACTTCAACTTCATATTCTTTTGATTGATCAGATATGTAGTTACTAAATTTTGTTGCTTCACCAATACAAAGGGGCAGAACTCCTGTTGCTAATGGGTCAAGGGTTCCACAATGGCCTATTTTTTTTATTTTTAGAATCTTCCTTAAGCTGTAAACGCAACTAGCGGAGCTGCGACCAGAAGGTTTGTCAATAAGGAGGAAACCGTTCATTCTTCGAAGTCAGAAACATCTTCCTTGAAATTAATTTCTGGAGTTCTTCGCATATTTAATCTTTTACTTAGAGTGCTTCTTATAAAACCTTTGACTTTACTAAGACCGATTAATAAATCTTTTTTATCAACATCAGAAAAACTATTAGAAGATGAGTAGTAAATAAAAGTTTTTTTCATGTCAGGAGTCATTTCTACTCTGATGATAGTTATTCCAGCTAACCTTGGGTCTCTTACTTCAAGAGAAAATATCTTGGCTACTTCTGAGTGAATTAAATCTGAGACCCTATCTGAGCGTTTGAAATCTAAAGAAGGCATTGATTAATCCAACGTTCTCTTTACTTCTATTCGATCAAATACTTCAATCTTATCTCCCACTTGTACGTCCTTATAATTAGCCACTCCTATTCCACATTCAGTGCCCATAGGAACTTCACTTGCATCATCTTTAAAACGTTTCAAAGAATCCAGCTGACCTTCAAAGATTACAATACCTTCTCTGATAACTCTTATAGGCTTGGTTCTTTTAATAGTTCCTTCAATTACCATCGATCCAGCAATCAAACCAAATTTAGGAGACTTGAATAGATCTTTAACTTCAGCTGTTCCAAGTATTTCTTCTTTAACTTCAGGAGGAAGACGTCCTTCTACTGATTTTCTTATTCCATCTATAAGGTCATAGATGATTGAGTAATAAAGTATTTCAATGGATTCTTTCTCCGCAAGTTTTTTAGAAGCTCCATCTGCCCTAACATTAAAACCTATTACAAAAGAATCTGTTGTTAATGCCAGGTTAACATCATTAGTATTAATTGCACCGACGGCTTCATGGACAATATTAATTTTTATTTCTTCGTTCTCAAGATTTTTTATTGAACCGATAATAGCCTCTAAAGAACCGTGAGTGTCTGCCTTAATGACTATATTGAGTATGATGTGATTAGCCAACTCAGATTCAAATAACATCTCTAAATTAGATATTTGATTCCTGGCCAGTCTTGTCTCTCTGGCTTTCTTGGACCTTGCATTGGAAATTTCTTTAGCCATTTTTTCACTTGTAACCACGACAAACTCGTCTCCAGCTTTTGGTGGAGAATCCAAACCACTTATCAAAGCAGGTACGGATGGGCCTGCTTCTTTTAAAATATTCCCATTTTCGTCTACCAAACTTCTTACTTTCTTGGTTTGCTCCCCTACAAGTATGCTGTCTCCCTTCTTTAAAGTACCTTTTTGTACAAGTATTGTTGCAACTGCACCTTGGCCTTTTTCGGTAGTAGAATCTAAAACAACTCCAAATGCAGGACCTTTATGATGAGCTTTTAATTCCAGAACTTCTGCTTCAAGAGCTACTGCTTCTAAAAGTTCTTTTATGCCGTCTCCTTTAAGAGCCGAAATGGGTAAGAACTGAGTATCACCACCCCAATCTTCAGGTATCAGGTCTTTATTGGACAGTGCAGTTTTTACTTTTTCAATATCCGCTTCCTCTCTGTCCATTTTATTGACAGCTACCACTATTGGCACGCCCGCTGCCTTAGCATGACTGATTGCCTCTTCAGTTTGTGGCTGAAGACCATCATCTGCTGCTACAACTAAAATTACTATATCTGTAGAATTAGCACCTCTTGCTCTGACTTCTGAGAATGCAGCGTGTCCCGGAGTATCAATAAATGTTATTGTTCCATGCACTGTATTAGCCTGATAAGCTCCGATTTTTTGAGTTATCCCTCCATCCTCCCCTGCAGCCACATTAGTACTCCTGATGAAATCTAATAAGGTTGTTTTTCCATGATCAACATGACCCAACACAGAAACAACTGCATTTCTAGCAGTTTCCTCTCCTTCGTAAGTCACCAGCTCCATGAGCTTGTCTTCTACTTGAACTTCTTCAGCAGGTTCTCCCTTGTGTCCTAGCTCTTCAGTAACTAAGATTGCTGTATCTTGGTCCAAAGGCTGGTTAAGAGTAGCCATTACACCCATGTCCATTAATTTTTTGACTACCTCTGCTCCCTTAACAGAAAGACTCTGAGCCAAATCGCTTACCGTCATGGTTTCAGGCACTTGAATTATCTTTATTACTGTTTCAGTCGGCCTCTCGAAGCCATGCTGCGAATCAGATTTGCCAAAATAACTCTCACCTTCTAACTCTCTTTGCTCTTTTTTTGTTAATGGAGTCTTTGGTTTGGGAGCAGTTTTATTTTGAGTTAATGTGGATACGGTAGTTTTTGTTCTTTCTAAAGGCTTATTATCGGTTGTTTTTGCTTTTCGTCTCGTAACCAGCGTTTTATTTTCTAAGTCCTTCTTTCTTTGTTCTTCTTCCGTTTTCTTTAAGGTTTCTCCTGCAACTCTTTTTTTCTCAACTTCAGTGAAGTCTATTCCTGATGAATTTTCTTTATCGGCTGACGCACCGTTATTGTCTTGTACTACTTTTTTTCTTGTAATTGCAACAGTATTTGAGGAAATTGGGGTTCTTGAATCAGTAGTTTTTTTCTTTTTTAAAGATATGGTCTTACCAGCTTTTGTCTGTTGATTCTTAAGGAATTCTAATAATGTTTTTTTATCAGAATCCTTTACATCGTCAGTAATACTTGAGTGATCAAGTCCAGCTTCATTCATTTGTGAAAGCAAAGTCTCAGCCGGAGTTCCGACTATCTTTGCTATTTTTTCTACTGTTAATAATGCCATATAATATAAAACCTTTTATTCAAACCAATGTGCACGAGCCTGCATGATTAGCTCAGCAGCTGCTTCTTCAGTCATATCAACAAGTTGTATCAATTCATGGACTGATTGTTCGGCCAGCTCTTCTCTGTCAGTGATGCCTTTCTGGTTTAATTCTAAAGCCAAAGACATATCAACTCCTTCTAGAGACATTAAATCATTAGAATCCTCATCTGAATCTGAAGACAACTCCATAGCTAAAGTCAAAAGAGCTTCCTTTGATCTGCCAATAAGAAGATCTGCTATTTCTTCATCAAATCCTTCTATTTTAGCTATATCCACATTAGAGGACGTAGCAATTAAATCTAAATTTGTGAAACCATCTTCAACCAATGCCTTGGCGACATCTTCGTCTACGTCCAAATAACCAACCAAGCTTGTAACGTAGGTAGAACTTTCTTGCTCGCCTTTTTCTGATGCTGCATTTTGGTCAATTACATTTAATTTCCAACCGGTTATTTGACTACTCAGTCTTACGTTCTGACCACTTTTTCCTATTGCTTGGGCTAAAGTATCTTCTGTTACCGCTACTTCCATAGTTCCCTTAACTTCGTCTAATACGATAGAAGTTATTTCAGCAGGACCCATGGAATTAATAAGAAGCTGAGCAGGATCATCATCCCATATAACAATATCCAATCTTTCATTTCCCAATTCACTTGAAACAGCTTGAACTCTTGAACCTCTCATGCCAACACATGCCCCTACCGGATCAATCCTGTTGTCATTCGTTTTAACAGCTATCTTTGTTCTCGATCCTGGGTCTCTTGCAATAGCCTTAATCTCTATCACTTGTTCTAAAATCTCAGGCACCTCTAGCTTAAATAATTCTCCTACCATCTCAGGACATTTTCTGCTTAAAGCAAGCTGCGGACCCCTATTCTCTCGCTCCTCTTCTTGCAAGACTGCTCTTAACCTATCTCCCATCCTGAACACTTCTCCAGGAATTAGTTCATTTCTTGAAAGGATAGCTTCAGCGCCATCTCCCAAATCAATTATCAAGAATTCTCTGGATACTTTTTTTACCGTTCCGCTAACCAATTCCCCTATGAAAGCCCTGTACTTTTCGACTACCTGAGCTCTCTCTGCCTCTCTTACCTTTTGCACAATTACTTGTTTTGCTGCTTGAGCTGCTATCCTCCCAAATTCAACGTTTTCAACTTGTTCTCTGTAAATTGAACCTAGCTCCAAAGTGCTCTCTTTAGCCTTTGCTTCATCAAGTTGCAAATGGAATTCAGAGTCTTCAAACTCTTCTTCTGATACGACTTCCCAACATTTAAAAGATTCATACTCACCTGTAGACCTATCTATATTCACTTCAATAAGTGACGTTTCTTCGTATCTTTTCTTTGTTGCAGTAGCAAGAGCTAATTCTATAGCCTCAAAGATTGAATCCTTAGGCAGGCCTTTTTCACTGGAAACCGCTTCTGCTACTAGTAGTATTTCATTTTGCATGTTTAAACCTCTGTTATTTCTAAACTACCTTTTTTTATAGTTTTAAAATATATTTCTAGCTCTGTATTGTTATCTTCTAAGAATATGCTCTCTTTTGAAGTTCTAAGTAATAGCCCTTTTATAGTCATAAACTTGCCATCATTACCTAAAAATTTTACTTTTAAGGTATGCCCTAGATAGTTATCATATTGACTGTCCTTAAAAAATTTTCTATCCAATCCCGGTGAAGAAACTTCTAACGAATAATCATCTCCAATCTCTTCTTCTGATTCAAGAACCCTACTGATGTGCTTACTAACTGCTTCGCAGTCATCTATAGATATACCAGAATCCTTATCTATAAAGACTCTTAATGTTTGATTGGTTATTTTTCCGGAGAATTCTATTCCCCATATGTGGCAACCAAAGGAATTTATATCCTTTGCTAAAATTTGTTCTATATGTCTAGAATCCATACTGTTTACCTAATAAAAAAGCCCATATAGGGCTTATATTGGTAGCGGGGGCAGGATTTGAACCTACGACCTTCGGGTTATGAGCCCGACGAGCTACCAGACTGCTCCACCCCGCATCAAAGGGGGCGAATTATAGATTTATGGGGTCAAAGGGTCAAGGATATAAAGTTGGTGCCGAAGAGAGGATTCGAACCTCCACGAGCAAAGCTCACTACCCCCTCAAGGTAGCGTGTCTACCAATTCCACCACTTCGGCTTTATTCTTTAGGTGTAGAGTCAGGTAAGATACCTTCCTCTACTACATCTTTCGATTGTTCTTGTAAAATTACTTCTTGGTTAACATTTCTAGCCTGCCAAGTTATAGTCATACTTAATATTAAAAAAGCTGCTGATAAAAATGCCGTAATCTTGGTGAGAGGATTGGCTGCTGTGCTTGGACCGAACATAGTATTACTAGATCCAGAACCAAAAGCACTTCCTAAATCAGAACCTTTGCCTTGCTGAAGAAGTATCATAAGTATAAGAACTACCGAAATAAGTATGTAGAAGAATATTAATAAGTTTTCCATAAAATTAGTCTTGTATTGTTATGTTATTTACCACTTTAGAAAAAGATTCTGGATTAAGAGAAGCGCCTCCTATTAAAAGTCCATCAACTGAATTTAATAACGAAATGGATACTGCATTCTCTGCTGACACACTCCCGCCATAAGAAACTAAAATATTTTCTTCTGTGTTAAGAATAGATTTTAACTCATCTTTAATGATTTGGTGCATTTCATGTATAGAATCTAAAGAAGGAGTGATGCCTTTTCCGATTGACCAAATAGGTTCATATGCTACGGAGATAAGATTAACAGGCAATCCTTTAAGGGCTCTTAATTGAATCTTGATAGCTTCTATTGCCATCCCTTGTTCTCTTTGTTCCTTTGTTTCGCCTACACAGTAGACAATCTTAAGGTTATTTAGAGCAGCTGAGGTAAGCTTCTGTAATAAAACATCTTCATGTTCATTGAAATACATTCTACGTTCTGAATGTCCAATTAACACGTAATCACATCCAAGATCTTTTAACATTTTTCCACTTATCCCTCCAGTAGATGGGTTATCTACATCTGGATCAAGATCTTGGGAACCTAAATTAAGCTGCATATTATTAGATGAAATGATCTCATTTGCATTATCAAGGAAACATGAAGGAGGACAAAAAATACAACCTGATTGATTCTCATATTCAACATGATCATTGAAAATATCAATCCAGTTCTTAACCTCTTCCTTGGAGCCATTCATTTTCCAATTAGCAATAATCATAAAATTATTCACCTTTAGATTGAAGACGCCAAGTCAGCAAGAAAACGTGCAGATTCATCTGCAACTTCTGCATTGTGACTTTCTACCATTATTCTAATTAAAGGCTCAGTACCTGAAGGTCTAATTAATACTCTTCCTAGATCACCAAGCAAAGCTTCAGTATCTTTTAATGCAGCTCGGAAAGAATTATTCATAATCACTTCATTAACATCTTCTACATTTATATTTATTAAGGTTTGAGGAAACCTTTCAAACTTATGCAATATTGTTTCAACATCAAATAATTGATCTTTAGAATGTTCTAAAATTTTCAGTGCTGCAATGACAGCATCTCCGGTAGAAGAAGCATCTAAACAGATAATATGACCAGAAGGCTCACCTCCTATGGACCAGCTTTTACGCAACAGTTCTTGAAGTACATACTTATCACCTACGTCGGTACGAGTAAAATTGATATTTAAATCTTTGAAGTGATTCTCTAAAGCTTTATTTGTCATTAAAGTTCCAACTACACCTTCTTCTTGAAAATCTTCACTTTTATCACTACGCGCAGAAGTTAGTAGGTACAATAAATCATCACCATCTAGTACTTTTCCAGATTTACCTACAATCAAAATTCTATCGCCATCGCCATCAAATGCAATGCCTATATCATAACTTCCTTTGGCCATTTCTCCCGCCAGGAAATCTGGACTAGTTGAACCACAATTCTGATTTATATTTATTCCATCAGGATCAGCTCCAATAGTTGTGACATCTGCTCCGAGATCTCTAAAAACTTTTGGTGCAACTGAATAGGTAGCTCCATTAGCACAGTCAAGAAGAATGGAGAGATTTGTTAGGTCTAAATTAGGAGTAGCAGATTTACAAAATTCTACGTACTGCTCCTGAGCGTCGTTTAATCGGTTTGCTTTTCCTAGATTAATAGATTTTACAGTCGAGATAGGTTGTGTAATTTTTAATTCAATTCTTTTTTCTAAATCAGAAGAAAACTTATGGCCGTCTCTCGTAAAGAACTTAATCCCATTATCTTCAAAGAGGTTGTGTGAAGCACTTATGACTACACCGACTTGATTGTTACTTTTTGCAAGATAAGCCACTGCAGGTGTGGGAAGCGGGCCTAAAAGAGTCACATCCATGCCTGATGATATAAAGCCTGCTTGAAGAGCAGATTCAAGCATATAACCAGATATGCGAGTATCTTTTCCAATTAACACTCTGGAGATTCCTTCTTCCTTTAAAACACTTCCTGCCGCCCATCCTAGTTTAGTAACAAATAAGGGATTCATTGTGGAATCAACTGGCCCTCTTATGCCATCTGTTCCAAATTTTCTATCTTGAGTAAGAGTATTTGTTGCTCTTTTTCTTCGAATGTTAAGAGTCATAAAAAAGATTGAAGATAAGCAGTCTGAATCTAATTCTGTTCTGCTGCATCGCCTACTTCTGGGTCTTGCTTCTTTTTGGTTTCTGAAGAATCTTCATAAGAAGCTGGTGCTCTTGGCTCGCCTCCGGCCATGATATCTTCTATTTGATTTTTATCTAATGTCTCATAATCAACAAGGGCTTTGGCCATTGAGTGTAAATGTTTTAGATTATCAGAAAGTATAGAAGTAGCTGTTTTATAACAGCCCCCAAGTATATCTTTAACTTCATTGTCAATAATTGCAGCAGTTTCATCTGATATGCCTTGCTTAGCCGTACCTGCTGACCTACCTAAAAAAGGTTCATCGGTTTCTTCTCCGTATTTAATAGGTCCAAGTTTTGGTGATAAACCCCATTTTGTGACCATATTAGTTGCCAATTCAGTTGCTCTTTCAATATCGTTAGACGCCCCTGTAGTTATTCCTTTTTGACCATAAATGAGCTCTTCAGCAATACGGCCTCCGTATAAACCACAAATCCTGTCTAAGATACTTTGATAGCTGTAACTGTATTTATCTTCTTCTGGCAAGAACATTGTTACACCTAGAGCTCTGCCGCGTGGAATAATAGTGACTTTATAAACTGGGTCGTGTTCTTCCAAAGACCTTCCTACTATTGCATGTCCAGCTTCATGATAAGCAGTCTTTAATTTTTCTGATTCAGACATGACCATAGATTTTCTTTCAGCACCCATCATTACTTTGTCTTTTGCATATTCTAATTGCTCCATGCCTACAAGTTTCTTTGCTGTTCTGGCAGCAACAAGAGCAGCTTCATTAACTAAGTTAGCCAAATCTGCTCCAGAAAACCCAGGTGTACCCCTGGCAATTAAAGATGCTTCCACATCATCAGCAATAGGAACCTTTTTCATATGCACCTTAAGAATCTGTTCTCTGCCCCTGATATCAGGTAAAGGAACAACAACTTGTCGATCAAACCTACCCGGTCTGAGTAATGCCGGGTCTAATACGTCAGGTCTGTTTGTCGCTGCAACGATAATAACTCCTTGGTTGTCTTCGAAACCATCCATTTCGACTAGTAGTTGATTTAAAGTTTGTTCTCGTTCATCGTGACCACCACCCATCCCGGCGCCCCTATGTCTTCCAACGGCATCTATTTCATCTATAAATACAATACAAGGAGCTTGTTTTTTTGCTTGTTCAAATAAATCTCTTACTCTAGAAGCTCCTACGCCGACAAACATTTCTACAAAATCAGATCCTGATATTGTAAAAAATGGCACTTCAGCTTCTCCCGCAATCGCTCTTGCTAGAAGAGTTTTTCCTGTTCCTGGAGATCCCGTTAAGAGTATTCCAGCAGGAATCTTTCCTCCAAGCTTCTGGAATTTACTAGGGTCTCTTAGAAAGTCTACAACTTCTTGCACTTCTTGCTTTGCTTCCTCCACTCCGGCAACGTCTGAAAAAGTTGTTTTTACCTTACCCCCTTCGAGCATCTTGGCTTTACTTTTACCAAAACTCATTGGACCAGATTTTCCTCCCATACCGCCCTGCATCTGTCTCATAAAAAATATAAAAACAGCTAAAATTATTAAGATCGGGAAGCTAGCTATTAATAATTGCTTTAGTATTGATTGTTCTTCTGGTTTTTCTCCAGTAACCGCAACACGATGCTCAGAGAGCGTCTCGCTTAAGTCATCTTGCAAGAAAGGAGGTCTAACGGTTGTGAAACTCTCCCCGTTAACTGTTTTCCCTTTCAAAGTGTAATTATCACTCATGAACTCAACACTTAGCACTTGATCGCTCTCTACCTGTGAGATGAATTCTGAATAACTTAATTCTGTAGTTGACGGCTCATTTGAAAAGTTACTAAAAACAGAAAACATGGTTATTGCAATGAATAACCACATAAGTAAATTTTTTATCATTTCGTTCATTTTATTTTAAATTTATACCTAATATATACGTTTCATTAGAGTTTGGTCTAGAGGAATTGGGTTTCCTGATCTTAACTTCCATAAAATGATCTTTAATGAAAATTTTTGCATGATCCAAACTATCACCTTGAAAAACTTTAATTATAGTTGAGCCACCAGTTTTTAGGAAATTTTCAATGGAATATTTAACCTTATCTAATAGATCTATCATTTGTGCATTATCTCTATCTTGTATACCACTTATATTGGGGGCCATATCAGATAAAACAATATCAAAAGGTAAAATAGTACTCTCAAAGTCTTTGGCTTTAAGATCAATAATTGATTTATGAATAAATGAAGTTCCTTCAATTGCCTTCATTTCTTGTAAATCTACTCCGACAACTTTTCCTGTTTTACCGACAAATTCTTTACTAACTTGAGACCATCCTCCTGGGAAAGATCCTAGATCTAAAACTGACATTCCCTTTTTCAGGAAGTGATCTTTTTTTTGTAATTCTTTAAGTTTTAAAGCAGATCTGGATCGGTAACCTTCTAATTTAGCTTTTCTTGAGAAAGAATCTCCATCACGATAGTTTGATTTAGACTTCTTACCCAACTCTTAAATATACTTAACATTGATAATTTCATATTCCTTAGTGCCACCAGGGGTTTCAACTTTCACTGTATCACCTTCAAATTTACCAATTAAACTCTTTGCAACTGGAGAAATCACTGAGATTTTTCCTTCTTTAATATCTGCTTCATCAGCACCAACTATCTTGTATGTTAGCTGACTTGAATCAGAAAAATCTTCAATCAATACTGTTGTACCAAAAATTACTTTGTCAGACGGCACTATCTTACTTAAATCTATGACTTGTGAATTAGAAAGTTTAATTTCAATATCTTTAATTCTGGCTTCAATAAGAGATTGTTGTTCTTTAGCTGCATGATATTCAGCATTTTCTTTTAAATCTCCAAATTCTCTAGCTGTAGCTATAGCATCTATGACAGACGGCCTTTCTTCAAATTTTAATCTTTGAAGTTCTTCTTTTAAAAGGGCTTCTCCCTCCAATGTCATTGGATGCATAATATTATTTTTCTAGTCTACCATGAAGATCTTGAAGTCGTTCAACCCCCCAAGAATCCTTATTTCTTACAACGGCACAGACGGCCTTTCCACCTTCAATGGTAGTCGTGCAATAAATTTTTTCTTCTAGGGCTGTTCTTCTTATAGAAGCAGAATCTAAAATAGATTGCCTTCCTTCTGTTGTATTGACTATTAAATTCACTTCTTTATTTTTCATTAAATCTACGATGTGGGGTCGGCCTTCAGCAACTTTTTTAACTATTTCCACCGGAATACCTTCATTCATTATAATTCTTGCAGTTCCTTTAGTGGCGATTAGTTTAAAACCAAGCTGATGAAATTCTTTAGCTAACGAACCTAAGACGTTTCTATCAGAGTCTCTGACGCTTAAAAATACTGAGCCTTCTTGAGGAATTTTTTCTCCAGCTCCTAATTGAGCTTTGGCATAAGCTTCAGAGAAAGTCTGCCCAACTCCCATGACTTCTCCAGTTGATTTCATTTCAGGCCCTAAAATAGGATCTACTCCAAGAAATCTGGCAAAAGGAAGAACAGCCTCTTTGACTGAAAAGTAATCTGGAATTATTGGCTCAAGGAATCCCTGTTCTTCTAAACTGATTCCAGCCATGCATCTAGCTCCTATCTTAGCCATAGATTTTCCAATGCATTTTGAAACAAAAGGTATTGTTCTAGAGGCACGAGGATTAACTTCTAATATAAATATCTCATTATTTAGTATTGCTACTTGTACATTAATTAACCCTATGGCTTTTATCTCTAATGCTATGTTCTTAACTAAATCACTCACCTGCTCAATAATGTCTTTATCTAAACTGTAGGGTGGCAAGGAGCAAGCTGAATCCCCTGAGTGAATACCTGCCTGTTCTATGTGCTGGAGTATGCCTCCTATAACCACATTCGTACCATCACATACAGCTTCAATATCCAGTTCTGTAGCTTGATTTAAGAATCCATCCAACAAGACCGGGCTATTCTCACTTGCTTGCACTGCATCAATTAAATACTTCTCAAGATCACTCTTCTTGTAAACTATTTCCATTGCTCTTCCGCCAAGAACGTAAGAAGGTCTAACAACCAAAGGGAAGCCAACTTTTTCTGAAACTTCCATGGCTTCTTCGAGATTTGTAGCCAAACCATTCGGGGGTTGTTTCAATTTTAATCTGTTAACAAATTCCTGAAATCTACCTCTGTCTTCTGCAAGATCTATAGAATCTGGTGAAGTTCCTAAAATAGGAACTCCATTTCTTTCAAGTTCTTCAGCTAATTTTAGAGGGGTTTGGCCTCCGTATTGAACTATTACTCCGTCTGGTTTTTCAAGTTCGGTTATTGCCAAAACATCTTCTGCAGTTATTGGTTCAAAGTACAAACGATCTGAAACATCATAATCTGTTGAAACAGTCTCCGGGTTGCAGTTAACCATTATTGTTTCGTACCCTTCTTCTCTCATTGCGATTGATGCATGCACACAACAATAATCAAACTCTATACCTTGGCCAATCCTGTTTGGACCTCCGCCTAAAACCATTATCTTTTTATTATTAGTTGGCAGTGACTCGCATTCTTCTTCGTAAGTTGAATACATATAAGCTGTTGAAGATTCAAATTCAGCTGCACAAGTATCGACTCTTTTAAATACTGGCGAAACAAGTAATTCTTTTCTTTTATTTCGCACTTCAAGTTCGTCAACTTGCAATAAGGTTGCAAGTCTTGAGTCAGAAAAACCTTTTTTCTTTAATGACAACATGTTGTCATGATCTAAATCATTTAATGTCAACTCTAAAACTTTCTTTTCTTCTAGAACCAAGTCCGATATCTGATAGATAAACCACGGGTCTACTTTGCATAAATTAAATACATCCTCTTCACTCAGCCCTGCTCTTAAGGCATCAGCTAAATACCAAAGTCTATCTGGACTTGGTTTGGCTACCTCTTGTTTGAGGAATTCTAAATCCCCTTCATCATGATTGTAGATTTCATTTAATCCATCTCTTCCGGTTTCAAGCCCTCTAATAGCTTTTTGCAATGATTCTTGAAAAGTCCTTCCAATGGCCATTACTTCTCCAACTGATTTCATTTGAGTAGATAATATAGGTTCTGCTTGTGGAAATTTCTCAAAATTAAATCTTGGTATTTTTGTTACAACGTAGTCAATTGAAGGTTCAAAAGATGCCGGTATTATTCCTCCAGTAATGTCGTTCTTTAGCTCATCAAGGGTGTAGCCAACGGCTAGTTTTGCAGCTACTTTTGCTATGGGAAAGCCTGTAGCTTTTGAAGCCAAAGCAGATGATCTTGAAACTCTGGGATTCATTTCAATGACCAACATCTCACCATCTTCTGGATTTACAGTGAACTGAACGTTTGAGCCCCCTGTCTCTACCCCTACTTCTCTGAGGATATCAATTGAAGCATTTCTCATTCGTTGATATTCCTTATCCGTTAAAGTTTGAGCAGGTGCAACAGTAATTGAATCCCCGGTATGAATTCCCATTGGGTCAAGATTTTCAATACTGCAAACAATAATACAGTTGTCGTTTTTGTCTCGTACAACCTCCATTTCATATTCTTTCCATCCACCCAAATATTTATCTATGAATACTTCTGAGGTAGGAGATAAATCAAAACCTCTAAGGCAGATTTCAAGAAACTCTTCTTTGTTGTATGCAATACCTCCGCCTGATCCGCCCATTGTAAAATTTGGTCTTAATACACAAGGGAATCCAATCCTGCCCAAGATCTCATGAGCTTGATCAACATCATGAGCCAGTTCAGCTTGAGGAACATTCAAACCTATTCTTCTCATGGCTTTTGCGAATAGATCTCTATCTTCTGCCTTATCTATGGCTTCTTTAGAAGCTCCAATCATTTGGACATTATGTTCCTCTAAAATGCCTCTGCTGTCCAAATCTAAAGCAGCATTTAAGGCCGTCTGCCCACCCATAGTGGGAAGCAAGGCATCGGGTTTTTCTTTCTTTATTATCTTTTCAATTGTTTCCCAATGAATGGGCTCAATATAAGTCGAATCAGCCATGGAAGGATCGGTCATAATGGTTGCTGGATTGGAGTTAATTAAAATAACTCTATAACCATCTTCTTTCAGAGCCTTGCAAGCTTGAGCTCCTGAATAATCAAACTCACAAGCCTGACCAATGACTATAGGACCAGCCCCTATGATTAATATGGACTCTATATCGGTTCTCTTAGGCATCTTTATTTCCCATATTTTTTATAAATTTCTTAAAAAGATAGATTAAATCATGAGGACCAGGGCTCGCTTCAGGGTGACCTTGAAAACTAAATGCCTTAAAACTTTCGTGTTCAATTCCCTGAATGGTTCCATCAAACAAGGATTTGTGTGTAACTTTAAGCGAATTTGGAAGACTCTCCTCGTCAACTGTAAAGCCATGATTTTGACTTGTCACATAGACTTTATTGGTTGATAAATCTTGAACAGGATGATTTGCTCCGTGATGGCCAAACTTCATCTTTTTAGTTTTTGCTCCAAATGCTAAAGACAACAATTGATGCCCCAAACAAATACCAAAGATTGGAATTCTTAACTCTGCAATCTCTCTAATGGTATCTATAGCATAGCCGCAAGGCTCAGGATCACCGGGTCCATTTGAAAGGAACAAACCATCGGGTTTTAGGGAAAGAATCTCCTGATAATCTGTTTTAGCAGGAACGACTTCTACTTCGCAACCTTGGTCCACCAAAAGCCTGAGAATATTCTTCTTCACTCCAAAATCAAGCGCTACTACTTTGTATTTTTTATTTACTGGGCTGCTGAGCCAGCTGCCTTCAGACCAATTGTATTGCTTCTTTGTGCTAACTTCTGCTGCGAGATCTTGTCCGCCTAGTCCGCCAAAACTATTAGCAAACTCAATTGCTTCATCTTCGTCAATGTCAGGAAGAGAAATTATAGCGGCAGATTGGGCCCCTTTTTTTCTTATTAATCTTGTTAATTTTCTGGTATCTATATCGGCTATAGCGACTGTATTCCTAGAAATTAAGAATTCTTTTAAATCCTTTTCTTTTCTCCAGTTGCTGGACTTGAAGGGGTAATCGCGAATTATGAGTCCAGAACACCAAACATCATCCGATTCAAGATCTTCAGTATTTATCCCCGTATTTCCTATGTGAGGATAAGTTAAAGTAACAATTTGGTTCTTATAAGAAGGGTCTGTTAAGATTTCTTCGTAACCCGTCATGGCAGTATTAAAAACAACCTCACCTTTGGTTTTTCCTTCTGCTCCAATACTTGTACCACTAAATATAGTGCCATCAGCCAAAGCTAAAATAGCCTTAGATTCAGATTTCATTAGAAGGATGGTGGTTTAAAATTGATGAAAAAAAAGCGAACCAGAAGAAAATCTGAAATTCGCATTTATGTTTTTTAAAGCCATTTGGCATTAAAACCGCACTATAATAAAACAATGGAATGATGTCCATTTAAAAAACTAATATTAGTAAGATTAATTTACAAAATGATAAAAACAAAAGAAGAAATTAATGGAATGCGCATAGCAGGACAGCTTGCTGCAGAAGTTTTAGAAATGATTACGGCTTTTGTGGTTCCAGGAACTTCGACAGAAGAATTGGACCAAAGGTGTCATGATTATATTGTTAATACACAAAGTGCCATTCCAGCAAACGTTGGCTATAAAGGGTACGAAAAGACAGTCTGTTCAAGTGTAAATCAGGTTATCTGTCATGGAATTCCTAGTAAAGATAAGGTTCTTAAAAATGATGACATCATTAACATTGATGTAACAGTCTTAAAAGATGGCTGGCACGGAGACACATCAAAGATGTTTACGGTGGGAAAATCAAAACCTCATAACGAGAGATTGGTTAAGATCACTCAAGAATGTCTTTATAAGGCAATAGACGTCGTTAGACCTGGTGCCTTTTTAGGAGACATTGGCAATGCAATTCAGACTCACGCAGAAAATAATCACTACTCTGTAGTAGAGGAATATTGCGGTCACGGAATAGGTAAGATTTATCATGATGAGCCTCAAATATTGCATTATGGCCAACCGGGTACTGGTCTGGAGATAAAAGAAGGAATGTGCTTTACCATAGAGCCAATGATAAATTTAGGTACAAAATACACCAAGACTCTATCTGATGGGTGGACCGTAGAGACTCAAGATGGAAGGAATTCTGCCCAATGGGAACACACGCTTGCCGTTACTGAAACAGGCTGTGAAGTTCTGACAAGAAGAAAAGAAGAAAGGTTCTAAGAACCTCTATTTTTAATGAATGAAATCTTCTCTCAGGCTAACAATGAGAACAACCTAAAGATACAAGAGCAATTTAACAATTGGCTTACAGGGGGCAGAGGCAGGCAAGTCAAAGGTATAGCAAATTTCTTAGAGATGAGATCGAATCTTTCAGACTCTCTGTTGAGGGACATTTGGACAGAACTAGGTTTAGAAACAGTCAATGATCTAGCATTATTTTCTGTAGGGGGTTATGGAAGATCAGAACTTCACCCCTTCTCAGATATCGATCTACTAATTCTTAGTCAGAATACTCTTGGCAGCGGTGATGAGGCAGCGGTAACAAAATTTATAAGCCATTTATGGGATATTGGATTTGACGTTGGTCATAGCGTCAGGACTGTAAAAGAGTCAAAAATACAAGCTAGATCAGATATTAGGACAATGACCAACATGCTTGAATCCAGATTAATATCAGGTGATATGAACATGGAGTCTGAACTCTTTAAAATCTTAGAAGTAAAAAATCTCTGGCCTGAAAAGAAATTCTTTGAAGCTAAATATGATGAGCAAACAGAGCGTCATACAAAATTTCATAACACAGAATATAATTTAGAACCCGATGTAAAATCTTCTCCTGGTGGATTGAGAGACATTCATACAATTGATTGGTTGTTAAAAAATTATTCAAGAAATACTCAAAAAGGTAATCTGGACCTATTCAACATTGTTACGCCTTTCGAAAGGAATGAACTTAAAAAAGCTAAATACTGGCTCTGGATTATAAGGTACCTCCTCCACTTGGAAGCCAATAGAGAAGAAGATAGGTTGTTGTTTGAATACCAAATTTCAATAGCCAAGAAACTCTTTCCCACGATAGAAAATCCTAATTCAGCTGCTGAAAAGCTAATGCATAGGTATTATCGATCCGCTTTAACCATATCAGAAATTAACTCAACGGTTATTCAGTCTTTTAAAGAGAATCTCTATAGAACAAAGTTTAGTAGAAAGAAAGATATTGATAATAACTTTTATCAAAAAAATGACCTCCTGTGCTTAAAGAGATCTGATGGATTTAAAAAGAACCCATCCTTACTTCTCGATCTCTTTGTGCAATTAGCCGAACATCCTAAACTTCATGGCATAGAATCACGAACTCTTCGCATCTTAAAAGAAGATAGAGATCTCATTAACTCTGAATTTAGAAAAAAGAAAAAGAATATAAATCTTTTCCTAAAGCTCATAAGGTCTGAACGACTCATGGTAACTCAATTAGAGAAAATGAAAGAGCTAGGAATCTTAGGTAGATATTTACCGGAATTTGGAAGAATCACCGGCCAAATGCAATATGATCTTTTTCATATCTATACTGTTGATGCCCATACATTGCAGGTTCTTAGGAATATGAGGCGAATGCTTTTGGGAACCTCTTCAGATCTATACCCTTTGGCGTCAAAAATTATTAAAAACCTGCCTAAAATAGAAATTCTTTATATAGCAGGCCTTTATCATGATATTGGCAAAGGTCGTGGTAAAGATCATTCGACCTTAGGCACAACGATAGTGAGAAGATTCTGCAAAAGCCATGATATAAATAATGTTGATAGGAATTTAATAGAGTGGCTTGTTATAAATCATTTATTAATGTCAAAAACATCACAAAAAGAAGATCTATCTGATCCTTCTGTAATTAGAAATTTTGGGGAAATGATTCAAAGTCAAAAGAACCTTGATTACCTTTATTGTTTGACGGTAGCGGATGTGAGTGCAACAAATCCAGATCTATGGAATTCTTGGAACTCAACGCTTCTAGGAGAGCTCTACTCAAAAGCATCAAACTTTCTTGGAAACAAAGAAGAAAGAAACGAGTCAACCAATTTAAAAATGGCACGAAATACTCTTTTAAAAGAAAAAGAAATAAATGAAAAAGATCTGCAAGCTTTGTGGAAGAACTTCTATTCAAATTATTTTGAAAGCTTCGAAGCCAAAGAACTTGTGGAGCATGCCCATATTCTTCTAAAAACAAAAGATTCTACAAAAGTTGAATTGTTTGAAGATGAAAAAGGGAATACAACTCTAATTATTCACACAAAAGACAGGCCAAATGTTTTTGCAGCAACAATAGGTGTCTTAGACTCTGAAGATATCAATTTTTTGGATGCAAAATTATTTGGAATGAAAAATGGTTTTTGCTTTGATTGTTTAAAAATCTCTGATGGAAATGGAAATGCTCTTTCAAAAAAAGGAGATAAAATAAAGAAGATAAAAGATAAACTTATAAAATCCCTCGATGCAGAAGATTTAATTCCCAAGTTAGTACAAAAACGTCTTCCAAAAAATCTAAAGCATTTCAATCTTAAGACTTCAATTAGTGTGAAGCACGATATGACCAACAGGTGGACTCAGATAGACCTAAGAACCAAAGACAGACCTGGGATCTTGGCCAATGTCAGTAAAGTATTTGTAGAACATGGGGCAGTAATAAAAAAAGCCAGGATTGCAACTTACGGAGAAAGAGCCGAAGATAGATTTTGCATATCTTCGAAGGAAGATACTCCTTTTATAAAAAAAGAAGAATTGAATCAACTAATAACTGATTTAGAAAAATCACTTAAAATTTAAGAAAAATTGAACCATCAATTAGAAACACTGTCTGAATATCCTTTTTTTCATTTAAATGAATTATTAAAAAGGACAAAGCCAAAAGGAGATTTCCCTATTAATCTATCAATAGGGGAGCCAAAAAATACTCCGCCAAGAGAAGCTCTTTCTTTACTGAATGAATACTCGGAATTACTGTCTCAATATCCCACTACTAAAGGAACTTCAGAGCTCAGAGAGTCATATGTTAAATATCTAAATAGAAGATTTGACGTAATTAGCCCAGTCGATCCAGATAAAAATGTTCTTCCAGTTAGTGGGACCAGAGAAGGAATTTTTTCCTTTATTCAAGCCACTCTAGATACTAGCAAAAAAAACCCGACGGTTGTAATGCCCAATCCTTTTTATAAGATTTATGAAGGAGCTACCCACTTAGCCGGTGGCAAACCTTACTACGTAAACTCTACAGAAGAAGATGGTTTTAAGCCTAATTTTGAATCAATTTCTGAAAAAACATGGTTGGACTGTCAGTTACTTATCTTGTGTTCCCCTTCCAACCCTACTGGGTACACTATGGGGAAAAAAGAATATCTTAAAGTTCTAGAGCTCGCTGAAAAATATGATTTTCTTGTTTGCTCAGATGAATGTTACATAGATTTATACCCTTCATCTGGAGAAGCTCCAGTAGGGTTGATTGAATGTTGTGACCTAACCAATCCAGGTTCGAGGGCGGTTATTTTTCACAGCTTATCAAAACGCTCTAATTTAGCTGGCTTGAGATCTGGTTTTATTAGTGCAAATGAGAAAGTCATTACAAAACTTCTTTTATACAGAACATATCATGGTGCCACCATCTCTGTACCTGCACAAAAAGCTAGTGCTTGGGCTTGGTCTAACGATGCATACGTTGAAGATAATAGAAAAAACTATGACGAGAAATACGCTGTTGCCCTGGACCAAATAGATCAAAAATTTAATGTGACTAGACCGAGTGGAGGTTTCTATTTTTGGATCAAGCTGCCAGTTGATGATCTGACTTTCACGAAGGAGCTCTACCAAGAACATAACGTAATTGTCTTACCTGGTTCTTTCTTGGGTGTAGAAAATAAAGGCCAGAACCCTGGCTCAGGATTTATCAGGATTGCCATTGTTCATGACATTGAAACACTAAGAAAAGCAGCCTCCTGCATCAACAAAACTTTGGAATATTTCTCCGAAGATCAATAAAAATAACTTCGAAATACCATTAACTCTCTCTAGTACCTATAATGGCACGATGAATATATTCCCTTTAATTGCCATAGGAACTTCCACTACCAATCTCAAAGGAGAGATTTTAGACGTTAGATATCAATTAATAAGATCTAAAAGCGGTCTTACTTCCTGCACAACCAACCCCTCTCCTCTTTATGATAAAGATTCTTCTTATGAAATGCTTCTAGAGTTATATGACACGTTAAAAGACCTAGATGATAGTCAAATTGAGGAGCACATAAGAAATCAAGAAACCACGCAAGAAAAGATAAACCTTAATGAAGGGTCAACCCACTCTGAAAGAATAAAGTTTGTAATTCATAAGATCGAGAAGGACGATGCTGTAAATGACGTTAAAGATGCGTACTTAAAACTACACTGCATATCACAAAGATTAACTGAACCAAACTCAATAAATCTAGAAGGAATCTTTAATGCATTGCCTAACGTAGCATGGACCAATCATGGACCTATGGATCCTGCTGATGTAGAAGTATTAAGAGAAGATTATGATTACTTGTTCATTAGGTCATTGGATAAATTTCCTTGTTTGACTGATTACGTTATTCCTTCCGGTGTAAGGATTGCAGATGCATCCAGAGTTAGATTGGGCGCCTATTTAAGTGAAGGCACTACTGTTATGCATGAGGGTTTCGTAAACTTCAATGCCGGCACACTGGGTCCAGCAATGATTGAAGGAAGAATATCAGCAGGAGTTGTGGTTGGTAAGAATTCTGACTTAGGTGGAGGATGCAGCACCATGGGGACACTTTCTGGTGGCAATGATGTAAAGATATCCGTGGGAGAAGATTGCCTCTTAGGAGCTAATTCTGGACTTGGAATTCCATTAGGAGACAGATGCATCGTAGAAGCAGGACTATATTTAACTGGAGGTTCAAAAGTTGAAGTCCTAGATCAAAGTAGTAACTTAATAGTAACAGTGAGAGCTTCTGAGCTATCCTTAAAACCCGATCTTCTTTTTATAAGAAATTCACTTAGTGGCACAATCCAGTGTAAACCGAATAAAAAAAGTGTTGTATTGAACGATCAACTGCACTCAAACGACTGAACTCATTCTTATGAATCCTACAATAGAATTAGCAAAAGAGCTTATGTCTAGAGCTTCTGTAACTCCTTTGGATGAAGGGTGCCAAGATCTTATAGCTCAAAGACTGGAAAAAATTGGGTTCAATATAGAACACATGCCTTTTGAAGAAGTAAAAAATTTATGGGCTACTTACGGGAAAGAAGGACCTCTTTTTATTTTTCTAGGACACACTGATGTTGTTCCCACTGGACCAATTGAAGATTGGAAAAATGATCCCTTTTTACCTTTAGAAGAAAACGGTTTTTTAATTGGACGAGGAGCAGCAGACATGAAAGGAAGTGTTGCTGCCTTTGTGACGGCAATAGAAGATTTTATAGCTGAGAACAAAGAGTTCAACGGACGCATTGGTCTCATGCTAACGAGCGATGAAGAAGGACCTTCTGTGAATGGTGTAAAAAAAGTTATTAAAGAACTTCAAAGTAGGCAAGAAAATATAGATTGGTGTCTCGTTGGAGAACCTACAGCAAATCACCAAGTTGGAGATGTCATTAAAATTGGCAGGAGAGGTTCCTTGGGTGCTTCCATTAAGATTCAAGGGATACAAGGTCACGTAGCCTATCCGCAAAAAGCCCTGAATCCTATACACGAATCATTAGGTGCAATTAATGAAATTTCTAAATTAGCTTGGAAAGATGAAACGGGCAAATTTCAAGACAGTGCCCTACAAATTTCAAACCTTAATTCAGGAACTGGAGCTTCCAATGTAATACCTGGAGATCTTAGTTTTGATCTGAATGTCAGGTTTTCCCCTTCAACAACAGAGGAAGAAATTAAAGAATCCGTTGAAAAAATATTAAATGATCATTCCTTAAATTATTCAGTAAGCTGGAGCCTGAGCGGAAATCCTTTTTTGACCAAAGAGAGAACTTTGATAGATGCGGTTAAACGGTCAATATCAGACGTAA
>Ga0209089_10001389_pt1 | contig 22111 bp, 22 predicted proteins | sample ArcticOcean_MG_C_FD_187431 | JGI IMG/M metagenome (GOLD analysis project Ga0209089, IMG submission 187431) | Marine microbial communities from western Arctic Ocean - ArcticOcean_MG_CB2_150 (SPAdes) (version 2) | ecosystem: Environmental > Aquatic > Marine > Oceanic | place: Arctic Ocean: Canada... | reverse complement strand
TTACCAATAATCGCTTGCTGAATACCAAAAGCAATCTCGTTAAAATTCTTTAGATAAGCTCCTTCTGCCGTTTCCTCTACTCCACCTTTAAAAACTGGCTGACCTTCTTTGTTAAGACCATAGTTTCTAAACTGTTGAAATATTTTTCCTGTGACATCTTTACCAGCTAGGTTCTTACGCTTTAATTCAGCATCCAAACGCTGTTGCATATCAGCAACAAGCTCTTCACTGGCAAGCTCAGTGTCAGGAGCTGGCAACGCAAGAGTCTCTTCCACTGGAGCAGCGTTGAAGTCAGGAAGACCTTCCGCTAGAGGAGAGGGAACTACGGGGAGCTTGCGAATCTTCTGGTAAAAGAATTTCTTCTCACCAGTATCCATGTCGCTGACATTCTCTTTGCCAACAAAAGCCTTAGCCATTGTCTTAATGGCAGGACTGTCTAACTCGTTAGGGATATTCTTACGCTCTAGAAGAGCTTTTATTTCTGCATTCCCAGCCGTGATGTCCTCAAAGACAACCTCATCAACCGTTGAGTTATAACGACTATTAAGTCTCTCTGCCAGACGCTGAGCTTGCTCTACGGTCTTTATCTTTCTTTTCTGGGTGTAAGGCTTGCCGTCTGTCTTTCTAAATTTTTCTATCTTGCTCGTGGTAATAACTTCACCAGCACTACTAACAACAGTAGGGTTACCTCTCTTATCTTGAGAAACTTCGTAGGTCTGGGTCTCAAGCATACCCCCTGCGCCAATATCACCCAGTCTGCCAAAGTCCTTGCCCAGAACCTCCTTAGCTTCCTCTACAGTGAAGGTGCTAGTCTCAGGCATACCTTTTGCCAGCCGCTTACGATTAACTCTCTGAGAGGCTGTGAGACTGTTTACCATGTCTTGCTCAGTAAACACCCTTCCCATATTCTTTTGCATCGCCTCCTCAGCAGACAATGCCTCATCAAAACCTTTATCTATAGTAGTCTCTGCGGCAAAGTTCAGCGCGTCAGCAGTTATTTCATTGGCACGAGGATTCTTTATCCGGTTACCGATAACTTCCAGACTCTCAGTTGCGCCCTCATCGTACTGCTCAGGAGTCTTTTTTACTGTTTCGTTTACAGAGTTTCTGACGCTTTGGTCTATGACCTGTCGGTTTAAAGTGCCAGCAAGAATAGCTCCCTCCTCATATTGCAGACGAGGAGTGCCATAGGCTTGGCCCTTACTATCATAGACTTGGAAGGCTGGCTTCGCAGTAGCCATTGGCTTGCCTGCGTCTAGGCCATATTGCGGGGTTTGTGCCGAAAGCTCTTCGGGCGTTAGAGGAATGTCTACTGGTTCTACAGTGAAGGAAGTATCGGTAGGAAAGTTTTGTCCAAGAGTCCCAGCTATGTTTCGTGCATAGCGTCCCATGTCTTCATTTTGTGGCTCGATAGTTGCAGGGTCAATCTCTTCTATAGGTCTGCCGCCCCGTAAAGACTCTACAGATTCATATTGCCGCTTGACCTTTTCTCGATCCTCTTGCTCTTCAACTCTCTCCTGAGTTTCTTTTGTTGATTGGGTCTTCGTAAGGTTGGCTCCCCTTCTACCTGCTGCCGCATTAAGAACAAGATCAGCAACAAAACCAGCCGCACCGCCAACAGTAAAATTATCTAAAGCGTCCTGACCAAAATCAACGTCAGGGTTATAGATACCAGCCTCTATTCCTTCCTGAGCCAGTCCTGCTATCGTTTCCTGAATACCCTCAAAGCCTCCACTAACAACAGCCTCAGAAAGTCTTTTGCTTATTCCTTCAGCCATTGGCCCAGTTAGTTTCTCTGGGTTAAACCTTCTCATCATACGCTGAATGGGAAGCATCTCTGAAAGGCCAACTATTCCTCCCAGCAAGACAGCAGCGTCTTCTTGACCCCCGCTAATCTCAATGCCTTCTCGCCTGCCCTCAGTTACACGCTGAACTTGTTCCCCAGCACCCGTAGCAGCAGCTAACGCAGTGGTAGTTTTACCAGCCCTCCCTGCTAGTCCTGCTAACCGAAAAGCCCCCATGGGCGTAAGGAAGGTTCCCAGAGAGCCTAAGCCTTCACCAAACTTAGTCATCCATGCATCTTGGTACGCATCGTCAACGCCTAAGAAAGAATTACTAAGTGATTTCTGTCCTTGTCTAGCGGCAGCGACCAACATATTGTCATCGCCAGAGTCGATAAGATTTTCTAGGCCAACTATATTAGTGGCAGCATCTGCCAGCTCAGCAATACCTTCTCCCGCCGTAAGCAGAGTGCTACCAAAGCCGCGAGGGATAGCCTTGAGAGTCTCTCCGACCTGACCCAAGACTGTTCTTTCTTCTGAATAATCTGGAGATACCAGCTCTGGAAATTTAGATGCAATAGCCTCCTTAATATCTTCACTCGACCACTCATCCGAAAAGTTAACCAGTTGTCCATCTGGCATCCTTATCTTTGGCATTAAGGAGTCCCCAGCACAAACTCTTCGGCTGTTATTTCTTCATCAGCACCATCTCCATCTCTTACAGGCTCATAAGTATCTATGAACGCCTTATAGAAAGTGTCTCCAAGATCAATACGCAACGCTGAGAGGATTTGCCTTTGTTGATCCTTAATGAACCTTTCTTTCTCTTCAAGAGGGGTTTGTATGGGCAAGTCGTTAGTTATATCTGCAATAGAATCGAGAACGCTAGTAAAGGTTCTCATTGCTTCTCTTCTTGTAGTATCAGTATTCACCTTTACGGCATTTGCTATCTTCGTCAGATCATTCTGGAGATTTTTACGACCTACATAGATACTCTCTTGAAGCTCTTCTCCTTTCATCTCTAAATTAGCTTTTTGGAAAAATAGAGCATTCTCTTGGGCTTGCTTCTCCAAACCATGCTCAGCTTCCCACTTCCTTAAAGCCTCCTCTCTAGCCCCTGTTTCTTTCTCCTCCCCATAAACAAACTGGGCTTCTTTCATACCTAGCTCATCCATACCACTTAATGCAGCTTCTTCATAATCCCTCATGCCTCGTTGTTCTGCTCTGGCTGCATCTCGCGCCACCGCATTAGTAGAGGTAGCCACCTCTCCCGCTCGCTGCCACCCTCCAGCCATATCACCGCCAGCAATGCCAGCTCCTAGCTGCATCAATGCAGAACTAAAGGCATCTCGTCTGCCTTCATCTCTAATTTGGTCGATAAGGTCTTGAGATTCGCTTCTGCGAGAGTCCAAACGTCCTTCAGCTCCTGTTCGCAGTTTAGCAAACTGGTCGATAAGGGCTGTGAGAGAATCTTTCCCCTCTGTCACCTCAGTTTCCAAACCTTCTCCCTCCGTTATAGTCGTGCCAACGTCTGAAGCAAGCTGCCTGTCTAGAATACTCTGAATGGTACTTGGATTAGCGCCCTCTGTTGCATCTGGATCAGCATCTCCATACGGAAGGTTATTACTATCGACAAGGTATTCCGTCCCTGTGTCAGAGGGAACCTCATCCGCAAATCCGTCCCTCGCCATCCATGCATCATAACTCTCCTCCCCTCCCACCGGGCTGACATAGGGGGCAAGCTGAGTATCATCAACAAATCCTACCGGAAGCGCCTCTTCATAGGTTTGAGCTATGACCTCAGGGTTTTGCTCAGCCTCTATTTCAGCTTCCCGATTCTCATCAAGAAAGGATTGTAGATTACGTTGATACTCTGAGTAATCAGGATTCGATCTGAGGGCATGGCCACCCTGACCCTCAAAACGATTACCAAATCGTTTTTTAAACTTTTCTTCATTCCTGTCGTCAGCCCTTTGACCCGCATTCCTCCGCCGAACCAACGCCTGTTGCCGCTCTGTTCTATTGCCGCTTTGCATCCTGACAACACCACCATTAGACATTCCAAGAATGCCCCCTGCTGCCATACCCTGACCCATTAAGGGAAGAGTACCTTCCATCTGGGACAGAGATGGGGAAGGTGATGGGGCAAAGCCAGCAGGAGGGGGCATAGAACCCTGAGGGAGCATGGAACCCGGAGGAGGAGACATGGGCGCTTGTTGAGGCATTGTTGCACCTAATCCCTCCATAACTATCTGATCAGCAACAGTACCTTGTGGTTGAGCCTCTGAAGATTCAAACCTTTTACGCATATCTGTGCGTCTTTGTATTTCGGAAATCACCAAGAATGGAGGCAGTTGCCCAGAAGGATTCTCAGCCTGCTGAAACAAAGCCTGATCCGGCAATCCTTTTACTAAGTCTTCTTGCTCAAGAATATTCATTAGCCGCCTCCCCATCCAGAACCCCAGCTACCACTACCACCTTGAGTTGCTCCGTACAATCCTGCTGCGCCTGTAACATTACCAATAAGCTGTTGCATATTTGATGGCCTATCGCCGTACACAGCCGTTGTTGATCCCGGCCCTACAGGAACTCCTCTTAACAAACCAGAGTACAGGTTAAGCTGCTCTCTGGGGAACGCTTGTTGACGTAAGAAATCCTGATAACCAATATCAAGACCTTGTTGCGCTAATCCTCTACGCCTTCCGCCTGCCGCTTCAAGCTGACCAAGACGATCATACTCCATAGCCTGACGAGTGCCTGTAAGACCAGCCATGGTGTTCTGTGCCGACATACGTCTGTCAACATCTTGACCTAATGTCTGAAATCCTTGCATGGATATATCAGCTAACTCGCCAAGACCCTGTCTATTAAAGGTAGCGGCATTAGCTCTTGCTTGACGATCAGCCTCAAACGACTGCTTAGCTTGCATATAATTTTCCATATCTCCACTAGCTTGAATATCTTGCAACTGAGTACCTAAATTTCTTTCTCTCTCCGACTGCATAACTCCTTCACGATAGCCGCCAAGACCGCCAGCCATTGTTGCCTGCGCCGCAATGTCATTAGCCGCTCTCTCTGACTCTTCTCTAGCAAGTCTTTTCTGAACATCTGTAAATTGCTGCTGGTAGGGGTTCATGTAACGATCTAATACTGTTCCCTGTTCGCCAGTAGTAGGGTCTATGACCGTGTCACTAATGTCTTCAAAAGCTGTATCCACCCCAGTAAACTCAGGACGCTCAAGTGCATATTTACCTACGTTTGCCCCTAGAGCCTCCGTTACTTCATCCGCCTGCAAAGCCCTTTGATAAGGGCTACCCATGCCGACTTCTCTAATTCCTTGTTGGGCCTCTCTAAAAGACTCAGGAGTGCCAGCCAAAGCCATGTCAGCATAAGCTTCTTGAGCGCCAGCTTCATATGGATCAAAGTCAGCAATTCTCCTAGATGGATAAGTTTCATAGCCAGTTAACGATTCATAAACGCCTCGACCTAAAAGGTCTTTATAAAAAGGTACTAGCTCTGTTGGTAATTTTTCTACCTGAGTAGTGCTAGTTGTATTTGTATTATTCCCGCCACCGAAACACATAGCTAAACTCCTGCGGCGAAAAATCCGCCAACGGTTATCAATCCGAGTTTGTTCATAATATTGCTCTTAGTAATAGCGTCTTCTTTACTGAAGACACCGATAATTAAAGGCAAGCCCTCTTGCTTTGCATAATTTTTTGCAGCTTCTATAAGGGTTCCCGCTAAACCCTTTTTTCTATATTCAGGTAAAACGTAAATCCATCCATCGGCAATGTACTCAGCATCAGAATACCAAGGAGAAGTTCTATGCAAGCCTATAGAACCAATCACTTTCCTCTCCTCATCCTCTATAACAAAAGCAACTTCTTTAATATTCAACACTATCCACTTCAGCGCTTTTTCTAAATTTAAGTTAGATGCACTTAAAGCCCCCATATCATGCTCAGGAACAAAATTGTTTATAAGAAAATCTACCACTCTCTTAAAGTCATCTTTGCTTGTGGTTAATTTTTTAACATTCATTTCCTCGGTACTACCCTTGACAAGTTAATAGGAGCAGGCTGTCTTCCACCGCTTCTTGCAGTTCTGACATTTGCCATTAATTCGTCCAACACATCTGCTCCAGCGTCAGAGCTGCCATCACCTAATCCTGACACCACATCAGCGGCTACAATATATTCGTCAGGAGAAACAGCTACTTGCTGGTTCTCTCCGATCATTCCCATAACCTCATCATCCATTCCTCCGCCAGAGCCTTTTATTCTTCCTTCGGTTTGAGCGTTAGGAACAATACTTTGAAGAACCGCTTCTCGTAATTGCTGAAACTCTTCTACACCGTATTCTTCTATAAACTGGTTAATAATAGTATCTGAGTTTTCCACATTTCCCTTTATCGCCTCAATTGTGAGTTCAATAAGTTCAGGAAAATCAGTATCCGGCGCTTCTTGAACGATTGCCACTTCAGGAGGCATCTCTTGCATAAAGTCCCCCCCCACCGGAATGTCTGCTATCCCTCCAGCCGCAAGCTCAATTGGCCCCATCGCAGTCATGAACCTTTTGGTCCTCCCTCCATTGTGGCGGCCCAGTACCTGTGCTATTTCTGCCTCAGACATACCAGACCAATCACCCTCACTTATAGCCGCTGCCTCTGATTGCGCTTGTGCATCAACTACATCTGTCGGATTGGAAGCCTGTCGGTAAAAGCCTTCTACTGTAGCCACATCTAGGCCCAAAGCTTCTGCGGATTCTGCGGCAGATATTCCTTGAGCGATAGCGACCTGAGAATACTGAATGGCTTGCGCCTGCGTATACGGAGGCTCACCAAAAGTGTCAGTAATGTACTGTCTTATCAATCCAGAGCGGTTTCCCGGCTCGCTTGGGTCTTCTGTAACAGCAGCAATGCCATCAAGAACCTCAGTTACTCCCCCATCATCCGCTGCCGCTGCCGCTGCCGCTGGCTCTGCCTCTGCCTCTGCGGCTGCTAGATTCGTGGCTCTCTGAGCCATAAGACGGTCATATTCATCCTGAACTTCCGCTTCAGTTTTGCCATAACGATCAGCAACAGCGGCAACATTAGTCTCTCCGCTATTGATTAAATCAACCAGAGATACGATCTCTTCCTCAGTAATCCAACCTGTACCAGTTCCGTAGTCAGAAAGAGCTGCGTTCATCCCTCTTTGACTCATAAGGCGATCATATTCAGCCTGAACCTCGGCTTCAGTTAGTCCATAACGAGCAGCGATATCGGCAGCACTGGTCTCCCCCCTGTTTATCATGTCTACTAAAGATACGATCTCTTCTTGCGAGGCTAACGTATTAATAGTTCCAAAAGCAGCAAGAGGATCAGCTATACAAACATTATTCACTTCGTCCCATGTGCCGCCTGAAACATCGCACTGGCCTTTTGCTACAGCCCAAGGATCAGGGGGGGCTGTCTCTGACCAACCAACAGGGCAACTAGGATTAACCCCTGTAACCTGCTGAGTCTCACCATCAGCGTTATAACAAGTAATGGTGGTGTCAACAACGGTGTCGTCAACAACAACGGTGTCATCAATAACAACCGCTCCATCCGCAGCCGCTTGAGTGTTATAGCTACCTAGAGGACAAACTCCATAGATATCAGACTTTGATATTGTGTAAGTCCCATCATCATTTGAGGTATAACAATCAGCTTTGATTGACTCGGTTTCTAAATTCGTGATTCCTCCAGCGGTATTAGTAATACCTCCGGTTGTTCCGCTAAAATCACCAGCCCCAGCAAGAGTGTTTGTGCCAGCAACAGGTGCATTCCCAGTATTTCCCGCAAGAAGTCCTGCCATGTAGTCGCTTGGGCCAGCTCCAAATAAATCCTGATAACGCTCTATAGGACGATCATCTACATAATCAAAGAATTGAAATTCTTTCTCAAAACCATGTCGATAATCTGAAGGAGGCTTTTGTTTAATGTCTCCTCTCAAGAAAGATTGTCTCTCTGCTCCAGAGTTTGGCACAGTATCAACAAAATAACGCTTGTCCTTTAGAGGGTCATCTGAACTCGTTAGGCCAGTCGTTGTGCCTCGTATCTCGCCCCCCATTTCGTCTGCCCACGCATCGCTTAAAGCGCCTGACGCAGAGCCATCGGAGGCTCTTATGTTCGTAAGGGGAGCGCCTTGATTAACAAGTGAGTCCACTCCCGCCGCAGTGCTGGCTATTAATGTCTGCGGGGTAGAGTTATCAGTAATCGTTGTCTGATCACCCTCAATGGTTCCAGCAGAGCCAGCGCCAAGCCCAAAAGTAGTGTCTTGAGGCCCACTTGCCCCGGCGAATGAGCCTGTGTAGTTATTATAATCGTCTGTAGAATAATAGGGGCTGCTGTTGTAGGGAATGTATCCCAAACGTGCATAAGCTTCCTGTGCGGTCTCACCGGGAAGAAAACCCATGCCTGCGTCTTGGGCAGCTCCAAACGCCCCACCTCCTCCGTTAAGCCCAACAATTCCTCCAGAAGCATATCGACCCCCATAAGGGTTGGGTGTTCCCGCAGTTGGACGGCGACCCTGTCTCTGGTTGCTTCTGTTAGCTACTCCAATGCTCTCATCAAAAACATCCTGCCATTCCTGAGCGTAAGCCTTATCTTCGCCTAACTGTTTCTTTGCAAGGTCATCCATAGCCTCTTGCTTTTCCACCGCAGCCATTGTTCCCGTTCCTGCCACTATCGGTAACATAGCAGAGGGAGTCATCGCTTGCTTGCCCATAGCTTTCAGGCCGTCCATACCGCTGGTAAAACCACCCATCCTATCGGCGGCACTCATCCCTGCGCGAGCTGAGGATAAGCCTGATTCAGCAATTCCAAGATTTTGCGAGGCGTTTAAATATCCTTGTTGTCCTGCTGATATAGGAGCGCGAGCCATACCTCCGATTGGATCACCCGCAACCCAAGCTCTGCCCAGCGGAGTAGCCACAGGAGGACCAGCCATCGCAGCCCCCATAGTCTCAGCATTAGCCATTGGGTTAACGCCTTGTAAATACTCTCCTGCCTGAGCAAGCTCAGGAGTATACGACGCTCCCTTCATGGCCTCAGTTACTCCAGCCTGAGCCGCATCTACAGCGCCCGCTTCAGCTCCAAAGTTTGCCGCCTCAGCACCAGCACCTAGAACCTTGCCTAAGCCAAAACCTGTTACGCCACTAATTATGCCCTTCTCTAAATCTCCAGTTTGCGCCCATGTAGCAAGACCAGCACCCAGCGCACTAGCTCCAGTCATCCCAAGAGCTGTACCACCCAGCGCCGCTCCTCCTAGTGCGCTTCCAATCATAGGTATTAAGAAAGGCAGGAATGCTTCCGGCTGCCCAGTTACAGGATTAATAGTTAATTCGCCAGTGGGAGACATAGAAGCAAGACCCTGAACCTCGTAGGGGTTCATGTGAACAAGCTGAGAATCTCCGTAACGTCCATGACTAGCCATTTGGTTGGCTTGTCTGGCTAGAGGTGCTTTGGGTGCTATGTTGTTCATGCTTATACCTAGCTGGTTTCTACGCCGAATAAATTAAAACTCATATCTCCAGAGGAGGCATAAATTTTAAGCACATCGGCCTGATTAAGGGTCATCCCAATAACAACGGTCAGTGTATCATTTGCTGCCACTGACTTGTCATAGAAAAGATATTGCTTGTCGCTTGCTACCGCCCCCTCAACATGAGCGCTCAGTCGAAAAGTTTGAGCGCCTACATTACGATTACACGCCACAAAAGAACTTATAGTCGTTTGCGCGAGATCAGGAACCGTATAAAGAGGTGTTACGGTGGTTGCTACTGGAGCGATCTGACCTAAGACTTTTATTACATCAGCCATTGCCTGCCCCCATTAATAAAAACTGGTATCGCTTTAAGGCTAAAGATTCTTCTTTGCCTACCTTCGTGGATATCTCTCTAACATCATCACCGACAGCAGAAAAGGAACGCTCTATAGATCGCCTGAGCGTCAGCTCATTCTGAAAATCATAATTAGGATTCGCAGTAGGCAATACAACTAAATTTACTTTCTGAGCCATTAGCGCCTTCCGTCAGGTCTTATATCAAATCTAAGCTGGCCTAAAGTCCACCCATAGCCAGTACCTGTACTTTCAACTCTTATTATTGACTCTCTAGTTCTTGCTCTTACATAAGACTGATTAGTGGAAGTCGTTACCGTAGCAGTAGCCAATGTCGCTGCCGCGTTTAAAGGAAAGTCTTTTCCTTTTAAGGTGATATCCATTGCGGCACTTGCAGTCGTTCCTCTGAACTCAAAATCAGGAATCATCCTATTCACAAACATGAACTGTTCGCCTTCTCCCATTTCCACACCGCCAGACTCTATGTAGCCATTCATAGCTATGCCGTCAGCGTCATGACCAAACTCATGATTGTATAAATAGTTTTCTTGTGAGGAGGTAATGGCTGATGCAGCAATAGGATAAGTCCTAGTGTTGGCGGGTATCCATGCGCCTCTGGTTAACGTCCCTATAGCCCAAGAGTCTTCCATGTAGTTATAAGAAACGTAATTAGTGCATTCTGTGTTGCCCGTACCTACAGGATAAAACCAATAGACTTCTGAAAAATCTACGCTTGTAGTGGCAAATACCTTGTACTCTTCAGAGGTATTTATATTACTAAAAACGTAGTCAAGGACAGTACAGGTCAAACGCTGGATTGAACCGTTATAAAAGTAAAAACCACCCCGATCCATGAAGAAAACCATATCGCCTGCATTGGTAGCGGCGTTAGGAGATATCATTGACAGCCCTTCGTTTACAACCTCAAATTGATAAGTAAACGGAGAGCCAGAGAAGCGCATAGAGTGAATGCTGTTATTGGTAAAGATTAGTATCTCTTGCCGAGTCTTGATAGCCGCTACAATATACGAGCCTGCCGTAAGGGTTACGCCACCAGAAGTGTTCGTAGAGGTAGGAGTCCAGTCAAAAGGGCTTTCTTGGTCAGACCATCTGACTAACAGAGGATCAATAGTCGCTATGCCAATCCCATTGCACCCAAAACAAATAGTATGACGATCTGTTTCTGACACCATGACTTGTAAGGCTAAAACAGGAGGGCTTACTGCTCCTACCTTGTCAGTAAGAGCCACTGCGCGAGTTACAGTCCCTGCGCTTTCATCCCAGTAATAAATTCCCCCGCCACGCACACAAAAAATCAGGTCATTACCAAATGTGTCTTGGCTCCAAAGCCTAAGCTGGTTGCCAGAAGTAATAGCTGTTGATCCGCCCCAAGCAGCCGAACCCCAAGTGCCTGCTCCATATCCCGAAGAAGAAACGTAAGTGTTAAGTCCTGTATTGATTTGGTAAGCACCAATGACCGACCCTCCGCCATTTCCGACATCGCCAGCAGATGCCGTTACCGTAACCCCAGCCGTAGTTTTAGCTGTAATTGTGTAGGTGTTGGCATCGCTAACATTGAGAATTTGATATTCCTGATTCAGGACAGCCGCAATGACGTTACCGCCTAGCGAGACTGCTCCTGAAAAAGTAACAAAATCATTAGTAACTGCGCCGTGATTAACATCGGTAATGGTTAAAGTAGAAGAGCCATTAACAGCAGCAAAAGTAACCGCTCCTGCGAGAGTGGTTTCTCTTATCGGCGTAACATCATTGTAATCAGCGCCTTCATTAACATAAAACTTTAAATTGGTTCCAACACCAAGATACTCGATAGAGGCTGATGCTACCCAGTCTAATAAGGAACGGCATATTCCCAAAAAATAATTGGTCGAATACTTCTGCCATCCTCCTATTTGTTCTGGCCTGCCTTTCCGAAAACGAATCTTATCAGCATCATACCAACCGCTTCCTGCGGTCAGCTCTGTGCCTTCTCGATTAATACCCGGCTTAAAGTCATATTTAACAAGCATCTTCTGTTATTTCCCTTATCCGGTTAAGGAATGTTTAAACGTAAGTATTGGTGCTGATTTGGTCTGTAATTTCTAAGGCTCTCCCCTTTACCTGTCTTGCCCATTTTGACTCCAAAAACTCCGTTGCCGCTTTCTTGTGATTCCCTTGCTCCATATGGGCGATAGCATTCTTGAATGTGGCAAATCTAACCCTGCCTAAATTGAAATGCATGTTAATAATGCCGTCTTTACGAGCGCCTTCCTCCATATCAGTGAACCACGGGTATTCTTGACTCAATTCTTTAATGGTTCGCACAATGTCGTTCTGGAGCATGTAGTCGATTTCGTCGTCGCTAAGACCTATCCCTGTATGTCTTCTGCTGCCGGAAACATTTCTTCCGCAGCCTATCGTTTCGATGCCAAGGCTATCTTTATAAACGTGATGCTTTACGCCTTCATGCCGCTTTAACTGTGCTATTAACTTGTCCATAGTAACTTCCGTGGCAACTGCTTCTGGACTCACTGCTGGCAACACCGCCAACAAAGCCCAAAAAACCCCTAAGAACTGACTCATCTTTCTCGACTAACGCCCTTGGCTTTCTCGAAGGAGCGCATTGCACCTAAACCCAACATACCCATTAAAACAGGCATCATTTCAGCAAGTTGGATCATTGGAATTAGCACATCTGTTCCTGTTAACTCTAACCCCATGTTTACAAAAGGTATAATAAGGAAATTTCCCGCCATGCCCAGCGCACATATCCAGCCAATTGCTGGTCTCCACCCTGCCACAAACATGTTGCGATGAGCAGCCTCAACCTTGTTGACCTCAATCTGGGCCATGACCTGTTCTTGCGTGTGCTTCTCAGCCATTGTCGCAATGTCATGCGACAGCTTTTCACGCAAATCTTTGTCTGGAATTATTTTATCCAGCAAGGAGGAAATTGGGCCTATCAGGGAGCTAATTGTTGTCAGCATCTACAAGATAACCCAAACAAGAATCGCAACTATTAAAATTCCAGTAATTGCTCCTAGAATCTCAGGCTTTAACTTGCCTGCCGTTGCTGCTACCGCAACGCCTATCTTAGAAAGAAAGTTTTTAATCATCTCAACCGCCTTTATTCCGTATCATGCTCGTTAAAATGTTTCTGAATCAGAGCTTCAACTGCCTCTAAATCCCGCTGTAGGTATTCTATCCGTAAGTCTTGTCTGGCGTCATCTGGCAAAGCGCCAAGTTCCCCTCTAGGCCATTTTATGCGGAACTCTTCATTCAGAAGGACAGAAGACTGGATTCTAATGCTGTCAATTTGGAGCTGCGCTATCTCCGAGGTTAGTGTGAAATACACGCCCGCAATAGAAAGGAATCCAGCAAGCAATCCAATTAGAGTCTTTAAATCCAGTTGAAACTGAGTATTCTGCTGTACCTCTAATGGTTCTGGCATAGCTCACCTCATTGCCTGTCCCAAAAATTAAAATACGCACCCGCCATTAAAGCGGCTAAAAACACCGTAGTGAGCGCCTGAACAAGGGTTTTACCAACGGTACGCTTGGCAGAGCGGAAGGAATCCAACAAGTTTCTGAGTTCTTTCACATCAGAATTAGCATCTTCATCAGACAGCCCTACTTCACGGAGAGCCGTTCTAGCTCCCGCTTCCACAGCGCGTTCGATCATGGCTTCCATCTCTGCTTCGGTCATTACTTAGCTTACAGAGCGTCTAAATGTGCATGGGTTGTACAGCCGTTAATAGCGGCGATACTTGCATCCTTAGCATCCTTAGCTGTGCTGACTGCGGCGGCATCACCGGAGGCATCCGTCACTTCAAGCTGGGTCTGCTCATTGGCTACTTGCTGATACTCAGAGTTAGCCTGACCAATCAACCCCTGTTTACGCTGCGCTACAGTCAAATTCTCTACACCGTAAACAATCTGTACCGGATCAGCAGTAAGATCAAACGTATGTGCAGTATAGATTTGCTTGCCATCAGTAATTTCAGGACGCACTTCAACGGCTGATTTCCAGCCATATTCCCCTTCAGGAGGCTGTGTGTCCCAAACCTGTGTTACTTCTTCGTTTTCAACTTTTACAAATAAAGACATTTTAGTCTCCTGTTTAATAATTAATGTTGTTAAATATTATATGTTCTCTATGGCTAGGTTGGCGTTATGCCCAGAGGCTATTATTGCCCAGTCTGTTGAAGTTCCGACTTGTACCGGGGATGAGTAGTAAGTAGTGTTATTTAAGCCTCCCTGACCAACATTATTCTGCCCCCAAGTCCAGAGAGTTCCGCCGGTACTAATACCTGATCCCATGCTCTGCCCTCCCGATATGACAGACCATGTAGTGAGTGATCCAACTTGGACTGGAGAGGAATAAACGGTTACGTTTCCAAGACCTAACGCTCCTCCTGCGCCGTTTCCCCAAGCCCATAGTGTTCCATCAGTCTTGATAGCAAGCGTGTTCTCCCTGCCAGCTTCAACCTTCGACCATGTAGTAAGTGCGCCTACCTGTACCGGAGAGGAGCGGCTAGTGGTGTCACCGAGACCTAACTGCCCGTAGTTGTTTTTGCCCCAAGACCACAGAGTTCCGTCTGTTTTGATCGCAAAACTGCTGCTCTTTCCGCCTATACTATTTACAGGTATTGTAGCCCAATCAGTAAGTGCGCCTACTTGTTTTGGTGAGGAATAAGTTGTTGTGTTACCAAGACCTAACTGTCCCAAGTCACTCCTGCCCCAAGCCCAAAGTGTGCCATCTGTTTTAATTGCATAAGTATGCTCATATGTACCACACGCTTTTAACCAATCAGTCAGCGCACCTACTTGCGTAAAAGCACTTTTGTCAGTGGCATTGTTTATACCTAGTTGGCCGTAGTTGTTTTTGCCCGTACCCCATAGCGTACCATCCGATCTAAGACCCATATTAAACAGATAGCCACCCCCACCCATTTGTAACCAAGTAGTAAGAACGCCAAGTTGGGTCGGCGTACCTACGTTTGCAGTACCGCCGTTACCTAGTTGACCGGTACTACCCTCGCCCCAAACCCAGAGTGTGCCATCAGTTTGAGTCGCCATACAGCTATACCATGCGGTGTTAAGAGTTTTCCACGTAACCGCTGAACCTATTTGCACAGGGGAAGACATATTTGTCGTAGTGCCAAGACCTAATTGTTTCGACGCATTATATCCCCCTATTGCCCACGCAGGTTTTGGGACTATACGTTTAGGCCACAGACCTTGCTCCTCGTAGTCTGCTACTTGGTCTAGCGTCCATATACCGGATGCAGTGCCACCTTCGCCGTCAACAGGGCCGACAACCGTAGGAGCAAGTTTTGTGATGAACCCTCCGGGCCATTTTCCGCTCATTTAACTCTCCGTAATGCTTGCTTCTTTTGGCTAAGGGCTTTCTTGATTAGGGCAAAAGGAGCTTTCCAATCACCAAACATTTCCTGCCGCATTAATTTCAGTGTGTCGTAGTAAGGGCAAGTATCGCCCTCCTGTGCATAGAAAAAATAAGGCATGACAGGGGTAACAACCCAAGTCTCAACGCCCATCGCAGCCGCTAAATGGCTGACTGAAGTACAGGACGAGATCACCAGATCACAAGAGGCAGTAGCCTGTCGGGTGTCCTCCCAAGTGTCTAGTGGAACCCGCTCAACCCACGGTGGACATTCCTCCACAGCTTCATCGCGCTGTAACGAGATAAAATCCGCATCTACGCCCTTCACGGCATTGAACATAAGCTCGTAAGGAAACTTCTTGTGGTGTTCGTGTTCAAACATACTCTGCCCCTGCCAGCGCAGACCAATGCGCTTACGAAAGCCTTTAATAGTTTTTGGTTTGGTAATGTAGGCTTCACCCGTCAGGTCTTCTAACTCGAAACCCAATGGCACAACAGCCGACATACCCTGTACATAAAATTCATGGTAAACAGCAAAACACCCATCGTGTTGGACAACCGCGCTTACACCTTCCACGTTTGTGAACAGTGTTACCAGTGGGCCAGAACACGATACAACTACTTTACATCCGCGCTCGGCAATAGACTTGGCATAACGCACCTGATGGATTTGATCGCCCAGACCGCCTTCCAGATATAACAGGACTGTGCCTTTAGTCTTGCCATCCCACGGCCCAACCGGAGTATTCGGGATTGTATTTCCAAATACCCCCTCTATTCGACCACGATCCATTAACTGATAACCTTTCTGTATCTCTCCCTGACGCAGTAAGTACCACCCACGGTTAAACGCCGCTCGGTGATTGTTTGGCTCCTCCTTCTCAATCTTCTGGGCTAACCGCCATCCTTCTGCAAAGTTACCCATTCTGGACGCAGTTAGCTGGAGGTCTAGGTCATGCAATTCAGGAGTAGTACGAGGTTTATCAAGCCAGAACTCAGGCTGACAGAAGGTAGTGTAGTGATGCTTTAATACGTCTTTGGGGTCTTCGTTGTGCTGCTTCGCAAGCACAGGCGCTATATCGTGCATACCTTCGTAGCCGTGTATCTCCTCGTCATCTTCCTGAACGCTAGTCCCGTCAATCACCGTGAAGTCATACTCAAAATCAGGCAGGTCTAAGAATTTATGTATACGAGCAAGCTGTGCTTTAGGCTCGGCAACAAGGTCTTCGTATTCCACTATGCAGAAGCACTCAGGTGCAAACTCATAACCAGTTTGCAGGGAAATGTATGCCGCCTTGAGGTGGGTACTAAGCACTTCAGAATAGATAAACTCGTCAAGGTCATCAGGTTTAGCCACACGCACAAGTGAGGCCATGCAGTCAGGTATGGAACGCACCGTAGCGATGATCTTGGGCTTTTCCCCAAGTACCTGTGTCATTGCACTGAGAATTGTCGGAATAGGCCAACCTCGCCCCTTGTCTATAATGACAGGCTCCTCACAATCTTCGTAGAACGTGTCAAGCACTGCACCCATAGTCCCGGCCAGTTTGGTTCGCTCCTTGTCGTTCTCGCCAAGAAGGTCTTGTGAATGCCATACGTTAGCCAAGGCATCCAAAGCAAATACCACACCTGACGTAGTGGAAACATGAGTCTCTGGATTCTGGTTAAGAATAGCCGCCAGTACCGTGGAACCGGAGCGAGGCACACCTGACATAAAATGTAATTGTTTTTTCATGTTAATCCGTTCTGGTCGCTATGGTGGAATACTTAGCGCCCGACACGTTAAGCCATTTAGTGAGCGTCCCCACCTGTGTAAAAACGCTATACTGAGTTGTCGTACCATCACCAACTTGACCTTGGCTATTCTGCCCACAACCCCAAAACGTACCGTCGGTTTTAATCGCCAGTGAAGTGTTTTTAGCCGCACAGCACTTACTCCATGTAGTAAGCGCACCTACCTGCACCGGAGAGGAATAATAAGTGCCGACGTTTTGTCCTAGTTTTCCGTAGGCTCCATTGCCCCAAGCCCAGAGCGTACCGTCGGTCTTTATAGCAAGAGTAAATTTGCCACCAGAAGTGCTTATCTCACTCCAAGTCGTTAGCGCACCTATTTGTACAGGGGAAGAGCGTTGAGTAGTAGTGCCATCGCCTAACTGTCCGTTAACGTTATACCCCCAACTCCAAAGCGTACCATCGGTTTTAATTGCCGATGTGGCCTCCTCCGCACAGGCTACCTTCAGCCAGTCTGTAAGCGCACCGACTTGTACAGGTGAAGAAACATCGGTGAGGTTATTGAGACCTAACTGTCCGTTAGCGTTCCACCCCCAACTCCAAAGCGTACCGTCAGTTTTAACAGCACTCATCCCGTAATAAGCAATGCTTATTTCAGCCCAGTCCGTAAGCGCACCTACCTGTACGGGAGAAGAAAGGCCAGTGGTATTGCCGTGTCCTAGCCCGCCGTTTGAACCGTCCCCCCATGTATAAAGCGTGCCAGAGGTTGTGATCGCAGCGGCACAACGGTTATTTATATTTGAGTTTAGGGGTACACTCTTCCATGTAGTCAGTGCGCCTACCTGTACTGGAGAAGAAATGTTGGTGGTGTTGCCGTGTCCTAGTTGACCGAGATTACCACTCCCCCATGTCCACAGAGTACCATCGAGTTTAGTGGCAATCGCCCATGTATTAGCCATGCAAATGGTATCCCAACCAGTAAGAGCGCCTACCTGTACTGGGGAAGAATAGTCAGTGACGTTTCCTAGACCCAGTTGACCGCCACTACCATCCCCCCACGTCCAAATACCCCAAGGCGCGGTTGCTCCGGGCCAAGTATAGGCACCCGCAGCTTGTCCCTGCGTCTGGAGATTCCACTTACCTGAAAACTGTTTCCATTCTAAGGCCATTGTTTTGTCCTATGCTGAATCTGTGGCAAGGGTGAATTTTCCGCCACCAGTAATTTTATCCCAAGTAGTCAGAGCCCCTACCTGTACTGGAGACGAGAGGCTAGTGGTAGAGCCATCACCTAGTTGACCTTTGTCATTAAGCCCCCAAGTCCAGAGAGTGCCGTCTGTTTTAGTGGCAATTGTGTGTATATATCCACAAGTAAGTTTACTCCAAGTAGTTAATGCCCCTAGCTGTACTGGAGAAGAGTAGTTAGTGACATTGCCTTGGCCTAGATTTCCATGACCGTTATATCCCCAAACCCAGATAGTCCCATCGGTTTTAGTGGCAACTGTGTAGTATTGGCCGCAGGAGACTGTATCCCAAGTAGTTAATGCACCCACTTGTTTTGGAGAGGAATAGTAGGTGGTGTTACCTATCCCTAGTTGACCAAACCCACCCATTCCCCAACACCAGAGAGTGCCGTCAGTTTTTGTAGCGGCTGTGTGGAAATATTGAGCACTAACATTTAACCACGTAGTAAGTGCGCCTACTTGTTTGGGCGAGGAGTAGTAGGTGGTGTTACCTAGCCCTAGAGGGCCAAAGGCCGCTTGCCCCCAAGTCCAGAGCGTACCGTCAGTTTTAACTGAGGCGGTGTAGTTCGCACCACAGGCAATCTTGCTCCAATTAGTTAACGCGCCTACTTGTACTGGAGACGAGATGTTTGTAGTGTTGCCGTGGCCTAGCTGTCCTTGGGCGTTATATCCCCAAGTCCAAAGAGTGCCATCGGTTTTAGTGGCAACTGTATGACCTTCCCCCCCAGTAACTTTATCCCACGTTAGTAGTGCGCCAACTTGTACGGGGGAAGAATAGCCAGTGGTATTACCTTGGGCCAGTTGGCCGTAGTGGTTTCGACCCCAAACCCAGAGAGTGCCGTCGGTTTTAGTGGTAAGGGTGAAGTGCGCGCCCGCTCCAACTTTATCCCAAATAGTTACCCCACCTACTTGTACTGGAGAGGAGTAGTCAGTGGTGTTGCCTTGGCCTAGTTCGCCGTAGTTGTTCCACCCCCAAGCCAAAAGTCCGACAGTCGTAGGCGCAAGAGTCAACGGCAAGAATCCCGGCTTTATAAAATTACCTTTATCGCTACCAATAGGCATCGCCTACTCCTTACGAACTAATTATTTCGTAGCTTATGGTGTAGGTAATCTTGCTCGCCGTTCCACTTGTTACAGCAATCGACTGAGCTTCCATCAAATAGATCGCAGTAGTCTTGTCCGTCACGATCAACGAAGCATCTGCTGGAACTGAAACCGTGGAAACAATTGGAAACGCTGTGCCGCCTGAAGGGGCAGAACCTTGAGCAACTGAGCCATCAGTATAGATGTCAACGCTAGTATTAACTGCACTAGCGCCGTCTACGTTAGCAGCCACAATCTGGTTAATTTTGTAAACCTTGCCACTACTTGCGGCATTAGGTAGCAAAACAACCGAAGTGGTTGCCGAGGGGGTGAGAAACGTAGTCTCACCTAAAATACTTGTTACATTTACTATATTGGGGTTTGCCATTTATATTTCTCCTAGAATCCCATGACCATCGCAAGTGCGATAGAAAGTCCTGCTGATATACCAGCGGCAGCGGGTGTACTTGATGCCCACGTTCCGCCTGCACTTGTCAATACATTACCCGCCGTACCGGGAGCAACCACTTGAACCGCTGCTGTTCCATTGCCTAGAACAACATTGTTAGCGAGCAAAGAGCTGGCTCCTATACCGCCATTACCTACAGGTAAAACTCCTGTAACCTGAGTAGTAAGGTTTACGTTTGCTAATGTTCCGCCAAGCGTGAAAGTACCAGTAGTAGTAACTGGCCCACCTGTAAGCGTAATTCCATTAACTGTTCCAGTTACTGCAACATTGGTTACAGTGCCTGTACCTGTCTCAGTAGGGTTTGCAAGAGTAACTGCTGCTCCTGCTCCCGCACCATCAGTGTAAACCCACGCTTTTGCACCTGTGACTATAGTAACTTCAGCGCCTCCACCTTGCTTAATGATGATTGACTGACTGCCAGTAGTGGCATTCTCAATCATCCACATCTTGGAAACAGTGTTAGGGAGAAGTGTCAGGGTACGGGTCGCAGTTAGCGAACCAGCCGAAGTGAACTTGAGATAGAGCGCCCGTGTGCCGTCTGCGGTAGCATTAGGCATCGTGAAGGTTTCATTGGCATCCGCAGCTACCTGTTTGGTGCCATAACCCAATGCTTCCCCGATAAGTTCCAAATTCGTATTGGTCGAGGTTCCCCAAGTGCCGCTCTCGGCCCCAGTTGCAATCTCTTTTAATCTTAGATTATTTACATAAGTTGCCATGTTCGCGCCTCAATTAAGTTATTACGTCTATCCAATGTGGATTTTGATTAGGGAGAATATTTTCCCATATTAAAATTCTTCCAACCTCACCTATAGCTGATACCCCAGCAACGGTAACTATCGTTTCGGTAGCTAATGTTATTGAGCCAACCGCAGATGTTGCTGAAACGCCAGTAACAGGAACATCAATAAATAAATCAACACTAACAGTCCCAACTTGTCCTGTCGCTGCCAGACCAGTAAGGGTGACGTTAGCCGGAGCAACTATTGTTACTCCTGACAACCCACCAGTAGCAGAAAGGCCCGTTAAAGTAATTACCGTTTCGCTTTGAGGAAGAGCCGTTCCTACTGATCCTGTTGCAGAAAGTCCTGTAAGGGATATCACTGCATTGTGATAAACCGTGACACTTCCTACTGAGCCAGTCGCTTCCAAGCTAGAAGGATAGACAATTCCCTTCGCGTCAATATTTGCATGGCCTACTATTCCCGTTGCGCTCAGGCCCGTGAGAGCAACTTCAGCACCGCCTTGAATTCCTACTGTGCCTACTTCACCAGTAGCTTCCAAGCCAAGGGAGGTTCCCCAAGCTCCTTCGCCCCAAGTGCCACGACCCCAACCGCCATAAAGAATAGTGGCAGTAGTATCTTCGCCCCATTCTCCGTCACCCCATGCGGCGCGGCCATAGCCAACACCAGACATTAGGCTATCCTAATAATCGCATTAGTCGAATCATTGGTAGGGAAAACAATTTTAAAATCGCCAGCAGTAGACGTTTGATCACTTCCAAAATCTAAAACTAAACAAGTAGGATCACTAGCCGCTGTATCATTAAAAAGGAGTGCGCCTCTTGCGGTAAAGCTTGCCGTACCCCAAGTCAAATCTTGAAAATCAGTAAAACCCGTTGTTCCTCCCGTTGTTGGAGTCACATTCGTTAAAGCCTTACCTTTTGCCACATATCCGGTTCCGGTAATTTCATTAGCGGAAGTATAGGCTGTTGTTCCAGCGTTAAACGTAGCGCTGTTGGTATACAAGGCCACATTAAAAGTACTGCCAGAGGTGAGTGTAAAATCATGAACAGCCTTCAAAATTTCTGCCTTGAAGCTGGTACACATGTAGTTTCCAGTAAACGCCATCAGAGTCTCCTTATTTGCTCCGCTAGAGATTTTTCCCCAGCATCTAACAAAATGTTATAAATAGTAGTTCTTTCGCTTCTTGCGCCTTGTTGAATATAGCTCAATACAAGACTTTGTATCTGCTTCTTAAAAGCCTCTGCCTGTTGGCGAACTACTGGATCAGCACTTGCCGCAATAGAGATTATTTTATTCGCGCATTCAACTGAAAGTTCTTCAGGAGTGAATCCGCGATTGTGAGTGGTTTGAACCATCACCGAACCAACACTGCCAACAAGATCAACTGTAAGCATTAAATCCTCATACTTCTAATAGCGCCAGAACGAAAGCTGTCTGTTGTGTCGTACCCTTCGCCCAACGATTTCAAGCGAGCCATTGCATCTTCAAACTTGGCGTTATACCACTGCATTTGATCTGCCTCGCCTTTAAGGAAAGTATATCCCTCAACTAGACAAGCATAAAGAAGAGTTACTTCTGCATTAGTTCCAAGCCAGCTTTCTCCTGAAGCCGATACGGTTATAGATTCTGGCTCAAACATAAAGTGTAATTCGGCTGCAAAATTTGCCGAAGGAGTTGGGCCAACAATAAAGTTAGCGTCATCAAAAATGCTGTAATATTTAGGAACGCCTTCCGTAGCCTCAACGGGATACGCCTCTCTCATAAAGTTTACGTCTTTAAAGAGCAGAAATTC
>Ga0209089_10001388_pt1 | contig 22117 bp, 19 predicted proteins | sample ArcticOcean_MG_C_FD_187431 | JGI IMG/M metagenome (GOLD analysis project Ga0209089, IMG submission 187431) | Marine microbial communities from western Arctic Ocean - ArcticOcean_MG_CB2_150 (SPAdes) (version 2) | ecosystem: Environmental > Aquatic > Marine > Oceanic | place: Arctic Ocean: Canada... | reverse complement strand
GACTGACATATCATCGACTCGGCTGGCGATCGGACATGGCCCGCGTCATGAGCGCTGCCGACATCCTTGTTCATGCCGCTCGTCAGGAACCGCTGGGACGCGTATTGTTGGAGGCGGCAGCGGCTGGCCTGGCAATTGTGGCGACGGACGTCGGAGGCACCTCGGAGATTCTTCACCATGAAGAGTCCGCTTTGCTCGTCGCTGCAGACCAGCCGCAGCCGATGACGGCCGCCATCAAGCGTCTTGTCGAGAATCAGGACGCTCGATTGCGATTCGGTCAGGCGGCTCGTCGCCGTATTCAGTCCAGTTTCCGACTGGAAGATTCTGCGGACCGACTGGCCGCGGAATGGCGTCTGTAATCTGGAACGAGCATCTCGAAGCAACCGGCGCATCGACAACCAGTCGCGTCTGAATCTCCGACGCAATCGCAGACAACGTCCGCCATGGCTGCGAAATCGCAGCTCTTCAGTCCAGGCAAAACCCGCTATGCTCTATCGTGGAAGCATTCGCGGTACTGACGGCTAAATCGAACTCCAGAGTCAAACCTCATGAACGGCGAGCCACGCAATGAATTCGTCGAGTCCTACGGTCCGTTGCGAGAAGACCGCGCGTTCGACATTCGTTACTGGCAGGAACTTGGGCCGGAAGCCATCTTCGCCGCCGCCCGCGAACTGGTGCGTGACTATCTGCTGATTCGGGAAGGCCATGCTAACGAGCCCAGACTTCAAAGAACTGTTGAGTCTTATGGAGAGGTACGGCGTTGAGTACCTGGTCATCGGCGGCTACGCGTTCATGCGATATGCAGAGCCACGTTTCACGAAAGATCTGGATCTTTGGGTTGCCGTGACGGGCGCCAATGCCACTGCCGTCTTCACGGCATTGAAGGACTTCGGTGCTCCGCTGACCGGGTTAACTGAGAGCGATTTCCAAGAGGAAGGCTACTTCTATCAAATGGGGAGAGCTCCTCTGCGCGTGGATATCTTCATGTCGATTCCGGGTGTGCGTTTTGACGACGCATGGCTGCGTCGTGAGATCGTCATGGTCGACGGCGTCTCGGTGAATTTCATATCCAAAGTAGACCTGATCACCGCAAAGAGGGCATCCGGACGCCCTCAGGACCTTCTGGACCTGGCGAACCTCGAGACTGATTGAGTCGACTCGCACCATTCCGGAGTGTGACCTACCTGACGCGTATCTCGGCGGGCACCGCATTTTTTGCGTTGAGCAGTCGATCAGTAGCGTTTTCAACGCCGTTGATGAGTTTTTCGTCAATCGCGCGGATCACCACGCGCTGGCCCAGACGGTACGCCTCCCAGAAGCCGTGCTGCGCTCCGTCGATGCCGCGATTGGCGAGTCGGTTGGCTTTGGTCTGCCGATCTCCGTGGCCGCCCACGATCGCTGCGTCCGCGGACTTTGCACGGGATTGAGCCCAATCGACAGCCGTCGACGCTCGCCACAGGTTCCCTTGAGACATCGGCGCATAGTCGGACAAGGCGATCTCGGCGGCGTTCAGCACGCGGGCTCCCTGAGACAGCCATGGGTAGGGACTGCGGTGCAGACGCGTTTCGATACCTTCGACCGCGCGCGTGGACGGTCCAGGCCGGCATTCGGACAACGGGAAAATCACATCATCAAACACTCGGAATACACTGGAGTCGGCAATCGCGGCCAGGTTGTAGACTGTGTTGTTCAGGTCCAGACGGTGGTCCGGCTGATTGATCGACCGCGGCTGAAATCGAGACGTGGGTGTCGGGGAGTAACGGAGCGGCGTCCAGCTTTGCAGATCGACATGCTCCCACGTGATGTGCGTTGGAATTGAGTCCGCAGTGGCATCTCGATAACCGTCACGGCCACTCTCGTAGATGCGACGGATCGGGTGACCGTCGAATCCGTACTGCTCGACCGGATAACCGAGCATGTCGAGCACTGTCGGCGTGAGATCGACCAGTCGGCAGGGCTTATCGAGCCGGGCACCGCGGCGGACTCCTGGTCCGGAGACGAACCACGATGCGCGGACGGCATCGGCCAGAGGATAGCCGTGCATCGTGCCGGGCGAACTCTGCGTGCCGAAGTACCAGCCGGAACGGGCGGTGACAACCAGATCCGGTGCGAATTCGTTTTCGCGCTCGGCGAGGTTGTCCTGCCACAGCATGTGCCGCGTCAGGCTGACGACCGAGTCGGGATATTGCGTCGTGGCCGTGAGATTCAGCCAGGCCTGCTCGTCGAGATACGACTCAAAATTGTTCCCGTCCAGTAAACCGGTGAGGCCCAGCGGATCGGCTGGAACGCTACCTTGAAGCAGTTGCCCGGAACCTTTTGAGGATGGGACGACAGCGGTGAAGTACACGCCGCCCTGCTCGTCGCTCCAGACGCGACTGACCGGGCGATAGCGGTATTCCCAGCAGCCGGTCACACCGGGGCGACGGTCAATGACCGCGTATCCTCGGTCGGCGGTGGCAATCAGAATGGATGACCGATTCAGCCGCATCAGCACCAGATCGATCGTACGTTCGCCCGTGCAGGACCGAGCGTCGCACAGCGTGCCAACAAGATCGAACTTGCCGCGGTTACAGCCAATTCCGTAGTTCAGCAGATCACCGGGTCGATTCGGTCCCGACCAGTCGCGTGAATGCGAACACCGGCGGGGCAGAAAGATGCGTGCGACTCCGTCAGACTCGCCATCGATAAATACGAACTCGCGCTGGTGATGTTCCGGGTGTCGATTGGCGACGCGATGCCTGCGGACCGACAGGCCGAGTCCGCCGCCAACCCACTGTCCCTGACCGTTGACTTTCCTGGGGCGGAAGAAGAAGTCGTTGGCTAGATCGAAATGACGCAGGTGCTGTACCCGTCCGCCATGATGCCCGTGATCACTCACCAGAATGAAATATGTGGAGTCGAACCGACCGGTCTCGCGGAGTTCACAGGCGACTCGCCCAATCAACCGGTCGGCTTTGGCAATCGTGCGGCGCGTCAGGCCGAACTGGCCGCGGCATTGCTTGTGGCTGACTGAGTCGGTTTCCGGAAACCACAGAATCGTGACCGGTTCATCGCGATGTAACAGGTGGCGGACGGCGTATCCGGTGTTCGCATCGTCGATGAATTGCCATGCGTCGTGGGCACTCAGCCATGGCAGTTCGCGCGTCATGCTGCGTGTCCACAGAGGCGGTGGGACCTCGGTCATTAGCGGCAGAATTCCCGTCGACCAGTCCTGGCCGTGTTCTCGCAGGTAGTGATAAATCGCCGGCGTCTCCGTGACGCGGCGTTTGCGCCAGCGCTCGGCGGCTTCCTCTCCGTGCAGTTCGCCACGAGCACGCTGCCGGCCCTTTGTGATCAATCGGTCGATACCTGATGGCTCCAGCAGACGCGCGCTGCGACTGGGGCCGAGCGGTTCCAGATACGACTCAGACGTGAGCGATCGGCGACTGAAGCGGACCTGCCCTTTCAATCCATGGCGGTCCGAATAGCAGCCAGTCCACATGGTTCCGTTGGATGTGATCGTGTCGGATGGAAACGCGGTAAACGTGTTGGGCATCCAGACACCGCCGTCCAGAAACAGCTCGCGCATGTTGGGGAGGTGCCCCATGGCGACCATTTCCTGTACGACATCCGGCCGCAGTCCGTCGACATAGAAAACGACGACGCGACTGCCACCGGACGCGCGGCCGGGCGCCGCTGTCGGCAGCACGACTGTTTCGCACCTCAGCGCCAACGAACAGGGTAGACGAGTTCGGATCTCGACGGAAAAGCAGCCCGTGTTCAATCGACAGTCGAAGTCGTTAATTCGCAGAAACAGCCGGCCGGACCGTGGCGTGCGACGGCAGAGTGCCCTGCCAACGAAGAACGGCGACCGATTCCCGATCCGACCGATGAGACAGAAACACGGCGCGGGTCCGCCAGCCCCTGCGGCCAGCGGGTAGCACTGCGCTGCCAGCGCGTTTGAGACGAGGTAAGTCCCTTCGGGACCAATCGGGACGTCAGCGCCCTGGCCCCATGCGTCGCGGCAGCGTGCCGACACCTGGCCACGCGCGACGATCGAAAACAGCTCGCCGTCAGCTAACGTGATACCGGTGTCGACCCAGTCGGCGTTGGACGGGACGGCAACCGTCGTTGCAGCTTCGGCAGCCTGGACCGGAAACACGGGGAGAACCAAGAGAACAAACACGGCGATCACTGTCCAGGCCGCAGTCTCCGCGCCCGGCACTTGTCCATCCGGTCCGTGTCGTAACATGACAGGTCCGCGGAATTCTGTTCTATAAGGAAACCTGTGTCGGTGTCGACAGACCCCATTGGCTCTGATGGTTCCGAAACGGCAGGCAAGGCAGCAATCGTGTCAGAATGCATGGGAGACCCACCAACGATCGTCTGCCGAATCGGGACGTGTTCAGCGGAAAGGACCACGAGCCGTCGTTCACCCATGATGTCCTGCGATGTTCCGCTGGAATTGAAACAACCGCGATGTCCACGACCGCTCAGCGATTCCTGGCGGGATTCCAGCCTTGGAATCAAGTTTCGGTCTGGTGCGTTCCCGCGTCACGTCCTTGTCGGGTCAAGGTGCCAGAATAGATCGCGTCGGACCTCCGGGTTGCTGATTTTCCAGATCGTCCCGTCCACGAAGTAGTGGTGCGTATTGACGACAAGAGAAATCAGAACCGACAGCGAGAAAGCATGTGTCGGAATAAATCCAGCGAGTTCAAGAAACTCTGGCACGGTGAACACAAGTCCGCCGGAAAGAAGCAGAACCGTGTAAAACAGCGTTACAGACATCACTCGCCGCACAACCGAATGCGCAGCGGGTTGCTCGAGCCGATTCACGTGAACCCGCAACGGGAAACTCAGATACTGCAGGGCATGCGCGACTTGTACAAAGACAAAAAAGAACGGGTGCACATAGAGCAACAGATACCAGAAGTAGATTGAAATCCAGGGGACGATCGCTCTCCAGGGTACCCGGACGCCGGCCCTCCGATTGGCGCGCTGAAATCCAAGCAGACCCATAGGGATCGTCACCACAGCCGCGATAGCGAAGTAGCTGACCGCCAACGGCCGAGCCAGACTGTGCAGGCTGCCTGGCTGCAATCCCATGATGGCTTCAATTGGCTGCGAGAGCTGGAGCAGGAGAAGTAGGACATGCGCGACCAACATGGAACGATAAGCGGCGCGGATCATTCTGCGCTCCTTCGCATCGAAACGTACACCCGCCATGTAGGCAAAAGAGGCGGTCATGCCCCACGACTGTCCGGTGTAGTGCCACGCAAGATAGAATACCGAGACCAATAGCAACGTGTTTTCGATGCCAAACCCAATAGCCCAGCAAAGGTGGTTTCGGAACGCCCCCGCGACACCCGTTTCGGCCACGACGTGCTGGAACGTCGCTTTGCCTTCACCGTGCAGGTAGCCAATGGTGAGGCAGACACCAGCCAGGATCGCCAGTGATACCAGCACTGCCGGAACATACATCGTGGCCCACGGGTGCTTCTTCAGGTTGTCACGCGCGGAATAGAGCAGGCGGTACGAGGCCATAAAATGCGGAGAATTGATCAATACTCCCAGTAAGATAGCGGACTTCCAGGCGTCGACATTGCCCTTGTCGAGCCCCGTAAAGTCCTCAGGCCATAGAATGCCGTAAACGACCAGTCCGAGGAAGCACAGGATCGACAGTCCGCCACAGGTCAGCCCGTCCACGAATGGTGTCACAATGGCCGGGCGGGAAGCTTTTCTGGACATAAGTATGCAGTCCGGGCGGAAGGTGTGTTCCGGCGGCGTATTCGCCTTAGCCAGCAGAAGGGGAACAACCCGCATCCTGATTCTCAACCCCAGTTGCCGTATCAGCTTCGAGTCGTCGTGAGTCAACACACATCCACGAAATCCGTCGCAACAATTCCTCTTACCGCACTCAGATGTCGCCTGTGTGCGACATTTCTCTGCAACTGCGGTTACTTTCGTGTCAGGACCTGCCCGTGCCTGGCGACGGTCACGTGCTCCAGTAAACTTGCATTGCTCGCTGCACAGGACCTGCGCGCGTCGTCGAACCCGTTTGCGGCACTGCCGCGTCGTTCAACCTGAAGTCACCCCGATGAGCGGCAATTCCGATCGAGACCCGTCGACACGCCGGTTTCCAGTCCGTCGATCAATCGCCGTCACGATGCTAGTGGTGGGGATCTGCGGCGTTGGCGTCTACAAGTATTTCGGTGCCGACGCCGAAGCACTGTGTCGGCAGGCCGAGGAATCGATGGAACGCGATCCCGATGGGGCAGAGACGTTGCTTCAGCGTGCCATCGAGCAGGCTGGCGGGCGTTACCCTGACGCGGAAGTGCTCTTGTGTCTGGTGGCCGCACGTCGGTCCGATTGGTCGGCCGCCTACAATCTCCTGTCAATCGCTGACACGCAGTCGTGCCGCCCTGGCTTATTGCTGGAACTGGGCTTGCGTGCGAACGCGGCCGGCAAGCAGCCCATCGCGCGTCAGGCCCTGTTACTGGCCAGCGAACGGACACCCGACAACATTGAAACTCTTGAGGCACTGCTTTCGGTCCTGCGGGACCGCAATGACAGCGCGCGGGCGATGGCCACGGTTCGCACTTTGCTGGAACTTGAGCCTGACGTCTCACGCTGGTGGTTCGAGCTTGGAGTTCGACACGAGAGTGCGCATGACCGGCAGGCTGCTGTGGTGGCCTATCGCCGAGCCATGGAACTCGGGCTGCCTCAGGCGGTGGCTGAAGATGCGCGGATGCGCATCATCAGCAATCTCATCGAAACAGGCGACGCAGTCGCTGCGCGAGGCGAACTGGCACACCTCGCCGAACTGCCGGCCAGCAATCCAGCGCTTGTGGGGTTGTTGCGAGCGCGTCTGCATCGACTGAAGGGGAATCCAGAGCAGGCGTTCTTAGAGTTGGACAAGGTGATAGACCGGCTGGGGAAGCTCACGGATGTCATTCAACTCCGCGGAATGCTTCACATGGATGTCGGAAACTATCAGTTGGCAGTAGACGATCTGGGACTGGTGATTCAGCAGTATCCAGATGCAGCGGACGTCCACTTTCATCTGTCTGTTGCCTACGACCAATTGCAGCAGACGGAATTGGCGCGGCACCACCGCGACAGGTATCTGGAATCCCGCACCAAGGAAGACGACCGCGACCCGTTCGAGTCTGAAAAACCAGACCAGGATGTGTCCCCGAAGCCTTGATGCTCCGCTTCGAGATTGACGTCGCAGGACTATTTCAGAAATTGCTCCGCGAGAATTTCCTGGCGGTCCCTGGTATTGGCCCATGTTGTCGTGGGCAGTTTCACTCGGGCGGAATCAAGCTCTGTTGCATGAGGTGCTTCAGTGTCGCCTGCGCTGCGATCCGCGTCCCAAATGCGTTCGGATGAGTACGATCCTCAGGATTCAGAATCACCGATTCGGCATCGTACATCTGAAACTCACTCAACAGATCCAGCACGTCGTAGTCGAGCCCGTCAACGGCCGCCCTTGCGCGATCATGCTCGAATTCGACGAGATAATTCTGGAACGAAAGCAGTTCAGGGAAGATCACCAGCAATCGTTCGCGATTCTGTGAATAGTCTTCCAGCAGCTCGAACTGCTTTCGCAAATCCACTTGGATGTCCGGATTGACCGTGGCGGTCCCATAGGCATCGTAAACCGCTCCGCTGTACAGCGTTTCGAGGCTCTCCCACAGGTAAGACCTGCTGAAGATGTCGTAGTAGAGTTGCCGAAACACGTCGGCCTCCTCGGAATGCTCCAGGTAATCGTTAAGACAGTACCCGACGATCACGAGGTCCGGATCGTATTGACTGGCTTTGACTCGATAGAGTTCGACCTCCTGCTGAGTGCAATAGCCGGCGACACCAAAATTCAGCACTTCAAAGCGTCGGCTGAATCTTTCGTTCAGCAGCGACTCCAGTTGTTTCGAGAACGTCTGCTCCAAAGGCAGCCCGGCTCCCCAGATGATTGAGTCCCCCAGCGCGACGACGCGAAACGTCTCCGGGGACTTCTCGATCGTGTACTCGTGATCTCTGAACCCGTGCGAGTTGATCGCGTAGAAACCGTTTTTGTCGTGCCCCGGCCTTGGTTCGTAGAACAGGACGGAGTTCTCCGATTTACGGAATCGTCGCAAATGGGCGCCGGTCGTTTTCAGATCGTCTTCCGAAATCCGAAGATCGCCTTCGTACAGGCGACCACCCGTCAGCGGAATTGAGTTTTGATAACGATAAACGACCTCACCCATGAACAGGATCGGCGGAGTCGTAATCAACAGCACGACGGCGGCGAAGATCGTCTTCTTTCGTCGCGAAATCACTTGACGACGTTGCCGTGATTTTGTCCCGGTCACGTGATCGTTCCCTCCGGTCTCGCCAGTTGCACAGCAGCTCGTATTCCGTGGCTGAGAGAAAATACGTGCAACTGACGCAAATTAACGATACCCGACAAGCGTTGGTCGGTGCGTGCGCAAAGGCCGGAGACTTCGCACCACTTGTAACGGTCGTGGGCTCCCGTCACTGAACACGATAAAGTCGCATGACGGCGCTGGCTCATCAACATGGTAGTTCCACGTGATGGCCGGTCAAATCACGAGTGTTGCCCAATGATTGATCATGTGGATGCATGGCGCGGTATCTGTTCTTTCTCGGCGGAAAACACAAGCGTTTGGCTGGCAGCCGGCGTAATCACGTTTCACGTGAGCACTTACGTGCAGTAATATCTGGTGTTCTCAAACTCTCAAGTAATTCTTCTCACAAGCAACCCTTGGGGACAGCATTGATTCTTTAGGAACGGGTCTCAAATAAGTTCCCGATCTGGAATCCGCGAGACCTCTGAGCCGTAGGCGCCAGCCTCGGGCTCGTGCGCCCGAGGCTAGCGCCTACGGCTCACAATTCCGGGAAGTTATTTCGGGACTATTCCTTAGGACCCAGGCCATGGCACGTTTTCAGTTGGGCTCCGGCTCGCTCCCGCAAAGGGCTCTTTTCGTGGTGTTGCTCGTGTGCGTTGGAGCGGTCGCGGTCAAGTACTACACCAGCAGTTCGCATGATTCAGAGGTACCGTCACCGCAGTCCGAGAGCGTGTCGTATGGAGACAAAGGTATACCATTGAGGGTCTCCGAAGACGGGTATGTCGGATCGGACGAATGCCGCGGCTGCCACACTGACAAGCATGCGTCCTGGTACGCGTCATACCACCGAACTATGACTCAGTTGGCAACGCCTGAGAGCGTATTCGGGGATTATGACGACACGGTTGTGACAACGCCTGATGACGGTCGCAAGTACCATCTGACGTCCGAGGACGGGCGTTTTTATGTCCGAGTGTACGAGCCGGAGTCCGGACCAACAGCAGGTCTCATTCACGATTTGCCAATTGTGATGTGCACGGGATCGCACCATATGCAGGTCTACTGGTTTTCGATCGGAGAATCCCGAGCTTTGGGGCAACTGCCGATCGTGTTTCTCAAGGAACAGGACCGCTGGGTGCCTCGCCGCAGTGCCTTTCTGCAGGACGTTCGATTCAGCCATAACGCAGTCGTCGCAGGTGTTGGTTCAGAAGTCGGTCGGTGGAATCACACCTGCCTCAATTGTCACGCGACCTATGGCAGATCACGGATGAAGGTGTCTGAAGTCTCAGAAGCGAAGGATTCCACATTTGATACCCGCGTGGCTGAGTTCGGGATCAGTTGTGAAGCCTGCCACGGTCCAGGCGAGTCTCATGTCCAACTGCATCGCAACCGCGACTCGCAGCAACATGACTCGGACGATCCAATTGTCAATCCCGCGAAACTGTCCAGCCGACGGTCCGCACAGGTCTGCGGTCGCTGTCACTCGATTCAGTTTAGTGACTCAACTTTCGCCGACACAGCAGAGCTGAACTCATCCGGGCACCCTTACCGTCCGGGGGATGACCTTGAGGAAGTGTGGGTTGTCAGTCGGTACAATGACAAACACCGAATGTTGTTCGGACGCAGCCCTCGAGGAAAAATTGACGATTTCGATGAGTTCATGTTGGATTCATTCTGGAGTGACGGCATGGTTCGCGTATCGGGGCGAGAGTACAACGGGCTGATTGAGTCACGTTGTTTCAACGAGGGCGAAATGTCGTGCCTGTCGTGTCATGAGTTGCACCCGGATCCAGCCGAGGGCAGGAATCTGAAGGAGTGGGCGAACGACCAGTTGAGAACTGGCATGGACGGCGACCAGTCTTGCATTCAATGTCACGCGGCGGAAAGCTTTGCGACGAGCGAGCACACGCATCATGCGAGTGCGTCGTCCGGAAGTCGGTGTATGAACTGTCATATGCCGTACACCACCTATGGCCTGCTGAAGACAATCCGCAGTCACGAAATTGACAGTCCGGACGCCACGGTCAGTCTTGAGACCGGCCGGGCGGCTGCCTGCAATCTTTGCCACCTGGACCGGACGTTGGACTGGACGGCGCAGCATCTGACCGACTGGTATGGGATGGAGCGGATGCCGGTTGAGGACGACCACCGGATGGTCTCGGAAATCGTCTGGCAGTCACTGGCTGGCGACGCCGCCCAACGTGCGATCGCGGCGTCCGCACTGGGGCGGAAAGCGGCTCTTGACGTTTCAGGTACGAATTGGGTCGCGCCGTTTCTCTGCACTCTGCTGGAAGACCCTTATGATGCCGTTCGGTTCATTGCACACAAGTCGCTTCTGCAACTGCCCGGATTTGAGGATGCACAATTCGACTACGTGGCTTCGACTGAGGAACGCGAGCAGGCAATCTCGCGGATCAGGGAGCATTGGTCGAAGACAGTCGAGCCACGGCCTTCGAATACCGTACTTATTGACGCAGACGGCCGGCTCAACGTTGAATCCTTTGAACGTCTCCTGAAAAAACGCAACAATCGTCCGGTGTCCCTTCAAGAGTAGCTGGTTGTGTGCCGTTGTTGTGCCCGCTGCGGGACGGAATAACCCAGCCACTGAGCATGCCAGAATGTCGAACTCGACAATGGCAAGGGTTCGTACAGACAAGAACAGGCATCCGTGCACTGCTGGAGCAGAAATGTGTTGGAGGAACGGCGTGCGCGATAAGTGCTCAGCGGACTCGCTAAGTCTTCGGCAGTCGGCAAGCGTACAGAGGAGATTGACACTGCCCCTGAATCGCTCCAGCGGTCTCTGATTTGTCCGATTCACTCGCCGGACCACCCATGTGGACGCGCCGATTCACCAGGAAGGACTACCCCACATGACCCAAAACGACCATACGAGTGAATCCGACGACTTGGAAAACGGCGGCGCACTGGAGATGCCGACTGATCTGGATTCTGGCTCAACGAGGCTGTCGTGGATGAAGAGCCGAAAAATTCGCTGTTTGGCCGGATGTGGACTTCTGCTGGCCATGACTTTTGCGGTATCCCCCGTCCAACGTACTTTTATGCAGTACCAGGTCGATTCCTGGCGCACGCAGTGTCAGACAGCCAAGGCGGCCGGTGATTGGGCAACACTTGCAAGCGCTTCGGATGAATGGCTCCAGCGACACCCCGAAAGTGGTGAGGCAATCACGCTTCGGGCGCTGGCATTCGAACAGACGGGGGACATTCAGGACGCCTGCGATGTTCTCGACACGATTTCGGATGATGCTGACTTAGCAATTCCAGCACTTGCGGCACGTGTCACGCTGCAGCTTGAACGACTGAACTGCATGTCTGATGCAATACTCACTTGTGCCCGCATGCTTAGGATTGATCCTGCCGACAGTTTCGCTCATGAGGCATTGATCCACGTTTATGCCACCACGCTTCAGTTTCAGAATCTCAACGCTCAGATACGTACTGCCATTCGGAGTGGATGCGAGTCACCAGCGGCATGCTGGTTCCTCTTTATGCCGGAGAGTCGCGGGCAGGTCGGTAGCAACATGGAGTGCCTTCGCTGGAAGCGGGTGGAACCTGCAAATGAGCATTTGCTTGTCGCCTGGGCTATCTACGTGGCTCGGCAGCGAGAGAACGACGCGCCTCTCCGAGACGCAATCGAGCGCTTTTCGGACAACCCGGACCTGACCGACTTCCGCATCCACCTCGCAATCGACGCCGGGGACTGGGAGGCCGTGAGTGAATTGCTGGCATCAGTATCACCGCCCTCATTGAAGACTCCGGGGATGCTTGGACATCAGGCTCGGCTCCATGAGCAGCTGGGAAACGACGACGAAGCGCTTGTATTCGCCCGGGAAGCGCTAAAGAAAAATCCGTTCGGTTGGAAAACGCGGCTCGTTCTGTCCCGTGTACTTCGGAAAATGAACCTTCATGACCAGGCGGAACGGGAACAGCGTATTGCTAATCAGGGCCGGACACTGGAAGAGGCGTTGCAGGATCGGACTCGCTGGCCAAACGTAGTTCTGATGGAGAATCTCGAGGACCTGACGCACTACGCCAAAAACTGTGGCGACTCGGAAGTCCATTCGGCCCTGGTTGGCATCCGCAAATTCGATCACTGAACTAAAGTACATTATCAGGGCCAGGAGTCAGGATTGAACCGACCTCGCTGCTGTTCCGTCAGCATCGACGCCAGTTGCGAAGTCCGCAGAGCCTCCACAGTTTGATAACCCTGACAGAACATCTTGCTCGTTAAGACCCTACGCGGCTTCTGAGGCAAGCTCAGAAGCCAGGGCCGCTGCGCGACGACATGTTGGGCGATGTGAACCGGTAAGCCCCTAAGTGGCTTTCATTCGCCGCCACGCCAGTGTCGACTGGTCCATGGTTCGTTGTGACAGTCGAGTCCCCAACAATAAGCGAGAATTCGAATCATCCAATCGGAAGTGTCCTTGGTTGACTTGCTACCCCCATAGACGTAGACTTAAAGTCAAATTGTAAAACTCGTTTTTTAAATTTCGCCAATCGCCCCAACAACGGAGCTGCTTCGTGCTACCCATTCTCAGAACTTCAATCCCTTTTCTCTTGGTTTCGGTGCTCGTAGTCTCACTCGGCTGTGGGTCTGAAGGCGGAGCGCTTCAGGATGACGGACCGCCGACGTTCGATGTGACAGTGAAGGTGACCAGCGGTGGAACGGCGGCAGGCTGGGTTACGGTTAGTTTGGTGCCTGAAGGTGACGATCCGACTCAATGGGACGGTGAAACGGATGAAACTGGCGCGTGTCTGATTTCGTGCCCGGAAGGGTCCTATAAAGTTGTCCTCTCGGGGGGCACAGATCCGTCGGCGATGGCGACGGATGAAGCAGGCAGCCAGAAATCACCTGTCCCTGCCGAGTTGACAGATGCAGGGACGACATCGAAGACGGTAGAAGTTAAAGCTGAGGGTGAGAATGTTCTGGAAGTAGACCTCTCAGCCAGTTGAGCTGCTTTGTCGCTGTTCTCTCATGTCCTATAGCTGAGCGTCACTGCTCAGTCCTTTTTTTCTCTTTTTTTCGGAGGTTCCAGTGAGAGCCAAACTGAAGACGAGACCGTGGCGCCGCGCGTTTACCCTGATTGAGTTGCTTGTCGTCATCGCGATCATTGCCATCCTGATCGCACTTCTGCTTCCGGCCGTGCAGCAGGCTCGAGAGGCGGCCCGTCGATCCACCTGCAAGAACAACCTGAAGCAGATCGGATTGGCACTCCATAACTACGCGGACGTTAACTCTGAATACTTCCCACTTAACTACAGTCAGGCACACATTGGGGGACGGGGCCAGGACAACTCCTGGGTTGTGAACGCTCTGCCGTACATGGATCAGGCGCCGCTTTTCAATAAAATGATTCAGAGGAATGACAGAGCTAGTGGGGGAAATCAGAACCTTGCACTGTACAGAAACATAATTCCCGGTCTGCTATGCCCGAGTAACCCCCAGGCGGCTCAGATTAATGGCCATTACTATTGGCGTACAAACCAGAATGCGCTTGGTCGCTTGGACTACAGAGGCGTGATTGGCAGCATGGGAACGGGTAATCTCGGAAACAACTGGGGAAAAGGGACAGGCAGCAATTACAATGGGACCAACTGTCCTGATTGCTATGCAAACACGAACTCCACAAACATGTGGATACAGCGACCGTATCTCGCGGGAGTCTTTAGCTTCTGGCAGTCCGCCCGGCTTGCTCAGATTACCGACGGTACGTCCAACACGATCGCTATCGCTGAAGCGATCCCCGTCCGTGGATTCACCGGCAACCCGCGACGACGGAACCTGGCGCTTCACATTAGAAACCATCCGTGGGCTTTCGCTGCTGGTGCCATTATTTCTGGTGCTCACGCCATCAATGACTACACCAACTCGAATAACGAAACTCACAACGCCATCAACATGAACTCTCCTCATGTCGGTGGGACACACATTCTTCTTTGCGATGGAACAGTGAAGTTCCTGAACGAAAGCGTCGACCGGAACCGAGTACAGAGACCTCTGTCCACGCGAGCCGGCAACACCACCCCCGGCAACTTCTAGGCTAAGCTGCGGGAATTAGAATGGCCGAGTCCTGTAATGGGACTCGGCTTTTTTTATGGATTGCAGTTCAGTGTCGTCCTGAGCCCGCCGTATGCCTGACAACGAGACGCGGCAGGATTTTGGGCACACGCGGATTGTTAGTGTCGACCAGAGGGCTGATGCCAGATTCCCTGGCATTGTGGGCTTGACTGGCGGGTTTCTGGAGAGACGATCGGTATGAGCAATGCAGGAACGGAGTTGTTGATTATTGGTGGTGGTCCGGGGGGCTATCCAGCTGCCTTTCACGCAGCGGATCACGGACTGGAAGTGACTTTGGTCACAGACGAGCCACGTCCAGGTGGTGTGTGCCTGCATCGAGGCTGTATTCCGTCCAAGGCTCTGCTGCATGTTGCGAAACTGATCAATGAGACCCACGACGCAGCCGATTGGGGCGTGACATTTCAACCACCGAAGATCGACTTGGAACGACTGCGTGGATTCAAGGAATCCGTCATCGGTGGCCTGACCGGTGGGATCGAGCAACTCTGCCAGGCTCGTGGAGTGAAACTGATTCACGCTCGAGCCAGCTTTCAGGATTCAACCACGGTGGAGCTGGAGCGCCCTGACGGAGCCACGGATCGGCTCACATTCGGCCACGCCATTGTGGCGACAGGCTCGACTCCCGCGATGCCACCTGTTTTTGACCTTGGTGATGACCGGGTCATGGATTCGACGGGCGCGCTGGCACTTGCGGACATTCCGCCGCGGATGTTGGTGGTAGGTGGTGGATACATCGGCCTCGAAATGGGCTGCGTTTATGCGGCGCTCGGTTCAGAGGTCACCGTTGTCGAAATGCTCTCGGGGCTGCTGCCCGGGGCGGATCGTGATCTGGTCCGACCGCTGCAGAAACGACTGAAGGGCCAGTTCAAGTCGATTCAGCTCAATACAAAGGTCGCCAGCCTGACCGCCGAAGAATCAGGTATCGTGGCGGAGTTGGACGGTGAGGGTGTCGAGTCGCCACAAACGTTTGATCGTGTGTTGATCTCGATCGGACGGCGACCGAACAGCCGGCGCATCGGACTTGAGTCCACTCAGGTCGACGTCGATGAAAAGGGATTCATCAAAGTCGACCGTAATCAGCGAACGGCCGATCCGAATATCCTGGCGATTGGTGACGTTGCCGGTGAGCCAATGCTGGCGCACAAGGCAACGCGTGAAGCAAAGGTCGCCGTCGAGACACTCCTCGGTCATCCCGCCGAATTCGACAATGTGGCCATCCCGGCGGTGGTCTTTACCGATCCAGAACTGGCCTGGTGCGGGCTGACCGAGAATGAAGCCAGGGCATCACAGCGCGATGTCAAAGTTGTGCGTTTTCCGTGGGCGGCGTCGGGACGTGCTCAGACACTTGGCCGGACCGAGGGACTGACCAAGTTGCTGGTTGATCCCGATTCAGAACGCGTGCTGGGTGTCGGTATCGTAGGGCCGGGTGCTGGCGAATTGATTGCCGAAGGCGTGATTGCCGTGGAGATGGGTGTCGTCGCCCGTGATCTTGCAGACAGCATTCACGCTCATCCGACGCTATCGGAAACAGTAATGGAAGCTGCCGAAAGCGTGTTCGGCCAGGCGACACACAGCTATCGCCCGAAGAAGCCGGCACGTTCGTAGTCCTTCGAATCGCCGCGTCTGACTATCGACAGAAGTGCGATCGCCGGTTGAATGACAATTCCTGGCCGGTCGTACGCATCACACCGGTGTCGTGCCCGCGATGGGGACTGTTTTCCGACCGGACAACGGCCGGTTATCATTTCGCGTTGTTCACCGTCGGATACCTGCAACCTGTTTGAGGTCTGAAAATGCGCAACGCTGCATTGCTGATCGCTTTGACCATCGCCGCAACTGCCGGACGTGTCTCGTCGGTGAACGCAGAAAACTGGCCCAGTTGGCGTGGCCCCTGGAACAACGGGATCAGCACGGAAACGAATCTACCGACATCGTGGAGCGCGAAGGAAAACGTCGCGTGGCGAACTGAGTTGCCCGGCCCGGCCGGTGCAACTCCAGTTGTCTGGGATGACAGCATTTTCGTGACGTCGGTATCCGGAAACGATTTGATTCTGCAGTGCATCGGCGCGGACGGCAAACAGAAATGGCGGCAGACGGTCAGCCAGGGAAACCGAAACGCACGCGGCGATGAAGGCAACTCGGCAGCTCCGTCACCTTCGACCGACGGCAAGCACGTCTGGGTCATGTTCGGCAACGGCACTCTGGCCTGCTTTACTGTCGGTGGCGAGAGCGTCTGGAAAATCGATCTGCAGGAACGCTATGGCAAGTTCAGGATTGCGTTCGGCATGACATCGACGCCAGTGCTCGATGGTGACCGGCTCTACCTGCAACTGATTCATGGAGAAGGCAACGCATCGACGCGCGAAGCGATTGTCGCCGCCGTTGATGCTCGCACGGGCGCAGCGCTGTGGAAGCACGACCGAATGAGTGACGCGGTTGCCGAGTGCGAACACTCTTACGCGTCGCCGATGCTGTACGACTTTGGAGGCAAGAAGTTTCTGTTAAGTCACGGAGCCGACTTCGTGATCGCTCATGACGTTGATTCGGGGAACGAGATCTGGCGGTGTGGGAATCTGAACGTCAAATCAAAGTACGACAGGACCCTGCGGTTCGTCGCCTCGCCCGCGTGTGCGGACGGTATTGTGGTTGTTCCTTCGGCAAAGCGGGGGCCGTGTGTCGCCCTCCGACCCGACGGTCGGGGTGACATCTCGAATTCGGCGGAGAGTCATCTGTGGACACGTGAGAAAACACCGGACGTCCCATCACCACTGATTCTCGATGATCTGGTCTACCTCTGTATGCAGGACGGCAACCTTTACTGCCTGGACCGTAAGACTGGCGAAGAGTACTACTTTGAACGAACCCATCGCCAACGGCACCGGGCCTCACCAGTTTACGCGGGAGGTCATATCTACCTGACGGCTCGTGACGGTGTGATTTCTGTCGTCAAGGTCGGGAAGGAGTTTGAACTTGTCGCCCAGAACGAAATGGGCGAATCGATCGCCGCTTCGCCCGTCATCTCAAATGGAACGATCTACCTGCGATCGTTTGATGCCCTGTGGGCCATCCGAGAGTAGATTTCGGTTGCGTGCCTCAGCCTGCGGGTTGAACGCATCAACTCGCGGTCGCGACTTCTTTCGGGAAAGTGCGATCGACGACCGCAGCTCCGACGGAATCGCCGAACGAATTTGTCGCCGTACGAAATCGGTCCAGGAACCAGTCGACCGGCAGAATCAGCGGCAGGTACTCGATCGGCAATCCGACCGCATTCAGCACAATCAGCATGGTGACCAGCCCGGCTTCCGGGATTCCGGCCGCTCCGATGGCGGCCAGCGTTGCGGTCACGGCGATTACGATCTGTTCGGTCAGGCCGAACGTGAAATCCGGATTCACGCCCGAGTAAATCTGAGCGATGAAAATCGCGGCCGCTGCTTCGTACAGCGCCGTCCCATCCATGTTGATTGTCGCACCGAGCGGCAGCACAAACTCGGTCGATCGCTTCGAGACACCGGCATTCTTTTCAGCACACTCCATCGTGACCGGCAGCGTTGCTGATGAACTGGCGGTCGAGAATGCGGTCAGCAGTGCGTCCGACATCTGGCGAATGAACTGGTACGGATTCCGCTTTGTGAAGAACCACAGGATACACGGCAGCACAATCAACGCGTGAATTCCGAGACCGGTCAACACGGTCATCACGTACCAGAAAAGCTGATTGATCTGTTTCACGAACTCGCCGGCGGCAAAGGCCTCGCCAAAGCGCGAGGTCACCAGGCAGAAAATGCCCAGCGGCGCGAATTTCATCAGCAGCATGACAAAGCTGAGCAGCGCGTCGTTGATGCTGACGACCAGCGTCCTCAGCGTCTCGGCTCTTTCGCCCATGGTGGTCAGCATGCCGGCAAACACAATGCTGAAGACGATCAGCGGCAGGAGTTGGGTTTCGACCATGGAGCCCAGAAGATTGTCTGTGAACAGCATCAACAGCAGGTTCTCAAAGATGTCTCCGATCGACGGCGGCTCCGAAGCCGACTCGGCAGCGATTTCCATTCTCTCGGCAGCGGCAGTCGATTCAGCGAGTTTCTCTGCCGAGAACACGCCGACTCCCGGCTGAAACACGTTGACAACAATGACGCCAATCGTGACCGCCAGAACCGTCGTCATGAGGTAATAGCCAACCGCCGCCAGGCCGGGCTTCCCGAGCTTGCGGACGTCGCCCAGCCCAAGGATGCCGCTCATCACACTGGCCATGACCAGTGGCACAACGACCATTGTCAGCAGTCGGAGAAAGATCTCGCCGCCAATCTCCAGCGAAGCCGCGAAGTGAGGGAAGATCCATGCCACCAGGAAGGCCAGGACGATGGCCGCAATCATGTAGAGCGTATGATGCCCACTCCCCTTGTTCTTCGATCCATTCGGGTCACTTGTCGTGGGACTGGCTGACGTCATCGACTGCTCCTGTCCGAGCTATAAAGGACGGTCGTCTGGGATCCCATCGCCGCGCGCGAAGCGATCGCTCATTCACGAAATGAGACGCGGCACGCCTAACGCGAAACCGCTGAACCGGATCATACGAGCACGCAAACGGAAGCACATCAAACTGCGGAAGGTCGAAAATGGCGTCCACTTTGGTGCAGCCATCGGCGACGTCTTCACCGGTTTCATCGATTGAGCAGACAGCGTCTGAAACGAATGCCCGTCGCGGGGTGTCCGTAGCCGGAACTTCACCGTTCGGCACGTTGCGATAACATGCCTTGCAATTCGTTCCCGCTTCAGAATGTCCTGTCATGCGAAGACACTTGCTCCACGTCACTTGTTGCCTGGCAATGCTGACGGCTATTCGATCCGCCGGTGCGTTTCCCGATATCCGCCTGTCCGAATGGGAACGCGGTGTCTCGATCGACTCCACGCAGCAACCGGATATGCGGGTCTATCTCTGGTTTTACGAGTGGCACATGTTTGACGCAGTCACACCGGGTCAACACACACGCGGTAACTGGACGAACCACGCCGAGGTCAGTCCGCTCAAAGCACACCTGGTCAACGGCAACGCCGGTGTTGAACTTGACGTGCAGGCCGCCGAGGCTGGCGCGGAACTGAAGCTGACTGTGACAAACCGGTCAAAGCATGACTGGCCGACGCTGGCCTCCATGGTTGCCTGTTTCAACCCCGGTCCGGAAGAGACTTGTAATCGGCAGTTTGCGAACACGAAGACCTGGTTCAATTCGTCGGACGGATTGAAACGGCTGGCAGGAAAAGCGCCGCGCGAGATTCACTACAACCATGCACTGAAGAAGCTGATCGATAAAGAAGCTGATGCGAATGGGCGCTACGTGTGGAGCTCCAAATGGTCGAAGTCGAATGTCGATGCTGTTGATGGTCTCATCATTCGCGAGTCGACCGACGGGCGCTGGGTAACCGGCATTGCCTGGGACCGATTCCTTGGGGCGCAGGGGCACAACCCATGGGAGTGCATGCACCTGAGCGTGCGCGTCGGTCCGCTGAAACGCGGCGAAACGCGAACGGTGAACGGTCGCATCTACCTGTTCGAAGGCACGAAGGAAGAACTGCTGGAGAGGTACCGGAAGGACCCGGCGCGCCGCGACAAATAGACGAGAAGGCCGACTGCATCGCTGAGTCGCGAACATCCAGACGACGTCAGAACAGTTCCGTGATGGGCTCGGCCTTGTTGGCAACGGTGAATGGTCGTCGCGATGCGGAGACGACTTTCTGCTTGAGCGGCAGGCTCAGTGCTGAAGCGATTGTCGCGTTGAATCCGGGTACTTCCGTAAAGCCATCGGCTACGTCTTCCCCGGTTTCGTCTGTCGAGCCATACACCTGACCGCCGCGGATTCCGCCTCCAGCCAGCAGGCAACTGAATGCTCGCGGGTAGTGGTCGCGGCCCTGGTTCTGGTTGATCCGTGGTGTGCGTCCGAATTCCGTCGCCAGTACGACTAGTGTCTCTTCCAGCAGTCCGCGATCTGACAGGTCGGACAGCAGCGTGCCGAGTGCCTGATCGAGAATCGTTGTGCGTTCGGGGACTCGGGTGAAGTTGCCCTGATGCGTGTCCCAGCCCCCCAGTGAAACCTCGACGAATCGCACGTCATTTTCGATCAGTCGTCGAGCAAGCAGACAGCCCTGTCCGAACCGGTCGTCACCGTAGGCCTGACGCACAGGCTCGGGCTCGCGGTAGATGTTGAATGCCTCCAGTTCCTCGCTGCTCATCAGACGGATGGCGCTGTCGTAGGCGTCGGTGTAGGAACGCACCTGCTTCTGATCGAATTTCGCGCGGAACCCGGCGTCGAACTGATTCGAGAGACTCAGCCGTTTCTCGAAGTCAGGAGTCGTCGTCCCGCGTGGCAGTCGGCTGTTCTGCAAACCGGCGGCCGGGTCGCCGATGGGTAATGGTGCGAAGCGGGCCTCCATGAAGCCGGCGCCCGGATGGCGGCTGTCCGATCCAATGCGGACGTTGCCCGGCAGTGACTCACTTGTGCGTCCGGAAAGTCGCAGAACCCAGGCACCCATGCCCGGATGCCGGATCGTGCCGCGCGCCGTGTAGCTGGTGCGCATCAGGTACTGACCACGATCGTGTGCTCCCTGAGTCGAACTGAGCGAGCGGACGATGGCCGCCTTGTCCATGTGCCGCGCGAGTTGCGGAAGATACTCGCTGATCTGCACACCAGCGGCCGACGTGTCGATGGTCTCGACTGGTCCTTGAGTCTCGGCTCCAGGTTTTGGATCCAGCGTGTCCAGGTGCGTCATGCCTCCGCTCATGTAAAGGTAGATACAGTTCTTTGCGGTGCCGGTGACTGCGGGAGTTTTGGTCTTCTTTTCGGATTCGTCGCCGAATGCCGGTAACGCTCCTGTCACGGGAAGCAGGCCGACTCCCAGGAAGGTCTTCGCGGCGATCGCAGCGAACTCGCGGCGGGAGACGTCATCGAAAGCGGTGAATGGATTACTCATGAGAAACCTCGGTATCCGATTGTGTCTGTGAGTTGTTTTTGAACCATTCGAATTGACTGTCGACTGCAGTCTCGGCGGCTATTGCACGAACATGAATTGCCGAGTGTTGATGAGTGCCCACACAACGTCGCTGACTCCTCGCTGCCGATCCGACTCCAACTGGTTGACGGCCAGTTCTCGTTCACGCTCGGACGGGCGGCGGCTGAGGATCGTCAGGAAGATCAGCTCGGCACGTTCTTCGGGGTCCGTGACGTCCGCCAGCTTCCGGGCCAGCACGGAATTGCGACTGGTGAGCTGATTGTTCATCGGCCCATTCAACAGCGTGAGGATCTGGGGCACGGTTGCTTCCGTGCTGGCGTTTTCAATTGTCTCGCGGTCCGACTGACCAAACTGCTGCAGAAAATGTCCGGGTCGAGCAGGTGAAGTCGTCTCGGATGCCCGTACAAGTTCGCGTGAAAGACCCAGCCAGCGAGGATCCGTTTCCCGCTGCCGCTCTCTTTGCTCGGTGCGCTGTCGCTCCATCATCATCTCGCCTTCTCGACCGTACACCTTTTTTCGGATCTTCGTCATCTTGTCACGCAGTTCGTCGACCCTGTCGCGGTCCTGCGTGCGGGAAGCGACGCGCAGGTCCTGCTGCAGATCGCGTGTCATTTCATAGAACTTGGACTGCGCCGCTCGAGCCTTCGCCGTTTGCTCAGCCATGACCAGGATCTCCGAGATGGGCTTCTCG